>ERZ772977.705-NODE-705-length-20473-cov-4.877363_pt1 | contig 20473 bp, 18 predicted proteins | sample MGYA00511131_ERZ772977 | MGnify/ENA primary metagenome ERZ772977 (study PRJEB29015, sample SAMEA2737935) | human oral metagenome | biome: human oral; feature: human-associated habitat; material: dental | place: China | collected 2151 ...
AGGTGGGGATTGTTCGGTGCTCACTGCCCGAACCGTGGTCTGAGCTATCACCTCCTGCACTGATATGAGGAGCGTCCCTACTGCTCACACTATCGAAAGTCTGTGGCAACATCATACCCCAGGCGGTGACCTGCGTCATGCGATAAGCCCAGGTCGGCAGATCGCCGCGACAGCGTCGAGCCTGCCCAACACACGCTCCATCTCCCGGATCGTCGCGCCCGTCGTCACCACGTCATCCACCGCAACAACGAGGACTCCATGCCCCGGGACCGCGAGCGCGCGCATCGACCCTATGCGCCCCACCGTGCGCTGCGCCCCGACCTTGCCCGACTGCGAGGACGCACCCACGCGCAGACGCACCGCATCCACCACGCGCACGCACACGCCCGGCCGCGCACTCGCCGCCAGCGCTCGGGCGGCGGCTCTCGCCAGCGGCAGAGCCACCTGTCGGCCCCGCAGGCGCCTCTTCCACGAGGAGGGCGCGGGCACAACCCACACGTCCACCGAGCGCCCCTCCGACGACACCCTCCCTCCAGGGGAACCCAACGCGGCGGCGGGCGAGGCCGCCACGCCCAGCACCTGCGCCAGTGCGGTGCCGAGGACTGCCCCGGCCTCGTGAAGAACGTCGGTCACGTCGGTGCGCGAGGAGTGTTTCGCGGTCAAGACGATACGCCGCAGCGGCCCGGAGTAGTCCCCCACGGCAGCGAGGGGAATCGGGCCTCGCGCACCGTCCAGGGAAGCAAGACGAGCGGGGCCACCCACCAAACATCGACAGGACTGACACAGGACCTCGTCCCACGCGCGGCAGCCGGCGCATTGCGCGGGCAGGAGAGCGCCAACGAGGCCCCTCGCGAGGGCACTCAGACCGCGTACTGCCGTCATGGCTCTCACCCCGCGTAGCGCGCGGAGGTCAGCCCGTCGGGGACGTTTTGCCACAGGGCACCCGAGCGGATCAGAACCTGTTCTTTGCCTGCGGCATCGGTGCCGGTGATGACGACTAGGGATGAGGATCCTCCGGCACTCATCGACGCCACGCGGATTGGGAGGGAGACGTTCGAGGGCAGGCCGCCGAGGGGCATCGTGACCAGCTGATCTTCCTCGCCCGACTCGCGCACGGCAAGGACGAGTCCAGTCGATGTCGTCCACGAGACGTCCACAACCGAGCCGTGTTCGACGGGAATCTGTTCGAGCGATCGAATGGCCACCGGACGACCGCTCGCTTCTCTTTCGACGACGCCGACCCAGGCGGTCGCGTCGCTGCCTCGCAGGACGAGGGCGCGCGTGCCGTCGGGGGAAATGCGCACCGCGTGAATCTGCCCATCGCTCTCGGACTCCACGCTCACGCTGAACGCACCGTCCACTCCCCCACCGACACTCACTGACGAGGCCGTGGCCGAACCCCACACCCAACCGAAACGATCGACCGACGGACCCAGAGGCACCCGACCGGGCAGGAAGGCAACCGCCGTCCCGCCGCGCTGCGCGTACACCCCGTCGCTCCCGCTCCAGGCAACCAGAGACGAATCCACGGGGGAGACGGTCGGATTAGAAGCGTCGGAGACTGAGTTCAGCTCCGTCACGGCCGAGGATGAGACGAGCCCGACCCCACCTGAGCCGGCGCCCACGAGGGTATCCAGGGAGTAGTTCGGCGGTGCCGGAACTGCCTGCGTATCCAGCACTTCACCCGACAATGACACGTGTACCTGCGACACGTCCGCCACCTGGGTAAGGGTGCGAACGAGTTCCCACGCGAGGCTCGTCCGCGCGCCCTCGCCGCCGGGCATCACGGCGTTGAGCTCGACGCGTGCCACCCCATCGGTGACGTCAAGGCCCTGGGAGGGCACGGTCGTGCCCGCAGGAATCGCGTTGAGCGTCACGGACTCCAGGGACTGGCGGGGTCCTTCGACGAGTCCGGCAAGCAGGTGCGAGGCGAGTCGCCGTGAGGGGTACCAGCGCGGATCGGCGACCAGGTCACCCCCTTCGTTCGTCGGGAAATAGAGGTTCGCGAGGGAAAACGAGGCCGTGAAGGCGGCGCGACTCATCAACACCATGTTCTCGGGGCTGTTGATCCGCCACTGGCCGTCCTCGCGTAGGAGGGTGAACGTGCGCGACACGGTCGAAGCAGCCACTCGGGTCAGCACACCGCTCGCGTCGATGCTGGCGACACCGAGAACAGAGACCGTCACGTCCACCTCGGAAGCGTTCTCCGATCCGGAACTCACCGACGGCGCCGTATCCGTGTCGTACACGAGGATCTCCGTCTCCGGCTGCCAGGAGCGCGCCGATGCTGCGGTCAGGAACAGGCGCGCGGTCGTGTAGTCATCCTGAGGGCCTGCGGCGCAGGCGAGCAGGAAGTCATTAACCAGGGTCGCGGCGTCGGCCCCGTCGGTGGGTCCTTCCGCGGAAAACTGGATGCCGCTACCGTCCCTGGCAGACACGTCGAAGGGCGCAGGGGACGATGAGGTCGGAAGCGAGGTGCATCCGGAGAGGGCCAGGCAGGTCGCGAGGGCAAGGACCATCAGTCGGTGTCTCATTCGTCCTCCCACAGGGCCAGGGGTCGGCTGTTTATTTCCTCGCCCGCCTTCTTCGGCAGGGTCATCAGGAAGGAGGCTCCGCGTCCGGGCTGTCCGTACGCCTGCAGGCGCCCGCCGTGGATGGCCACGTCTTCGGTCGCGATCGCGAGGCCGAGGCCGGTGCCGCCGGTCGTGCGTGCGCGCGCAGTATCCGCCCGGAAGAAGCGGTCGAACACGTGGTCTGCGACCTCCTGGGTCATTCCCACTCCGCGATCGCGTACTCGGCAGGCAACGTCGCTCCCGGTCGTCGCGAGTGTAATCGTGACGGTGGTGCCGTCAGCATGTTCGATCGCATTGACGACGAGGTTGCGGATGACGCGCTCGATGCGGCGTTCGTCAACCTCGGCGGCCACGCGTACGGGGGCGATGATTTCGACGCTGACTCCCTGGCGCTCTGCGAGATCCCGACATCCCTCGACGACGCGGCTGACGATGGGTCTCAGGTCGCGGTCCTCTGCGTCGAGCAGCGCGCTCGCAGCGTCGTAGCGAGAGATCTCGAGCAGGTCTGCGAGCATCTGTTCCATGCGCTCGGTCTGATCGTGAAGCAGCTCGGCGGAGCGGCGTGCGTGGGCGGGTAGATCGTCGCGGTTATCCCAGACAATATCCTCGGCCATGCGAATCGTCGTCAACGGCGTGCGCAGCTCGTGGGACACGTCGGATACGAAGCGTTGCTGCAGTTTGGCAAGCTCGTCGTATCGCGAAATGGTGTCTTGTAGCGAGGACGTCATCGCGTTGAAGGCACGTCCCAGATCCGCCATCTCGTCGTCGCCGCGGACGTCGACGCGCACATCCAGGTCACCCTCCGAGGCCTTCGCGGCAGCTTGGGCGGTGACGCGCACGGGCAGGAGCAGGCGGTGCAGGAGGGCGAACACGCCGATCGGCAGCGCGACGATGATGGGCAGGGCCGACAGGAAGAGAACCCGTAGGACAACGTCAACCTGCGCCTGATCGGCCGACAGTGAATAGAGGATGTACAGCTCGTGTGTGCCCGCGCGGGGCAGCTGAACCTGAGTACCAACCAGGATCCCCGGTTCTTCCTTGTTGCCGTCAGCAGAACGGATAGCGACCGACTGCCATTGCGCTCCTCCCCCGGCGACCGCGCCGCGCATCTCGCCGGTTACGAGGGCGTGCATCTGCTCATCCTCGATCTGGTTGATACGCAGCGAGGCCGTGGTACCTTCCGAGCGCAACAGCGCCACGTTCGTCGCGCCCGCGCCGGCCGCCGATGCCTTGAGCGAGGCCAACGCGCCGCGCGCAGACTCCTGCACCTGAGCCGGGGACGAGGCCGTCGAGGATGAGAAAACGGACTGAGCGGAAGAGAATCGCAAGGAAGCGTCCGCCAGGATCGCGTCCTTGCGCGTCTCGAACATGGATGTGCGCAACTGGGAGGCAATGATCACGCCGAAAACGACAACGATGACGAGAGTGGCAACCGTGATCGCGAGGGCTATTCTGGCCGACAGAGAGTGGCGGATGCGGCTAGCGAGGTGCGACGAGGCGAGGAAGACCCATGGCCTCGAGGTTGTGATGGCGCGCAGCAGGTGCCTCAGCGCGTCCCTACGCCCCTGCGCCTGCGCCTGCACGGTACCCAACCCCGCGGACGGTGACAACGAGCTCGGGGCGCTCGGGGTCGCGTTCGATCTTCGAACGCAGACGCTGCACGTGGACGTTCACGAGCCTCGTGTCGGCCGCGTGACGATAGCCCCACACCTGTTCGAGGAGTTCCTCGCGCGAGAAAACCTTCCACGGCGCGCGCGCCAGCGTCACCAACAGATCGAATTCAAGAGGTGTCAGAGCGATGACGCGCCCCTGACGCTTGACGATATGCCCGGCCACGTCGATGGACAGGTCCTGCAGGGCGAGGCCCTCTTCCACCTGCGCATCCTCGCGCCCGCGCAGGCGGGCACGCACGCGGGCCACCAGCTCTTTAGGCTTGAAAGGCTTGGGCACGTAGTCGTCCGCTCCGGCTTCCAGGCCCATCACCACGTCAGATGTGTCAGAACGGGCGGTCAACATAACGATCGGGGCATCCGACACGCGTCGAATCGCTCGGCACACGTCGAAGCCATCCATTCCGGGCAGCATTACGTCGAGCAGAACCAGGTCCGGATGGTGTTCCTGGAAGTGGGCCAACGCTTGCGATCCATCGGCACAAAAGACGACGTCGAAGCCCTCGTTCTGGAGGACAATGCCGATCATCTCGGCCAGGGCGACGTCGTCGTCGACGACCAGGATGCGCGAACTCATGTCACGATAGTGTCACGAAATCGTCACGAACGCAGAAGACTCGCGCATCAATGACCCAATTTATCGCCTGGACAAGGTTTCACGTGACCGTAGCGTATGGCAGGATTGATGACAGCAGAGACTATCAACATGGAGGCACGCATGAGCTCCCCGTGGACCGCTCCCGACTCGCCGACCCCGTATCAGGCCACCCCGTCACAGCCAGGCACGTCAGGTGACCAGGCGTTTGGTGCCCAGCCCGGCTACGGGGCGCAACCCGGCTACGGGGCCCAGCCCGGCTACGGTGCCCAGCCCGGCTACGGGGCACAGCCCGGCTACGGGGCCCAGCCCGGCTACGGGGCACAACCCGGCTACGGTACCCAGCCCGGCTACGGTGCCCAGCCCGGCTACGGGGCACAACCCGGAGGCGCAGGCCAGCAGGGTTATGCGTCGCAACCCGGCGCTTCCGGCTACAGCGTGAACTCCAACCAGTGGGGTTGGGAGTCCAAGCCCGGCATCATTCCGCTGCGCCCGCTGACGATCGGTGACCTGATGAGCGGTTCCTTCGCCGCGATCCGCCAGAACCCGAAGATTCTTTTCGGCTTCACCATGGCGGTCATGGCGGTCATGGCGCTCATCACCATGGTGACGGCTTTCCTCCCGACCGCCCTCGGGTCGGTCACCAGCTCGAGGGACCCCCAGGCCTCACTGTCGGGTACGGAGGACTTGGCAGTCCTGCTGCTGACCAATTTGGCATCGCAGGGTGTACAGATGCTGACGACGGTCGCAGGCACCACGATCATTATGGGCATCCTGGCGAGCGCCGTCTCTCAGATGATGATCGGGAACAAGGTGACGCTCTCGCAGGCTTGGGCCATGACCCAGCCGCGACTGGGCGCTCTCATTGGCACGGTCCTTCTCATCGGTATCGTCTCGTCGATCCCGTTCCTCATCTCGCTCGTTCTCTTCCTCGTCGCCTTCTATTTTGCCCTCACCTCTGAGTCGTCCCAGTGGCTGGCCCTGCTCTGTTTCCTCATCCTTATCCCTGGTTTTGTCGGCTCATACTTCCTCTCCATCAAGTTCACATTTGCCTCGGTCGTGACGGTTCTGGAAGAGATCGGACCTGTCGCCGCCTTGAAGCGCTCGTGGAGTCTCATCAAGGACTACTTCTGGTCGACTCTCGGCCGCATCATCCTCGTCTCACTCGTCGCAGGCTTTATCGCCGGTTTCATCGGCGGATTCATCGGTGTTTTCGGGGGGATCGCGCTGTTCTCCACGGCCGACAACGACACGGGTTCGATGATCGTCGCTGCGGTCATGGCTGGTCTGACCACCCTTGCCAGCGGCGTCGTCATGCCGTTGACCGCGACTTACGAGACGCTCATGTACGCGGACCTGCGTATCCGTAAGGAAAACTTCGCGGCGGTCCTCCTCCAGGCGAGCGCCCAGCCTCAGTGAGTCCCATGCTCGGATGCGAAGTTCCGCTGACGCCTGACCAGGGCGAGGCTCGCGATTGGCTCCTGAAGGAGCTTTCCAAAGGGGAATACGGTGAGATTTCGGGTCCTATCGTCAGCTTCGTCGCGGATCTGATCGAGGATTTCTTTAACCTCTTGTCGTGGAGAGGCAACGGCACCCCACCCATCTCCCTGATCCTGACAATCCTGGCGATTATCACTATCGCTGCCCTGGTCATCGTGCTCATCCTCCACCCGATTCGCCTGGCCAAGCGCCGGTCCGGATCCGTGTTCGAGGAAGAGACCACCGCTCCCCAGGTTCAGGCCTCGTTCGACGAGGCCGTGGCCTCCCACGATTGGAATCTTGCGTTCGTGTGGGCCTATCGCCTGATGGTCCTTGGCCTCGACGACCACGACATCGTCTCCTCGACCCCGGGCTTGACCGCCCGCGAAGCTGCCGATGCTGCGACCCGTGCCGCCCCCGACCTCGCCGCACAGCTCTCCGCTTACGCGGAGTCTTTCGATAGGGTTCGCTACGGCCACAGCACGGTTACGCGCGAAGAGGTGGACGCACTGCGGGCCTTCACACCGGTCCTGCTCGATGTGTGTAGCCACGCAGAGGATCCGTCATGAGATCCCGGCAGGTAGCAGTCGTCACCCCCACGGCTCGCGAGCGTTTCTCGGCGTCGCGTCCGATGCTGCTTCTCGTCGCCATCACGCTGATCGCCCTGCTGGGCGCGGCATTCCTCAGTCAGATGGGATACAACGACGCGCCCGTTGGCATTCGCAACAAGCAAGGCGACGGTGCCCGCGCCCTCGCCCAAGTCCTCGGTGACCACGGTATCTCCGTGCGCGAGGTGACGGCCACACAAGCAGCCGAGGTAGGCGACGACACGACCCTTGTCGTCATCTTTCCCTCGCGGATGAAGGACTCCGTCGCCAAGGCGATCGAGACCCGCACAAACGTCGTCTACGTCGGCCTCGAAGAGGATTACGACTCATCCGCCCCATACTTGGGTGGACTGCGCGCGCAACGCAACTGGCGTGATCCGCGCGTCGTCGCGGCCGGGTGTCAATCCGAAGCGGCGACTCGCGCCCGCTCGCTCACCTCCTCCGCCTACGTGATCACCGGAAGCGGCGATGGCTGGGAGTTGTGTTTCTCTGACAGTGGCGCCTATTACGGATACGCGGAGAAGTCCGAAGCGGGGCGTTTCCGTGCGATCATCCCCGATTCTCTTCGCCTGCGAAACCGCGCGATCACTGAGGAAGGAAACGCCGCCCTCGCCATTAATGCCATCGGACGTACCCCGAAGGTCGCATGGTATTCGCCAACAAAGAGCGATTCCCTCGGCGCTGGGAAAGAAGTCGACACTGAGGCCCCCTACCTCGCACCCGCTTTCCTCCTGTCGATCGGCGCGTGCCTCATGGCCGCCTTCGCTCGAGGTAAACGCCTGGGTCCCCTGACGCCGGAGAACCTCCCGATTGAGGTTCCCGCCTCCGAGACGATCATCGGTAAAGCACGCCTCATGCGTTCTCAGCGGGCGTACGAGCATGCCGCGACAGCGCTGCGCAGCGCGAGCGCCTCACGCATCGCGACCGCGCTCGGCATCGCTCACACCGCCGACCGGGAGACTCTCACCCGCGCGATTGAGCAACGAGGCCTGTTCACCTCGCGCTCGTCCGCTCTCTTGTGGGGGCCTCCCCCAGCCTCCGAGAAGGAACTCGTCCGCCTCGCCCATGACCTCGACGCTCTCGAAAAGGAGATCCGCCAATGACTAGCCCGATTCCCGGCCCCTCGTCCGACGGCGTGCCACAGCCCGGGTCCTCGCCCCAGGGCGCGCCCCAGCCAGTTCCGGCACCCACGGCCACCCCGGGCGGTTACGCGCCTCAGGCGGAGGTGCCGACGCAGGGTGCCCCGGCCTCGTACGCACCGACCACACCCCCGTTGCAGGCCGCGCCGCCTCAGGAAGGGGCACCCCAGGCAGTGCCGCAGCAGTCCTCCTCTTACTCGGCCCCCACGGGCGAAGGATGGACCGGCCGCTCGCTGAGCGAGGATGAACGACGCACGCAGGAGTCTCTCCTGGCGCTCAAGGCGGAGATCGGCAAAGCCGTCGTCGGCCAGGAAGGCGCGATTACCGGCCTGATCGTCGCCCTCGTCGCCGGCGGTCACGCCCTGCTAGAGGGCGTCCCGGGCGTGGCCAAGACGCTGCTCGTGCGCACCCTGGCGCGCGCGCTCGACGTCGACATGGCACGTATCCAGTTCACGCCCGACCTCATGCCCGCGGACATCACGGGCTCTATGGTCTGGGACGCTGGACACTCCGAGTTCGTGTTCCGTGAGGGACCGGTGTTCACGAACCTGCTGCTCGCCGACGAAATCAACCGCACGCCACCCAAGACCCAGTCCGCACTGCTGGAGTCGATGGAGGAACACACCGTCTCAATCGACGGAGCAACGCGCGCACTGCCGAATCCCTTCATGGTGATCGCTACCCAGAACCCGGTCGAGTATGAGGGCACCTACCCCCTGCCCGAGGCGCAGCTGGACCGTTTCCTCCTCAAGCTCGAGCTGCCCCTGCCGTCGCGCGAGGCCGAGATCGACATCATCGCCCGCCACCAGGCAGGATTCAACCCGATGTCTCTGGCCGAGGCTGGCATCCAACCCGTGGCGGGTGCCGCCGACATCCAGGCCGCTCACGAGGCAGCATCCCGCATCGAGGTCGCCCCCGCCGTCATGGCATACCTCGTGGACCTGTGCCGTGCCACGCGCACGTCCGCAGCCGTGCGCCTGGGGGTGTCGCCGCGTGGCGCCACCGCTCTACTGCGCACCTCGCGCGTGTGGGCGTTCCTGCAGGGGCGCGGCTTCGTCACCCCGGACGACGTCAAGACGATGGCCCCCGTGACCCTCGCGCACCGACTGGGCCTGCGCGCCGAGGCCAACCTGGAGGGCGTCAGTACGACCGATGTCATCACGGGGGTCCTCGCTGCCACTCCCGTCCCCCGCTGAGGCTACCCGTGGCATTTTCCGCGCGCAGCGCGCTCCTCGTCCTGGTGGGCCTCTTCCCGCTCGTCTTCGCCCCGTCTCGCGGTTTCGCATGGATGTGGTTCGGCATCATCGTGCTCGTGTGTCTGCTGGATACTGTGGCCGCACCCTCGCCGCGCACCCTGCGCATGAGCCGCGAGGTGAGCGGCCCGATCCGCGCTGATCAAACCGCCGAGGCGTCCCTACGCCTGACGAACACGACGGCGCGCCAGATGGTCCTGGATGTGCGCGACGCCTGGCCGCCTTCACTGAGCCCATCGCCGCCCCGCCAGCGCGTGCGAGTGCGTCCACGATCCGCCGTGAAGATCACGACGCTCCTGTCCCCCAACCGGCGAGGAACCCGCCACGCGGACGTCGTGACGATCCGGTCCTGGGGCCCCCTGCACCTGGGGGCCCGTCAGGTGTCGCTGTCCGCACCGCTGAGCCTGTCGGTGCTGCCGGAGTTTAAGGCGCGGGTCCTCCTACCTTCACGCCTGGCTCGCCTGCATGAGCTTGAAGGGACGACGCCGACAACGCTGCGCGGAGCTGGCACCGAGTTTGACTCGCTGCGAACCTACGTCGTGGGTGATGACCCTCGCGATATCGACTGGCGCGCCTCCGCTCGTTCGACCGAGTTGATGGTGCGCCAGTGGCGCCCCGAACGGGACCGTCACGTCGTCATCGTCGTGGACTGCGGTCGCGCCTCCTCCGCGCTGCTCGGAGCCCCCGAACACGAGGAGGTCGACTCGATCGCACTGGGCCGCGCCCCCCGCTTGGATTCCTCCATCGAAACCACCCTGCTCCTGGCGGCGCTGGCCGACCGTGCGGGCGACAAGGTTCACGTCGTGGCCGTCGATTCACGCGTGCGAGCTCGCGTCTCCGGTATACGCGGTGCCAAGATCATCGAGACGCTCGCGCAGGCTTTCATGGACCTGAACCCGCGCCTGGATGTCACCGACTGGTCGCGGGCAGCGGACGCGGTCGAGGAGACCGTGCGTCACTCGGCATTCGTCGTCGTCGCCACGAAGATTCCGCCCGCCGGACTGGAAACTGAATTCACCGATGCGCTGGCCCGACTCACTCATCGTCACACGGTGCTCGTGGCCTCGGCGACCGACCCCGACGAGATTCGCGCCCGCAACGGACGCGAGGACGCGGAATCGGTGTTCCTCGCGGCCTCGGCCGCTCTCGCCGAGCGTTCCGACGCTGCCGGCGCTGCCGACGTGCGCCTCGCCGGTGCCCTGACCCTGCAAGCCTCGGCCGGGCTGCTGCCCGCACGTACGGCCGACCGCTACATCGAATTGAAGAAGAGCGGACGCCTGTAGCGCCGGGGAGTTAGCCCGCGACGGGCTGATAGTAGCCCGCGTCGATACCGACGTCGGCGTTGCTACCCGCGAGGTGTGCCCTGCGGCCAAGGATGAGCGTGTACGCCCACACGGCTGATGTCATGACGATCCCCAACGTGATCTTGACGGCGTCGGGCAGCTCGGAGGGAGTCACGAAACCTTCCAGGACACCGGATCCCGCGAGCAGGATCGCGCAGCCCACGGCCACCGTCACGGAGCTGCGCGCAGCCACACCCACCGCCTGGAAGCGCGTCGATGGGCCGGGCACGAGGAGCGCCCAGAAGACCCGCAATCCTGCCGCGACCGAGATGAAGATAGCTGTCAGTTCGGGCAGACCGTGCGGCAGGATGAAACGGAAGAAGTGCCAGGGACCGGCATAGACGAAGACGATAGCGCCAGCCATGCCAACGCTCGTTGCATTACCCCACAGGATCCTCAACGGATACACACCGGTGATGCCCGTGAGGACTCCCTGAAGAGCAATCCACGCGTTGTTCGCCCACACGGACAGGCCGAACTCCGCGTTGGTGTCTTGGTGGTAGTACTCGACGAAGTCGCTCTGGGCGTATCGACGCAGCTGCTCGGGGGTCCCCAGCTGATTCATCACATCCGGGGTGGTGATCAGGTAGTGGGCCTCAAGAACACCAATGACGATGAACACGAGCATAACGCCGACCGTCACCCATCGGATCTGATAGAGAGAGTACGGCAGTGACACCTTGAAGAAGCGCGCGATGACGGCCCCGCTGATCCCTCCAGTCCCCGCCAGACGCCCGCGAGCCGCGGACAGGATACGCGAGAGCTCCGCGATGACATCGGGGTCGGGGCTATTTGTCCGAACACGGGCCATGTCCGTTGCGGCTGAGCGGTAGAGGCGATCGAGCTCGTCGATCTGCTCACCCGTCAGAGAGCGGGCACGCGTCAACTCCTCGAGGCGTTTCCACTCCGTTTTTCCACTCACCCGCAGCACATCGATGTCCATTGGACTAGCGTGTCATACATGAGCGCGCAACGCAGTCAATCACGCGTCATTCAAGACGACTACGTCCGTACGGGCGAGGCCGTCTCCCTCGACATGTCTCCGGCCTCCCCTCCCGAACGTTTCGCCGCCGCAATCATGGATGGCATCACCTACCTCGGGGCAGGCTTCCTCATTATTCTCTCTGCCTCACGCACGTTGTCGGTTACTTCTGAGTCGCTCATGCGCGTATTCACCGTCGGCCTCATCTCATCGATCATGTTCTTCATCCCCTTCATCGTCGAGGTGTCCACAGGAGGTCGATCCCTGGGCAAATGGGCCATGAACCTGCGAGTCGTGCGCGACGACGGAGGCGCAATCACCGCCAGGCACAGCGCTGTACGCGTCGGCGTGGGAATCCTGGAGAACTGGATGGTGTCGGGCGGACTCGCATTTATCACCGAACTCGTCAACAAGAAGGGAAAGCGCCTGGGCGATCTCGCGGCGGGCACGATGGTGTGTTCGCAGGGGGCTTCTGTCTTCTATCCTCCCCTGGTGATGCCCCCGGGGCTCGAAGAGTGGGCACGCACGGCGACGATTCTGCCCCTCGACGACTCCCTCGCCGCCGAGGCACGAGCCTTCCTGGGAGCGAACCGCTCCATTGCTCCAAAGCTACGCGGGGAGGTCGCCCTATCTCTCGCCGATCGACTCATCAAGCGCGTTCAGACGCCCCTGCCGCCGGGACTGCACCCGGAGATCGTGATTGCGGCCATTCTCGTCGCTCGCCGTGATCGTGAGTGGGAGCGTGAACGTGAGCGCCGAGAACGCGGCAAGGCGAGGTTCCACGAGGCGACTCAGGCGCGCTTCGGGCTGTAGCTTCTAGTCCTCGTCACTCTTCTCAGATCCGTCAACCACCGTGAATTGCGCGCGCCTGCGCGCGTACGGGCTCGACGGGTCCAAGGGGCTGGAGGTATCGGGGGTTCCAACGGAGCGAGCGGCACCGAAAGGCCCCGCCTGGGGCCCACGCGATGCGGGTGCCGGAGCTGGCTCGGCCTGCGCTTCCTGGGCGACACGGCGGACGGCATCAACGAGAGCTGCCAGGTCGTCACCGGAGGGTGGTGCCGGCTCAAAATTTGTCGCCAGACGAACGACCTGCCATCCCAGCGGCGCAGTCAGATTCTGTGCGTGTTCCTCACACAGGTCGTACGAATTAGGGTCGGCAACGGTCGCAAGGGGGCCGACGACGACCGTCGAGTCGCGGTAGTCGTAAGTCAGGGTGGCGACGGCGGCCGTCGAACAGCCGGGCTTCGAGCAGTGGCGTTGGGCAATCACGTCCCTAAGAGTACGACACTCTGTGCCCGTATGGCCCACTCCAGCGCGTCATGCGCCTACCCTGAGGAGGTGTTTCCCACGCGCCGCCACATCTCGAGCCGCAACCGCCACGGTCGCGGTCCTCGTGGTCCCCTCTTTTTCCCGGGAACACCGGCTTGGAGGACACGACGAGAGGACTTCGATCTGATGGTGAGTGAGCTCGTCTCCGAGCTCATTCGCCAGTGGTCTCAGGTGTCCACGATCGAGTTCGCCGTCGAGGACGTTCCGCCCTCCGATCCGGCTCCGTGGGAGTCGCACAGCGTCGTTGTCGCACGCATTTTCCCCGCCGATCGGCGCAGAGGGCTACGGGATCGAATCGTGGTGTACCGACTGCCGATCACCCTGCGGTGCGCACCCGAGGAGGTCGCGCTGATGACGCGCAGGGTCCTCGTCGAGAGGATCAGTCATGTCCTGGCGCTCCCGCCGGACGAGATCGACGACGCGATGCGCTGAATCAGACGTTAGTTGACCGTGCGGATGGAGCCGGTGACGGCACTGATGCCTTCGGTGCCGACGTTCCAGGTGGTGCTCATGCGCCCCACCGCCGTGTCGGCCGAGATGACCAGGGCAGCCTGAATGGGAGTGTCTGCGCTGATCTGGCTCGCGGAATCGGGGAGGCTCACCAGGGTCGGGACGCCCGGGGCGACGTAGATCGTTCGCCCGCCCACGCGCACAGCGACGGCGCCCGGGGTCGAGGCTGAGGTTCCGCTCGACTGCCCTTCTTGGGAGGCACCGGACTGGGAGGTACCGGACTGGGAGGTACCGGGCGAGGGCGAGGCCCAGATGTCGGGGGTCGCGGTTGGCCCGGGCTGAGCCGATTGAGCAGCGTCCTCCTGACCTGCGGCCGCGGCAGCATCAGCGGGCACATACAGTAGGAGGCTCGCGGACGCGGCGTTCACCCCGGAGTCGGTGGCGAGCGATGTCGCTCGAATGGGGGTCGACGAGAGCACGGAGGTGGTCATCGCGCTCAGCTGACTGGCCCCCGGGATCGTGGCGTCGGTGAGGGCCGTCGCCGGGCTTGCGTTGGACCGCATGATCCACGCGCTGGCACGCTGAACCCACGGAGCCCCCAGCGTGATCGTCGTCGTCTGGGCGACGACCTCCCGATCGGAGGTGACGATCAGCGCGATCGGCAAGGAGTCGCTCGATGCGCCGTCCAGAGGCATGTCGAGGGTGGTTCCCTCAGCGACGGTCGCCTGGCCGCCGGGCAGCGGGTGCACGCCGGTCGAGTCGGCGACAGATACACTCACGTGCGCCTCGCCCGAGGGAGAGACCATACGCAGGAGAGAGGTGCCCTTGGGGTCGATACCGAGGATCGTCTGCGAGGTGGCGGGCACGACCGCGGAGGCGAGCGTAGCGCCCTGGGGCACCTCGCCGTTCATGAGCGAGGCTTGCACCCAGGCGGCAACCCCTCCCCCGTCAGCGCGCACATGCACTGCGAGGGCGTTCTCGTCGGGGAACCATCCCGCAAGAAGAACCGACACGGAGGATGTCGCGGGGACTGTGACCTGGCGCGATGCGGCGTTGAGGGGCCCGGAAGCGCCGTAGCCGTCGATGCTCACAACCGAGGCCGTGGGGCCGGGGTTGGACAGCATGAGGGCCATGTCGGCACCGGAGATCGTCGCTCCGGTCGCGATCCACTGGGAGGTGCGCGGCACCGCGCATCCGACGGCGCTGAGACCGGCGAGTTCGCCTCCCCCCTGGCCGACGAGGGTCAGGGCAGTGGGGATGGTGCCGCCGTTGCCCGTTACGGATGCGGGTGCCGGGCTGGTCGGGGCCGATGTCAGCGAGGTCCAGGCAGTTCCGGGCGCAACATTGGTCGTCTCGAAGGGGTCGATGATTCCCGCGGGGCATGCGAGGCGCACCTGCGACGGGTGGGCACTCTGCGCCGTCCCGTCAACCGTGCTTGGCGACGCGCCAAGCCACATGGATCCGCCAGCCATAACAGCCACGGCGATCCCCGCGCCCGCAAGCGTCGTCAGGGGACTGATGCGAGGCTTTGTCATCTCTTCCTCCACGCGGATAGTGCGCTGGCACAGGCAACGATCAGACATGCGCCCGCGGCGATCCGCCACGGAATGACCCACCACGCGTCGTAGGTGACGGTCAGGTGCCCCGAGGTGGGCATGTCAAAGGCCTGGGACCAGCCGTCGCCGGAAGCAACGGGAGTCAGTGCGACCCCGTCAACCCACGCATGCCATCCGGAGTCTGCGCGCTCGGCAAGGACGAGGGTGCCGGAGGCCTGCACGTCCCCGTCGACGCGCAGCTGAGACGATCCAACCGGGGTCGCGATGCCGTTGGGGGATTCGACGCGAACGCGTGCCGGCGGGAGGCCGCCGGGGCGCACGCGCCAGACGGTACCGGAGTTCGTGTCGCCGACCTTTTCGAGCCCGTCGGCACGGTCGAGTCCGGATGTGAGGGCCGCGGAACCGCTCGCACCGAGGGGTACGAGGATTGTGTCGACGTCGTGCGCGGCGAGCGTCTGTACGGTCCCGTCGTCGGGGTAGACGACAAGGGTATAGGCGGCCTGCGCGAGCGAGGCAGTGGCCGGGTCTTCCAGGGTGCCCGTGGCGGCACCGGAGCGCGCCTGGGCGAGGTTGAGGGCGTGAATGGCGGGGGCCGAAGTCGTCAGCGAGGGTCCGTTGCCTCGCCACAGCAACGCGTTGACGGTGTCGTTGACGGGATCTCCTTCGAGAACGAGGATACGACCGGCGCGAGGCGAGCGCTGCGCTTGGGAGGCGACGGCGGAAGCAATGGGCGACGAGAGAGCAGACACCGTCTCGCGCTGCGACATCGTGAAGGTCGGGATCTCGTCGGCGTCGGAGCGAGAGGCGAAGGCGGAGACACTGACGGTGGACGCGGCCCCGAGGAGCGCAACGGCGACGAGGCCGCCCGAGGCTCGCAACACGAAGGGCCTGGAGGCGTCCCATGCCGGGAGGTCGACGTATGCCCTGGAAGTTGCCACGGCGTTCACGCGCGTCGAGAGGATGACCAGGAGCCCGAAGGCAAGGGACAGCGCTGGTGACGCCCACGCGGAGGCCACCTGGGCACCGGCGACACCGACACCGATGTGCGAAGCACCCCACGCAATCGCGGAGACGATGAGGGCGCAGGAATAGGCAACGATAACGGGATGCGAACGCGAGCGGAGGAGAGCAACGGTCGCCAGGACGAGGGCACCGCCACCAACGACGCCGAGAGCGATAGCCTCGAGGGTGGTCGAGGGGGCCGCAGGCATGCCGAGCAACGCCATCCACGAGGGGGCACGGGTGTAGGCGTGAACGCCGCCGCTCGTAGAAGCCAGCGCGGGCCATGCGGCGGGGTGGGCCACGATGGAGCCGTAGGTGGGCAGGAGGAGCGTCAGCGCCGGCAGGGCGACGATGAGCCGGCGGCGGGAGCGCCACGCAAGAGCGATGCCACCGACGGGCATCGTCCACGGGGCGCAGCACGACAGGACAACGAGCGCGAGCGCGGCGCATCCCGCGTTGACGCCTCGGGGCTGCAGGGGCGCAGATTCGATGCCGGAAGCGCCTGCGACGAGCAGAGGTCGGGGAGCTCCCGCGCAGAATGCGGCGAAGACGGGCAACGCGATATGGGCGAGGGTCCCCGCGAGAACACCGTGCGTCCCACTGAGCGCAAGTGCGGGCGCGAAGGCCCACGCGAGCGACACGAGGAAACGCAGGCGCAGCGAGGCGCTGAGGGCACGGCTCGGGATCCACGCGGCCATGGCTGCAAGCGGGCTGGAAGCCACCAGCAGGAAGGTGGCACACGCTCCGGGGGTGATTCCCAAGGGTGCGAACGGTGCACTCAGGAGCGCCAGCAGAATCGCCAGGGGGTCGGCACCACTCGCATATCCGTCACCGCCGGGCACCCACGCGGACCACGCCGCAGTCCACAGCTCGGTCCAGGTAGCGGGCATCGACACCCACGCTCCACCAACGAGGCCGGCGGAGGTCCCCCACCACTGAGCCGCGGCGATCAGCGACGTCACGAGGGCGAGGACGAGGCCGACCGAGGCGGATCGGACGCGGTAGCGCCGCATCGAGGCAACGATGAGGGGGTCAATGCGTTCCCCGTGCTCGTCTTCGTCAACCCTCGCCGGCTCCTTGCGCAGCGAGGCGGGAGCCGTCTCGAGGGCACGCAGAGCGGAGCGAGGAACGGTCCGGGACCGCGCGGCTCGGGCACGACCGGCGAGGAGGCGTGGGGTTGCGCCGATGAGAGAGAGGAGTGCGCCGAGCTCGGGCATCACCAACGATGTCCGTCCCGTGAGGACACGTCCCAGGGCGCGGGCGGGGCTCCACACGAGGAGCCACAGGGCCAGGAGGGGAAGAAGGAGGGATGGAGCGGCCTTGCACCAGTTATACATCTGGGCGTAGCGCCGTTTCCGGAAAGATCCGTCGGTCGCAGCATCGCCGTCGGCGAGGCCGTCCGAGACGTCACCCGTCGGCTCATAGTGCTCGGTGTCGTCAGCAGCCGCAAGGCCGGAGTACAGGGAGACGCGCGCATGACGCACGCGGGCCTTGGGTGCCACGATGACTCGGTACCCTGCCAAGTGAAGCCTGCGCCCCAGGTCAAGTCCGTCTCCGAAGGGGCCGAGTGCGATATCGAATCCTCCGACGGCCTCATAGGCCTCGGCGCTGATGAACAGGCCCGCGGTTCCGACGCCGAGAACGTCACTCGTGCCGTCGTACTGCCCCTGGTCGATATCGTCGTCACCGACGCGCTCGAGGCGTCGGGCGCTCGCCGTTGCGAAGATACCCAGTTCGAGGAGGCGCGTTCCATCCCAGCTCATCTGCTTGACACCGACGGCGCCGACGGTCTTTCCGACGGTGGCGGCCTGGATCAGTTCGCCGAGACACTCGGGCTCGGGGGCGCTGTCGTCATGCAGGATCCACCACCACTGCTCCGAGGAGAAAGCGGCTTCCTGGGCGCGTGCGCGTTTGATGGCATCGCCCAGGTTACGAGCGCGACCGACGCGCACGAGTTCGGCGCCCCGGGGAACTCGATCGGCCGGGAAGGGAGTGACGTGACGTCCTGCGACGTCGATGATGGTCAACGAATGCGGGGCCACCGATTGTTCTTCGATGGCCTGCAAAACGGACTGGGTGAGCGGCGATTCCCCCCTCGTGACGAGGATCGCGCCGACGGAGCGCTGTGTCGGACTCAACCGGCCATACGGCGCAGGCGCCGCCTCTCGCGCTCGGACATACCACCCCAGATACCAAAGCGCTCGTCGTTAGCCAGCGCGTACTCGAGGCAGTCCTCGCGAACCTGGCAGGCCTGACAAACAGCCTTGGCCTCGCGTGTGGAGCCACCCTTTTCAGGGAAGAACGCTTCGGGATCCGTCTGCGCACACAGGGCGTGCTGCTGCCACGCAAGGGGGCCGTCAATGCGGGCGTACTGCGCCGCGTCGGCATCCTCGGACCACTCGAGGGGTCCGTCACCGAAGATGTTCCACATTGCGGGAGCTCCTTATAACGAATCGATCAATACGAGAATTACACGCGTGTCATTGCCCAAAGTCAAGCCGTTTCGCGATAATGAGACCTTTCCCGTAGCACTTGACCCGGCGGTAAAACAGTGCCCTCTTCCAAGGACTTCACAGTTACTAAGTATTTGGAAGATCTGTGACCTTCGATATACTTGAAACCATGAACAATAAGTCCTCAGAAAATATGACCAGGCTCACCCACTTTATCACGGCGGTTAACGATTGGTCAGGACCAGCTCTCACCCAGTACGGCCAGGAGCGAGTTGAACTGGGAGGACCCGTGGTCAGCCGGTGGCTAGCGAAGATCGCGAACTACCTGACAAACGAGCTCGCCACCGATCTGTTCGGCACGGGTGAACCAACACCGACTCGCATCTACACGACTCTTCAGCCCTGGCAGGACGTCCTCTGGCACATCGCAGCCCGGGCAACGGGGTGGGAAGTACTCGACACACGACGCCCCCTGCCCGGAGACCTCTTCGTGACGAACAACCTCGGGGCCGAAGCATCCGACGCACTGGAGTCAGGCGCGCACGTGCTCGCCCAGCCCGCGCAGTACCTATCCTTCGCATGGGACGGGCCACTGGACGGAGCGATGGACGGGCTCGCAGAAATCTCGACGCAGCCGGATGCCCTCATCGTCGACACGCCCCCGCTGCTGACTGCAGCCCGCGACGAGGCCCTGGCAGGCTCACGCCCCTCCGCTCCAGCGCAGGGGCGGCGCGTCGCGCTTGTGTGGGATCCCCGCACGGGCGCGGGACAGGTACTGGATCAGTGGATGCAGGGACGCTCGGTGGTCATCATCGACCCACACGCCGTCTCCCCGAACGAGCTCGAACAGATTCTCACGACGGAGGATGCAGACGGGGGCCTTCTCACCTATCGGCGGTAGGGCTCACCACACGCCCAGGACGCGCGCAGCCGCGAGTTTGAGACCCTCCATACGGTCGCGGCGAATCTGCGTCCAACGCAGGGCGAAACGAAGCCTCGAGGCGAGGCCCTGTCCCTCAAGCTCGCGCACAATGGCTTTCAGCTGGCGCGCACGACGCTCGTCGAAAGTTCCGACCTGCGCAGCAGTGCGGGACATCAGAATGAACTGCTTGCGGTAGAAACCATTGCGCAACTTCGCCATGCGGGCATCGCGCGCGCCGGAACCGGAGTTCGCGCCCTGCACGTTGCCACCGTGCTGACGGTACTCCAGGGTCGGCTCTTCGCCGATCGCCCACGTCAGGCCGATCGAACGAGCGAGCGCGTACACGTACCAGTCGTGTACGCCGATGTGGCTGTAATCGAGGTCACGGAGCACGCGCGCCAGCGCCTCGTGGGCCTTCGGGCTAAAGACATAGGTGGAGCCGGGACCCGCGGCCTCGAAGAGGAAGTCCCAGGCCCGCTGCGGCTGCGACTTGCGAATCAGCCGGCGCTCCCCCACGCGCCCTCCGGGCAGCGACTGGAAGGAGGTGACGTTCGAGGACACGACGTCGGCCCCCACGTCCTGCATGAGGGACAGCTGAGAACTCAGCTTATCCTCGTGCCACACGTCATCCTGGTCGGTGAACGCAACGAAGGAACCGTCGGGGGTGTGCGTCGTGAACAGGTGCAGGAAGTTGCCCGTCACACCGGGCGTGCCGTCACGCTGGGGCAAAACGGTGATCCGAGGGTCGCCAGCGGCGCGCGCCTCCAGGTGCGCACGCGTGCCATCACTCGACGCGTCGTCGGACACGACGAGGCGGACCTCCACGCCCGCCTGAGCGAGCACGGAGTCCACCTGAGCGTCGAGCCACGCCCCGCCCTCGGCCATCCCGTTATAGGTGGCCATGAGAACGGTGACGCGGGGACGAGGGAGTGCTTGGTCTCGGGTCACGTTGCCCAAGGATTCAGTGCCCTTCGGCGGCGTACTTCGCCTCGACGGCTTCCTTCAGGGGGGCCCACCACGCCTCGTTCTCGGTGTACCAGGCGATCGTGTCGGCCAGGCCGTCACGGAAGTTCGTGAACTGGGGCTCCCAGCCGAGCTCGGTGACCAGCTTGGAGTTGT
>ERZ772977.706-NODE-706-length-20400-cov-4.868764_pt1 | contig 20400 bp, 16 predicted proteins | sample MGYA00511131_ERZ772977 | MGnify/ENA primary metagenome ERZ772977 (study PRJEB29015, sample SAMEA2737935) | human oral metagenome | biome: human oral; feature: human-associated habitat; material: dental | place: China | collected 2151 ...
AAGCGCCCCGATGAGTTCAGACGATGTGCGATCCGGTTGGCGTCGGGGCGCCCTGGCCCGTCCCGGACCGGCCCGGGGGGTGCCCCTATGTGGTGTGTCAAGCGGCGGTGGGTAGCTGTGCTGCTGGCTGTGGATCGTAGAGGGTGCCGTTTCGGATCATGGCGTGCAGGGTCAGGACGCGGCGGTGGGCCAGGGCTATGACGGCTTGGCCCGGGCGTTTGCCTGGTCTCGTTTGCGCTGGTAGTAGGCGCGGCTGACGGGGTCGGAGCGCAGGGAGGCGAAGGCGGAGCCGAACATGGCTGTCTTGAGCCGCTTGTTGCCTGCGTGGGAGACGCCTCTCGCCCCTGATCGAGGACCCCGACCTCCTGGTCACCGGCGCCAGGCCGGCGTAGGAGGCCAGCTGGGCTCCGGTGGCGGGGGTCCTGCCCAGTGTCTCGGCCAGGAAGACGGCGGCGGCCGGGACCCCGATCCCGGGCACGGGTGGTGGGGACCGGGCAAGAGAGGGTGGAGCCGCCCGCCAGGGTCTCGACACGGTCGGCGATATCGGCCCTCTGAGCGTGCAGGGAGATGAGCCGGGTGGGCCAGGTGGGGCAGGACCGCCCCGGCCGCGTCGGTGCCGGCCACCGTCACGGTCTGCTTCTTCAGGGCCTCGCAGACCTGCTGGGCCCAGGCGGCATGGCGCCGGGCTCCGTGCTTCTTCAGCCTGGCATCGATACGTGCCTTGCCGGCCTTCCTCAGTGCGGTGGGGGTGGGCCAGGCCGCTATGGCCTCCAGGACCGCGTCGCGGGCCAGGTGGGGTCCCAGGACGGCCTCGAGGGCGGGGCGGGGTCTGGGTGTACAGGCCCCGGATGCGGCCCTCGGTCTGGGCCGTCCTGGCGCGCCAGGTCCAGGACCGGACCCGGCCGGCATCGTCAGGGACGCCGCCTCCTCGTCGGCAGCGGTGACATCGCGCAGGGTGTGGGGCATGGTGCGGGCGGCCTGGGCGATGACGGCCGCGTCACGCCTGTCGGTCCTGGCGCTCCCTGGGGTCAGGTCGGCGATGCGCCGCATCGACACCCCCCGGCAGGTAGCCCACCGCGATGCCCGTGTCTCTGGCGACCGCCACGCCCCAGGGCCCCGATAGTCGCAGGCCGGCCCACAGGCCACCAGCAGGTGCCCCTTGCGGCTGAGGCGCTCATAGAGGCCGCGCAGGCGGGCCTCGTCGCCCGCCAGGGCCCTGTCACGGAGTCCTCCGCCCGTCCCGGCCCAGGGCGGTGGCCCAGTGCTCGGCCTTAACCGACGTCGATGCCGATGAAGACATCAATATCACTGATCGATATCGTCACCAGGAGCTCCCCTCGCGTACCAGGCCCGGGGCCAGCCGTTCGGCGGCCGACCCCGCACCCACGTATGCGTTAGGCCTTACTGTGACAGCGGGCCGTTCCCCTCATCAGCGGTCGTCGTCCACCGGCCCAGGCCGGTGACTCTCGCCCCCCGGATCATCTACGGACAGGGGCAAAACATCATGCCCACAGCAACTGGCCCAGCCCCGGACCACCCAGGACCACCAACAAGGTAACGGGCGCCGACCGGGTCGTACAATCACATAGGCATGTGCCCTGGCCCCAGGGGAGGATCATCGTGCACTCCCGGCAGGTCCACGGCATCCCGGTGCCTGGCAGGGATGCGATCAGCCGAACTCGCGTAGGAAGGGTGGCCGGCGGGTCGGCTTCAGCGGGCGAGCATGCCATCGGATGCGTTGAACCCGCCGCATCCGGTGGTCCTCCTCGATACGCTTGTGCTCAAAGGTCTGTCACAGGCGGGTGCGCCACGCCCCGTCGCGTGTGATTCCAAGCGGTCATAGGCGTGAGCGTGGAAACGGGGGAAGGCAACATTCCGGGTCCTCCGGGCCGACGACGGTGCCGAGGGCACGGGGCCTCTTGCCCATCCCTGGGTGTTCTCCACGCCGAGGAGAGCCGGGCACCTTCCTGACTAAGCCATGGTTTTCATGGATACGTTCTCTGAACTAAGGGAAACCTAGGGCGCCGAGATGCGCTGATCACGGTCCGCGACGGCCCCGAAAGGGCTTGTGGGAGACGGATCGAGCATCACTGGGCGGCAGACGGTCGTCGGCAGTGCGTCGTGCCCGATCCGCAACAGCCCCCGTTCATGCCGGCGGGAGGCATCACGACGTGATCGTAAGGTCCCTCCAGGCCGGTCTGCTCGGCCCCGTCCGAGGGTCGCGGCCAACGGCCACTTCGCCAAAGTTCGCGTCCCAGTGGGTGCGGCCGCCCCATCCCCGCGATCATGAAGCTATCGAAGTCATCGTGGGCGCAAGCTCCTGCCATTCCCCGGAGCACGACGCCGAGACCCGCTGTGTCATTCGCGCACGGCCAACGTGATCGAGCCGCTCAACACCTGCCAACACAAGACCGCTTGGGGCCCTTCCCCCGACGAGCAAGCCATGCGGAAACACCCGTATCTGGTGACGCGTTCCCTTTGCTTCATCCCGGGACGGTCGGGTCGCGCGCCTCGGCCGAGCCGTGGTTGAAAGCGATAAAAGACATTCCCCTCGACGATTGTGCAGCCAGGTCCGTCGACCACGCCTTTGAACTGGAAGGCGCCGCAATCATCTTCATCGCGCACTGAGGCGCCAAGCAGGCTCAGACCGATGACGCCCGCCATCACCACTGTCCTCCTGGTGCACCAGAGAGCCGGACTCAGCCAGGAGCGCTCCCGGCTGGAGCAAACAAGGGTCGCCGATGGCACCGACACTTCACCGGACAAGACCAGTCTCAACACCCAGCTACCACAGTCCACGACCGACGAGCTCACAAAGCGCACCCGGCGGGACGACGACGCCCGACCGGAGAGATCGTTGGCCCGGGACCGGGTGCGGACCTGCCTAGACTTCATCGCCGAGCGCTCCCCCGGGTGGATGGCCTACCAGATTCTGGCCGGGCACGAGCCCGGTGAGGCTGCCCGAGTGAGGCAGGAGGCGCGAGAGGCGGCGGTGGCCGCCCTGGCCGATGGTCGGCGGCAGCCGGGGCCACCGCGACGACTTCGCCCTGTGGGGCTACCTCGGCTTCCTCGACGACGCCTGCCTGCGCCGGCTGCCCCGACGACCAGCGCCACAGCCTCATCGACGCGACCCTGGGCTGCCTAGAAGGAGCCCTGGGCGACTGGAGGAGATAAGGATGACAGCCGACCATTAGACCGCCCGCCACCCACTATCCATAACACCCCAAGAGTCATCCGAATTCCGAAGTACACGACGAGCAGTCAACATGATGGTCACACCTTGCCGTCATGAAAGTGGAGTCTGCAAGACAACATAACAGGTCACCGTTGCGACCCCAGATCACCGTTTGGGTACGAAAGCCCATCGGCACGTTGACCATGGCAAGAGCCAAAACTGCAACGAAGACATGACGTATCCCAAACTACGATCAGGGGCGCTGGAGAAAACTCCCTCTCAAAAATCCGACAATACAAAGACGTCTCGGCATAAAACACAATATCATCACAACCTCACTGACAACAAAATCAATAGACACTTTCGATATTCACTTAATTCTTTTGAGTATGCCCTAACCTACCCTTGTTATAACAATCGTTGTAACTTTTCTCCGCATTTATAAAACCGTCATGAGCATCTCCGCCTAGGTAACCAGATTCCTGAACATAAGTTTTATAAATTTCATCCATGACATTGCCTATAGTTTTACTGTCATACTTAGACAAGTCAATATTCCCCTGATCGTCCACCACTTTTACAAAGTCTTCTCTATTCCCATCTCCGTTAGCATCTTCGAAATCTTGTACAGCAAGTTCTTGATTTACTTTGCTTTTGTCAATATACCCAAGTTCCATGAGTTGCAATACCGTGCTGACCGAGGCGGCCTTATTATCGCCATCGGCGAGCACAGCACTCTTTTCCATCGCCATAGCGAGATTCTGTGTAAACGTGTCTGACGCCGCATTTTGAAGGTGAGATTCGATATTATTTACGGAGAACTCATAACTACTCTTCCAGGCATCCTTAAGGGTTTCTCCAGCGCCGGGCAAATAGGATCCCGCAAAAATGGTATTGATGATAATATTGTTTATGTCATCGATGGCCTTAGCGTCGCCTTCAATCGGAGCGCGACTTGCTCCCAGAAAAAAGGCAGATACATCGGATTTAGCTTTGATCGCGTCCTTCAGTTCTTCGTTTTGCCACGGCTTGTCACCATTGCCATAAGCTACAGCATGCGTCATCCTTCTACCTTCCAGCTCGGAGACCGACTTCGTTAGAGCTTTAAGCTCACCTTCGTCTCTAGAGATAGTTTGAATCGATCCAACCAAACCTGACACACTAAACTTTGGCTGATATCCGATTCCTTTATCCCACCTCCCATCATCCTGCTTAGGCATCATAACTCCTTCACCATCAAACTCACCTACACTACCAATTTTTTGATCGACTGCGTATGGGTAACATGACAATGTTCTCCTCAAACGAGAACGCGCTGTGCCCGAAATAGAATCATAGCCTCCTGGTGTCGCTTTGATTCTCTCCCCAAATGCATTCACCACCCCAGCTGCAATCGTCGCGGCTTGCTTAGATTCTAGGCTACCTTTACCTGTGGCAGGGTCGATGGTGTCACCACTATGGTTTTCGGCTGTAACCATTCCAAGGTGAGCCCAATTATCTGACCACTTATTATCACCAATCGAATTTCGACCCATAAGTGTTTTTATTCTCGATACTTCGTCTGCCGTTCCACCAATAGGGGCAAGAAAAGCACGAGCCGCCTCCTCGTTATCTTTGCTCGACATAGCGTCAATAACTCCGAAAAGAGGATCATAAGCCACGTCGAACGGATAATTCCCGGTCGTTTTTTCCGTTTGAAATGGTTCACGCCACTTTTTTATCTCATCGATTGGCATCTTCTCGGCAGCGTTCCCCATAGACACAAGAAAATCTGTACCGAATTTCAAGTCATTGATGCCGTCGCCATCCGCGTCATGATTCGCCATCATTTGATTCAGAATAGGGATTCTATTCCACTCCTCTTTATCGTCCACCGAACCAATAATGAGGTCCGCGTTCTTTTTAGACTTTTCTTTATTCCAGGTCTGTGACGCAGTAGAAAGTATCTCACCAATAACAGGCGCCTCCCTATTGTTATTTGGATTCCCGTCACCTAGTTTGGTCAGGTTCTCGGGGCCTGCGCGATCGATGAAACTGTTCGCATAGGTGGTGTCGCCCTTATTCGCCTTCATCGACTCCATGACCTCATCGAAGCTTCGGCCACTGCGAAATGTAAGCTTTCCGCTCCTTAGGTCGTTAGCATCCGTGGCACCCTGAGCCCATTTTTGGAGCTTGTCAGCAGTCTCCAAGCCAGCCGAGTCGTCGGGAACTTCGAAAGTGATGTCTCCTTGACTGTGAGGAATAGCTACACCATTGCTACTCAGATTTTCAATTGTCTTTTTACACTTCTCGATTTCGGCAATTCGCGCATTAATGAAAGTCAAACTTTTTTTAATAGCTCCCGTCAGATAATCGATGTCGCCTGGACTAATCGGAGACAGAGATCCTGGGAGGGGGGTTCCCATGATGGGGTCGTGTAGATCATGACTTCGATTCCTTATGTTGTTACTCATTACATCCGTATGTGACGAAAATGAACCCAAGTGGTATATTTTGTCAGTCAGATTCGCCGGATTCAAATATACTTTTACCACAGTCATTCATCCTTCATTTTCAATTAGTTCGGCCACTTGGCTTCTGGAGAATCCTCGGGAACCTTTTGCTTGTTCTCCTGAAAGATTCTATTTATTTCCGCATCAATCTGATTTATCAGGTCTGAACAGGCAGATGATACGCCGTTAACTTCGGCTTTCATCAAATCATTCTCGGAGTCAGCCAACTTGCTTGTCCAAGTATCGGGTGCGTTGATAAAACCGCTGGGCGTCAGTAGGTCTGGAATATAACCTTGCTGCGGTACCTCGATCTTATTATCGCTAATACCCATAACACGGAACTGCTGAGCCACATATGCTCGCAGTTCCTGTAACGCTTTCAGCCTGGGATTGTCGACTTCGTCAGTCATCTCATCTCCTCACTACACGTTTTCCTTTTACTTCCATTGACCATTGCACAGCAACATCTCTTCACACCTATTCCTATCTTCTCCTCCTTCAGTCGACCTTCGGTACCTGCACCCAGGACCAGCCGCCCGTCGTCACCATGACACCCCGGCCCTTGGGAACCGCGCCCCCGGTGGAACGAGGCAACCTCGCCGACAGATACGTCCCATCCTCAGACGACCTAGGAGCCAGAATCAGACCCGTTCGGGTCTTACGCACCTGGGCCACCACGCCCCGGTACATACCCGCCACCTCATCGATTCCGCAGCCCACCAGGACACCGCCATTTGCATCCCGGCACGTCCTCAAATGCTCCTCAATCACGGGCCCAAGAGCATGATCGCCTCCCATAATCTCAAAATCGTCAATAACAATGAGCGTGTTCTCAGGCTCATCCTTCAAAAGAGCCTTGAGATCATCGGGCTTGGACTCCAGACCCAACCGTCCTAGAACCCCGTCACGTCTCTCCAGGGCGATCAGCGGCGAGCGCCGCGGCAGCACCAGCACCACGCGCGTCCCACCGTCCAGCGCCCTCTGCGCACCGAACATGAGCGCCGTCGAGCGCCCGGAGCGCCGCGGCCCGGCCACCAACACCCCGTTGCCGATCTCGTCCATGGACACGGGGATGAGCCCCAGGTCGTCGCCACCCACGGCCAGGGCGATATTCCCCGGCGCCAGCGGCGGCCCGAGCTCGAGCGCCTTCTCCTCGGAAATCGCCACCGGGAGCTCGTCCACGTGGCCCGCGGACAGCGCGCGAGGGATCTCTCCCCATTTCTCGCGGCTGAGCCGCCCCGCCTCCTGGATCGCCTCCACCTGGGCGGTTCCGTCGACGTCGGCCGTCAGAAGCGCCAGCTGCACCTCGCGGGGCCTGGGCCCGCTGCGGAAGGCCCGGCCCTGCGGCATGGTCAGCGGCACCTCACGCGCCCTCATGCCCACCAGGTCGAAGTCGTCCGGGGATGGCATCCGCAACAGCAGCCGGTCCTCCAACAGCATCCCGAACCGGCCCCGGAACACGGTCCTGTCCCCGGCGACCACCACGCGCAACCCCACGGCGGGCCCCTCGCGCATGAGGCTTTCCACGCCCTCGATGACGGCCCCGCCATCGACATTGTCGAAGGTGGCCGTGAAGTTGTCCCACCGGTCGATGAGCAGCAGCAGATAGGGCAGCCGCTCTGGTTCGGCCGCCTTGGCCCGCTGCTCGGACAGCGAGGCGAAGCCCTGGGTGGCCAGCAGCTGCTGGCGGCGCGCCACCTCCCGGCCCAGCAGTCCCAGCAGGCGCCGGACCCGGTCCGGCTGGTCGCGGGTCGTCACCGCCCCCACGTGCGGCAGCGCCAGGCACGGCAGCAGCGCCCCGTTGCCGGCGTCGATCCCGTACATGTGGACCTCCGCGGCCGAGGCCGTGCGCGCCACCGCGACCGCGATCCCCCGCAGGACGCTGGAGCGCCCCGCCCTGGGGCCACCGGCGATCCCCAGGTGCCCGGCACGCGTGTAGTCCCAGGTCATGGGCCGCTGATCCTGCTCAGCGGGCAGGTCCTCCAGTCCCAGGGGCAGGGCCGGTAGGAAGCCCTCTGCGCGCGAGTCCGCCCCGGGCTCCTCCATCCGCTGCTCCACCTCATCCAGGGTGAGCAGCCCGGGCAGCGGCGGCAGCCACGGGCTGTGCGGCTTCTCCTTGCCCATCGCCCGGTAGGCGGCCCCCATGGCGTCCACGAGCGTGGCCAGGTCCGTGGGGATCGCGGCGTCCTCCTCTACCTCCGGGGGCGCCTCCTCCGGCCGGGAGAGCTCGTCCAGGGTCAGGGTCGCCGAGCGCAGCGCGGCCCGGGGCAGGGCGCCCCGCGGCCGTCCCCCCACCCGGGAGGACTGGAACTGGCGCAGGCTCGCGTGCCCCAGCCGGGCGTAGGCGCGTCCCGGGATCGACGGCGGGATGAAGGCCGAAGCGGCCGCCTCGATCACGTCCTGGGAGTCGCTCTCATCCGTGACCCGCAGGGCGATGCGCAGGTTCGTGTTCGACTTGATCTCCGCCGAGACGACGCCGGCGGGCCGCTGCGTGGCCAGCACCAGGTGCACCCCCAGGGATCGCCCGCGCCGGGCGATATCCACCAGGCCCGTCACGAAGTCCGGCAGCTCGGACACCAGTGCGGCGAACTCGTCGATGATGATCATCAGCCGCGGCATCGGCTCGTCACCCGGGGCCATGGCGGCCACGTAGTCCTCGATGTCCTTGGCATCGGCCCCGGCCAGCTGGTGCTCGCGCCTGCGCAGCTCGGCGCCCAGCGACTCCAGGGCCCGGGAGGTCAAGTGTCCGTCGAGGTCGGTGACCATCCCCACCGTGTGCGGCAGGCGCGCGCAGTCCTTGAAGGCCGCCCCGCCCTTGTAGTCCACGAGCACGAAGGTCATGGCCTCGGGCGTGTTGCCCACGCACAGGGAGGCGATGAGCGTCTGCAGCAGCTCGGACTTACCCGAGCCGGTCGTCCCGGCCACCAGGGCGTGGGGGCCGTCGGCGCGCACGTCCAGCCAGAAGTCCCCTTCGGCGTCCTCCCCGATGACCGCCCGCGTCGTGCGGCTGCACCGCTGCCAGGCCGCCAGGACGGCGTCGGAGCCCGGCTCGGGCATGGGCAGGACGTCCAGCAGCCGTGAGGCGGTGGGGATCGTGGAGTCCGCCCCGGAGGCGGAGACGTCGTGGACCGGGGCCAGGGCGCGGGCCACCCGCTCGCACCACCCGTCCGGCACCATGTCCAGGGTGACCCGCTCCACCTCCTCCACGTCGGTCTGGGAGACAGACGGTGCGGCGGGCCCTGTGGCCACCACGGCCCGGCACTCCTCGGGCAGGGCCGTGCGCTCCCGGTCGATGCACACCAGGCGCACACCGACTTCGGGGCCGCGGCGCAGCACCGGGATGAGGCCCGGGCGCAGTCGCAGGGCGTGCCCGCCGTCGAGCACCACCAGGACCTGCTCGTTCTCCGAGCGCCCGCTGCCGCGGTTGTCGGAGGCCTCCAGGCGCCGTTGCACCAGGTCAGCGAGCTCGCTGATGCGGCGGCCGACGCTCTCATCGTCCACGCCGACCCGGGCCCGGGCGCCCGTCCCCTCCTGGTTGCGCAGGTGCGGCAGCCACCTCGCCCAGGCCCAGCGCCCCGCGGGGTTCTCGCCGCGCACCGGCTCCACCAGGAGCACCATCTGCAGCTCGGCCGGCGAGTGCAGCACCGCGGCCTGGGCCGCCAACCAGGTCGCCACCTCGTGGCACCTGTCCCCGCACACGCCGACGACGCCGAGCTCCCCCAGGTGCACGGTTACGGGAACGTCCGGGGCCGTCCATCGCAGCGGCTCCTCGTGCTTGGCGCGAGCGGGATCGTCCACCTCGACGTCGCTGGGCAGGTCCGCCACCCCCACCCGCAGATCCAGCCAGTCGGGGTCGGCGGGGCGCCTCTCCCACAGCTCCGCCCGCGGCCCGGTGGCGCGCAGCAGGAGCTCGGCCGGGTCCGGGGCGTCCGAGCGCCGCAGCCCCCGCTCCTCGGTGAGCGCCTTGAAGGCCGCGTCTTCGGCCTGATCCCGCTGATCCTCGTACTTGCGCAGGTTGTCCTTGTAAGTCTTCTTGTTGTAGGAGCGCCCCTGGATCTGGTTGGCGATCATCATGACCGGTGAGAGCACCATGAACAAGAGCGAGTAGATGCGCTTGGTGAGCAGGTACATCCCGGCTCCCATGACCAGCGGGGAGAGCATCATGGCGAACGGGAAGGGCGGCTTGCGCGGCTGCTCGGGCTCACGGGGCAGCGTGAACTTGGTGACCCGGATCGGGCGGGCCAGGCGCGGGGGACGGTTGAAGTTGATCGTCGGTGCGCCCGGGGTGGGTGAGGTCACGGCGTCGGCGGCGGGCACCGGGCTCAGGACCAGCAGGCTCTCCCCCACCGTGAGGACCGCCTTCTCCGGCCAGAGGGTCGCGCCCTTGAGCGGGCGCCGGTCCAGTTCCAGGAAGTGGCGCTGACCATCGGGTTCCAGGACCTCGCGTCCGCTGAGAATCGGTTCCGGCGTCTTCCCCTTGCGCTTGCGGCGCTTCTGGCGGCGCCTCCGCTTGGAGGGTTTCTCGTCCTCCTTGGCGGCCAGGACGAGAGGTCCGGGCAGGGGACGACGGCGCGGAAGCGGGAGTGGCACCGTGCGCTCGGCCACGCCCGGCACCGGGCTCAGGAATACCTGTCCGCCCTGGGAGACCGTCAGGTCGGCGATCTTCTCCCGCCCGGCCTCGCCCTCCAGGGCGATGTCCCCCTCGGGCCCGCCCAGGGTGTAGCCGCCCAGGCTCAGGCGGTGGACCGCGCCGGCCCCGCGTCCTGCGATGACGCGCAGCTCGACGACGCCGACCGGCTCGACATCGTCGAGCACGGCCGCGCCCAGCCCTAGCAGCATGCCATTGCGGATCGAGCCCGAGCCGATGGGGGCCTGCGGGTCGAGGCGACGGGGACCGTGCCATAGCGACGATGGCGGGGCATCGACCGGTTCGCCGGCGCTGACCACCAGGCGGAGGGACTGCCCCGGTGCGCTGGCGGGCAGGGCGCGGTCCAGGGCGGCGGCCAGATCGCCGACCACGGCGTCCTCTGGGACCACGATGATGAGGTCGCGGGCGTCTGAAGCCTCCTCGAGGGGGCGCAGGACACTGATGAACAACTGCATGGTCGACTCCTCAGGCGGGGCGACGGCCCACGGAGAGCCCCGGTGAGAGGTCCTCGACGAGCGCCGCCGTGGCGGGGTCGATCTGGTCAAGTTCATCGGCGCCCGCGGCGTCGAGGAGGATGCGGATCTCCTGCTCGAGCTCGCCGCGGCCGCGGCGCGAGGCCAGGCGCAGACGGTCGCGCCACAGCCCCTGGTCGAGCTCGACCACCTGCAGGCCCGTGGCGATCGCCGTGGCGGCGCCGTCGGGATCGGTGTCCCCGATGAGCTCGACCAGCCGATGGGCGGCATCCACCACGAGTGCATCGAACTGCCGGGCGGCACGGACCCGGGCCAGCCAGGTGTAGTGCCCCTCGGCGGCGTCGGAGACCATCGGGCCCCGCACCAGACGCAGGGCCTCGGTGAGAAGCTCGACCTCCTGCTGCGGCGCGCACCTGCGGGAGGAGTCCAGCAGAGAGCGCAGCACGTCCCAGTCCAGGACCACCCCGGGCCCCAGCACTAGGCGACCCTCGGCGTCCTCGCGCAGATGCGGCGCCCCCTGGGAGTCCTGGCCGAGCCAGCTGCGCAACCGCTCCACGGTCGCCCCCACCACGTCCGCGGTGGCCCCCAGAGGCCAGAGCATCGCGCCCAGGATGGAGGGGCGGATGCCCTCGGGGTGGAGGGCCACGCAGACGGCGGCCTCGGTGAGGATGGAGCGGCGCGCCTGGTCCACCGCCCCCGCCGTCTCCACGAGCGTGTTGCCCAGGACCTGGATGCGCACCGAGGCGGCGCGCAGGGCGGCGGTGGCCAGGGGCGGCATCGGCGGGTCCGGCACCGGCGGGCGGCCGTCGTCGTGGGTCTCCTCGACCGGGGCGAACAGGCCCTCGAGCGCGGCGATCTCCGCCTCGGTAGCGCGCGAGGCCGTGACCATGATGCCCAGGGGGAAGATCCGGGCGGTGCCGGAGGCATCGATCTCGATCGTCCAGCGCCCCTGCCGGTTGGAGTCCGTGCGCACCAGGGCGTAGCTGCGTCCCGGTGGGAGCGGAGGAGGCGTCGCCCCGTTGCCGATGAGCATGAAGGTCGTCTGCGTCTCCGGGCGGCGCCCGGTCAGGACCCCGCCGACGCCGGGCAGGGCGGCCTGCCCCATGAGACTCTCGGGGGTCTGCAGGCGCTGGCCGGCGACCCCGTGCAGGGTGGCGGACAGGCCCGTCCCGACGACGTCGGCGTCCCGCGACCAGGGGTTAGTGCACAGCTCCAGGGCGAGGGCGGAGACGACCTCGGCCGCCATGGCGGGGTCCCCGGTGACGATCACGTCTCCATCCGCGAAGGCCAGGTCGATGAGGATGTCCGCGCCCTCAGGGGTGCGGCCGACCGTCACCAGCCCGGGCAGGGGGCAGGGCCGGTCCTTCAGCGGCGGTTCCTGGCCTGCGCGCAGCGCCCAGGTCATCCCCTCCTGCTGCGCCCGCCACGGGGCGGGTGCGTCCGGCAGGGGACGCGCCATGCGCAGGTAGCAGGCATCGTCGTCGATGGCGACGGCGTACGGGCGGGGGCTTCCGGGCAGATCGTCCAGAGAGCGCAGGACGGCGTCGAGGCGCCGCGAGCGGCTCTCATCGGCGCCGACACGCAGGAGGCGCTCAAGCTCGGCGGAGTCCTCGTTGAAGGCGCCCGCCAGCCACCGGCGCCTGGCGACGAGCCCCGAGACCAGGGAGGCGGCCAGCAACGAGCCGATCGCCGGCATCTGGACGGGGGCGATGTCCCGCAGGTCCTGCCCGAGTCCGGCGGGAATGTGGTTGCCCTCCTCCTGCTGCTGCGGTGTCGGCGCAGCCGGGGCCGGGGCGGGGGTCGTGGGGATGGCCTCGACCCGGGCCACGGAGGTGGCGGACTCGGGCATCACCAGGAGCCAGCCGGGCTGGATGAGCCGGGCCAGCTCGAGGGAACCGCCGTCGGGCTGCGCCCTGCCCGCGTTGAGGTCGTAGATCTGGGAGTAGGCGCGGCCCTCACCGAGGTTGCGCTCGGCGATGTCCCAAAGATTGTCGTGGTAGCGGCCTTCCGGGGGCTGGACGATGTACACCCGCTGCCCCACGAGCTGGGCGCCGATCTCCTGGTCGAGCTCGACCCCGTTGACCATGTAGCGCATGTACTGGTGGTCGCTGTCGGCGCCCTGCGAGGCGGTGGCGGCTCCGTCAGCCTGGGAGTCGTCGGCGGCGACGGGCTGCTGGGAGGAGACGTCCTGGCTCACCGCTACGGCCGGCGTCGGCTCCTCCACGACGGGGGCGGCGGCCGCGGCGACCGGTCCGCTGACGGCGCCCAGGAGCAGGACCGAGGCGATGAGTCGGCGCACCAGCGACTGCATACCGCCCGAGAGCGGGACATGTCCGGGAACGCCGTGCCCCTTGATGGCCGAGGCGGCCTCCACCAGGGCGCACACCGTGAACTGCAGCCAGGCCAGGTAGAGCACCCAGATGAGGACACCCACGACGACGTCGAAGGAGACGGCCTGTGTGAACAACACGCTCATGTCCACGCCGGTCGGCAGGGGCGGTGGGCCCACTGTGGCCAGCAGGGCGGCGGGCAAGCCGATGATGACGGCCGCGAGGACGAGGCCAGAGAGCAGGGATCGCCATACCGGGGGCCGGGCGCTGCGCACGGGCGCTTGGAACCGCTGGGGGCCGGCGGCCTGGGCGCGGCGTCGTCTCGATGCGGTGGTCATGGGTTCTGCCTCCCCTCGAGGCCGATGGCGTTGCCAGTCTTCGGCAATCTGGGCCTCCTTCTCTCCTCTGGGCCGAAGGCGTTGCGGGCCTCTCCGGTCACGGTGACGTGGATGGATGTGACGCCGACCAGTCGCAGCATCGTGGTGGGAACGTCGCGTTCGACGGTGACCGAGACCCGGTCGGAGGAGGCCTTGACTGTCGCGGTCTTGGCGGCGCCGCTGCGGGCCAGGTAGCTTCGGGCCGCCGACGAGGCCGCTGCCGGGTCCGTCGTGGCCACACCGGAGTCGCGCAGCTTCGCCATGCTCAGCTGCTGGACCCCGGCGCGGGCCGCCTGCTCGGCCTGGTCCGCCATGGTGGCGCGCGCGTTGAGGACGCGTCCTCCCTCGATGCATAGCCCCGCCACGAGCATGAGGACCGCCGCAATGATGACGACGTAGACGGATATCGAGCCCCGCTCCGGGTGCTCTCGGAGCCTCTTGAAGATCGTGGTCCCGCTCATCGTGTCCCCCTCCACTGGTCTACCGGGGCACTCGACTCCGCCTTGACCACGGTGGTGCCGGGCAGGAAGACCAATCCCAGGTCGGAGAGCTTGACGCGGCAGCTGACCGAGACCGTGACGGCTCCGCCGCGGCGGAAGCCGCCGACGTCGACGCCGGCTGAGCAGCTGGCGTTAGCGGTGTCCGCCTGGGACAGGCTCCGGTTGGCGGCCGTGCTGGCGGCGCCCACGGAGCGCTCCATGGAGGCGGCCCGAGCGGCGTCGCGCGACGCGGCCTCGACCATCCCCTGGGCGGAGACGATGCGTCCCCCGGCGACGGCCACCATGGTGATGAGCAGCAGCACCGGGACGAGGACCACCATCTCAATGGACATGGTCCCCCTCTCCGAGCCGGCCGCCTCGATGGCGCGACGCCGGGCCTGCTTCCTTCTGAGGTGTTTCATCTGTCGCTCCGGAAGGTCTCCCGCTCTGAGGTCACCGAGGCCTTGACGCGCGGCGACAGGCCAGCCACGACGTCCAGGGACTTCCCGGAGACGCGCACCGTGACCTGGTCGCTCGTGGTGGAGACGTCGATCTCGACATCGGTAAGTGCCTTGCCGCCCACCTTGCGGGCGTAGGCGGCGCCGTTGGCCTTGGCGGCGGCGGATAGGTCGCCCCCCTTGGAGTTCGCGCGCGCTTCCCGGGCCACCTCGCGAGCGGTGGCGATGGCGACCTCGTTGCCATACCAGGTCAGGGCCACCTGCACCGTGATCAGTACGACCAGCAGGAGCAGCGGGAAGAAGATGATCAGCTCGACGCTGGAGGCTCCCACCTCCTGGCCCAAGCGGCTCATGACGCGCCTCCTCCACGTTCTCACGAGGGCACCGACCTTGCGCTAGTTGCCGAGGGTGGGCGCTTTGAGGCCGCCAGAGGCATTGGATACCAAGCCGTAAATGGCGCGGCCGACGAGCGCGGCCAGGACGATGAGGAAGCCGGTGATGATGACCCACTCCACGGTGGAGGCGCCCTTCTCCTCGGCAAGGCGGCGCCCCACCTTGTCGCGCACGTCGCTGGCGAGTATCTGAAGGGTGACGAGTAGGGACAGCATGGTGTTTCTTCTTTCTTCTTCGAGGTGTGAGTCGGAACTGGATACGGATGACTGCTGGACCTAAAACGAGCCCATGATTCCGGTCAGGGCCGGATAGACGAGGAACACGATGAATCCCATGGCGACGACGAGCTGGGCCACGAGCATCGACTCGGAGTTCTCTCCGGCCTTGCCCTCGGCGTCGGCCAAGTCGCGGCGGCGCATGCTGGAGGCCCTGGCGCCGAGGGACTCTCGGATCTTGGCGCCGTCCTCGGCCACGAGGGCCAGGGCGGCGGACAGGTCGCGCAGCTCGTCGATGCGCAGCTGGGTGCCCAGCTGCCCCAGGGCGGTCCACGGGGTGTCGCCGCGCAAGCGAGCCACATCGAGGGCGTTGCGGATGCGCACCATGGCGGGGTCGTCGGAGAGGCTGGAGGCGGCGTCGAGCGCCTCGGGGACGCCGCGACCGGCTGACAGGGACATGGCGACCAGGTCCAGGTAGGAGCCGACGACGTGGCGGAAGTCCCGACGGGCGTCGTCGGCCTCCCGGCGCAGGCGGGCCGTCGGCAGGAGCAGGCCCAGCGCCCCCAGGACCATGCTGACCAGGAGCGGCATGGACCAGCCCAGGGGAGCCCCCATGACCTGCATGAGTCCGACAACGGCCATCGGAGCCATGAAGACGCCCATCCCGAGGAACAGGGAGGTGAGAAGATGCCGTTCGAGGGAACGCCCCACCACGGACAGGTCCGCGGTCAGGAAGGTGAGGTCGGCTCCCGTCCGTCGAGCCAGCGCGGCGATCCTGAGGCTGAGGTCATCAGCCCACTGGGGCACCTCCGCCTCTGAGGGGTTGACCCTGCGCGCATCCTGCCGCATGCGTCCCTCGTTGCGGCGAGTATCCAGCTCGGCCAGTGCGGCGGCGGGCTGGGTGACGGGCGGGGCGACGATGAGGATGAGGAAGAGGACGCCTGCGCCGCTGATCGCCCCTCCGAGGAGGATCCAGGTGATCATGCCTCCTCACCTCCGGCCTGCGCGGTGGCGATCAGGAAGCGCCGTGGCAGCCGCACGCCCGCGAGCCGCCGCATCCAGAGCATGCCCATTGCGAAGAGCGCCACAACGACCACCAGCACCAGCTGCCCCTGCACACTGGAATAGGGGGCCACGAAGCTGCGATTGAAGATCGCCAGACCCAGCATGATGGCGATCGAGAAGATGACGACGATCTGGGCCGAGCGCCGGGTGCCGGCGCGGGAGGCGGAGACGCGCTGGCGCATGTCGAGCTCGGAGCGGGCGGTATCCGCCAGGGCGCCGAGGAGCTGACGCAGGCCGGGGCCGCGCAGGCGCGCGTTCATGATGAGGGCGGAGACGATGAGATCCGCCGTCGGATCGTTGAGGCCGTCGGCGAACTGGCGCAGCGCCAGCGGCAGGGGCACGCGCACGCGCATACGATCGGACAGGAGGGCCAGGTCCTCGCGGATGACTGGGGCGGCGGCGTAGGCGGTCGCGGGGATCGCCTGCTCTAGGCCCACCGCACCGGCGATCGTGTCCCGCAGGGACTCGGCCCAAGTGGCCAGGGCCTCGATCTTGGCCGCCGCGTGCTTCTCCTCCTTCGCGCCGCCGAACAGCAACGGCCAGACGAGCACCAGAGCGATCCCGGCTCCGGCGAGGACGATCCAGCGCGTGACGATCAGCAGCACCACCCCGGTGCCAAGGCTGATGATGAGCCGCCCCGAGAGCCCCTTGAGGTGCTCGCGCAGTGAGGCCGAGGCCCCCGCAGCCGGGATGGGGAGCAGGTCGACCCCTATGAAGAAGCCGATCAGGAGGAAGATCCCTCCCCCGATGAGCGCTCCGGATAAGAAGGCCGTCATGGCCGTTGACTCGTTCATGCCGCCCCCCTCTGGTAAGAGGCGGCCGGGTCGTAACCAGCTGCCATGAGGTCCCTGACGCAGGCGATCGGTGCGGCGGGCTGGGCGATGCCGGAGCCGTCGTCGGCGAAGACCTCGCTGGACAGGACCCTCCCGTCGACGCCGTTGACCTCGCGCACGGAGGCGACGAAGCGGCGCAGTCCCCCGCCCTGGGAGAAACGGTTCTCCCGGGTCAGGAAGATGACGAAGTCGACCGCGCCGGCAATGAGGAGGTTGGTGGCGTCCTGGGGCAGGTGCTCGGCGGACTGGATGGCGTAAGTGGCGATCCGGTTGAACACCTCGGAGGAGGAATTGGCGTGGATGGTGGAGAGCGAGCCGTCGTTGCCCTGGCTCATGGCGTTGAGCATGGTGACGATCTCGTCGCCGAGGACCTCGCCGACGATGACGCGCGAGGGGTTCATGCGCAGTGAGCGCCGCACCAAGTCCGCCATGGAGATCGCCCCGGAGCCCTCGGAGTTGGGCAGGCGCTCCTCGAAGGCGACGACGTTGGGGTGCAGGTCGGCGAACTCTCCCAGGCCCAGCTCCAGGGCGCGCTCCACCGTGATGAGGCGCTCCTCCGGCGGGATTTCGTTGGCCAGGGCGCGCAGGAAGGTGGTCTTGCCCGCGTTCGTGGCGCCGGCGATCATGATGTTCTTGCGGGCGCGCACGGCCGCCGAGCAGAAGGCGGCGAGTCGGGGGGTGAGCGATCCGAGCCCCACCAGCTCCTCCAGGCCCACCCGGTCCAGGCGGGCGCGGCGCACCGAAATCGACGGCCGCGAGCAGACCTCCATGACCGCGGACAGACGCGAGCCATCCGGCAGGCGCAGGTCCAGCTGCGGGTTGGCGGAGTCGAAGGGGCGCGAGGCTAGGCCGGAGTAGGAGCCGAGCACCTGGACGAGCTCGATGAGCTCCTCGTCGGACTCGGCCACCGGTGCGCCGCGCTCTTCTCGGCCGTCGGCGTACTGGATGAAGACGTTGTCGCAGCCGTTGATGTCGATGTTCTCGACATCCTTGTTGTCCAGCAGCGGCTGGAGGCGACCGACGCCGAACAGAGCTGCGTGGATGCCCTGGGAGACCTCTTCCTCCTCCTGGGCGGTCATCGGGCTGCGACCGGCGGCGATCTCGGCGCGGGCGTGCTGCTCGAGTACGCGGCCGATGAGGGCGCGCGCGAATTGGCGCTCGTCCTCGGGGGACATCGGGGGGATGCCGGAGCCGGCGTCGTCCCGCCGCTGCTGGGCCAGGAGGTCAGCGACCTCCTCGCGCATGTCGCGGACGAGTCCCTGGTCGATGCTCATGCTGCACCTCCATTGACGGCGACGCCGGCCAGGGCGGTGGCGACGGTTCGTGCGGATCGCACCAGGAGAGTGCGTCCCAGGGGGCGGGAACGGCGTCCGGCGAGGGAGTCGGCGGCACTCTGGTCGAAGGCCAGGGCCCCGACGATGGGAATCTCCAGGCCGCTGCCGCGCAGTAGCCGGCTGAGGTCGTCGGCCTCGTGGCGGGCCTTCCATGGGGCGATGAGCAGAATGCCGAGCCGGGCCTGCTCGGAGCGCCGGGAGGTCTCGGCGACGATCCAGGACAGGCGCTCGCGCAGGTGGCCGTAGTTCTCCACACCGGGGCGCACGGCGACCAGGGCGATGTCTGATGCCAGGGCCACACCCAGGCTCGGAGCGCCGGGAGCCAGCCGGCCGACGTCGGCGATGACGTCTCCCTGCTGGTGCAGACTGGTGGCCAGTCCGAGCCAGCCCGCCCCGATGGCCGTCGCCTGGTCCGGGCGGGACAGACCCACGAGGACCGGCAGGTCGCCTTCGATGAGGGTCAAGTGATCCTGCAGCGGGGCGTCGGGGTCCCGACGGATGGCGGCGGCCAGGGAGACGACACCCCGGTCACTGTCCAGCGGGAGGCCGTCACGGGAGCGAGCGCGGTAGACCAGGTCGGATCCGGCCGGATCGAGCTCGGCCAGGACGGCTGGACGGGGCCAGACCGCGGCGAGCACGTGGGCGCTCGTCGAGGCGCCGGGAGACCCCTTCGCGGAGGCGATCGAGATGAGCATCAGCTGTCCTTGATCGGCTGGTTGGTCGCGGTCTGGACCACGGCGATGGTGCCGTTGGCCGAGGCGCTCGCGAGCTTGGCGGCGTCCTTCTTGTCGACGATGAGGGAGATGACGGCGCCCGAGGTCCAGTCGTTGTCCGTACCGGAGGAAGGAACAGCTTTGAGGACCTGCGCGTCATCGACGGAGACCGACTGGGTACCGACATCCACGACGTTGACAACGTCCCCGGAGCCGAGGCCCCCGGCGGGGAAACGGCCGGAGGCGACCGAGATGCCGACGACCTGCTTGTCCCCACCGGGCATCGGGGTCGTCGCGATCTGGGAGGTATCCAGGAGCTGGCCCTTGGAGACCTCGACCCGCGCCGTACGCCCAACCACCTGATCGATCTGGTCGGCGCGGATCAGCGTGCGCAGATCAGAGGAGACCGAGGCACTCATCAGGTCCTCCTTCGTGATGACCTCTCCGGCTTGAATCGTGTCCCCCGCGGCCAGCACCTGGACCCGCTGGTCCATCTGATTGGCCAACAAGCCCGCTAGCAGTGCACCGCCGACGATGAGAAGCACGGCGAGAGCAGCCAGCAAGGGCCGCCGCTCGCGCGGCGCTGAAGGGAGACGTGCGCCATCCACGCCCTGACGAGAACGAGTCGGTTTCTTCTCATCAGAGTTGCGATCACGACGCTCGGAAGAGCGCCCAGACAAACGGGGCGACATAGGAAATACCTCGTGCAAGTCGGGATTTGATTAGGTCATTCAGTCGAGGCTTACACAGCACATTTTGCTGAATCACGCAGAAGACAGCATGGGGGTTAACTTCTCTCCATGCCATGGGGATCTATCCCCACATTAAGACAACGGGTAGTTTTCCCCTTGACTCCCCAATATTTGCCATAGAGGGTTGTACCCAGGCGCCCTACCAATGGCGACCTGATTCCGCGGACCCACTCGGAATATACGAATTCATCCAGACAAGGAGATCGGCATGCCCAAGATTCAGGCAGAATTCGATTCGCTCAAGGCGCTGTACGACGCCCTGAAGAATGACGTGCAGTACGCCAATGACATCCAGAAGCAGACTGACAGCGCTTTGGCGAACGCGGTGTGGGAGAGCACGAACGCGACCAACTTCCGCGCCGCCTGGGAAGAGTTCAAGCCGAAGCTGATGGCGTTTGAGCAGACATTCGCTGACGGCGCCAACGACGTCGCGAACAACTACAACAACCTCATCATCGCGAACGGGGAGAGCCTGGAGCCCCTTCCGCCCGTCACCGCCATCGAGTGAGCGGACACGAGGTCGGCAGTCAGAAGTGGTCTGGGAGCAGCAATGCTCCCAGACCACTTCTCGTATGGCTTGTACCCAAAGGCCGGTTGGGAGGAGAAGAGGGTCTCCTCCCAACCGGCCTCGGTGTCATTTTTGATCGTCGGTGTTGAGGCTCT
>ERZ772977.714-NODE-714-length-20123-cov-17.559049_pt1 | contig 20123 bp, 14 predicted proteins | sample MGYA00511131_ERZ772977 | MGnify/ENA primary metagenome ERZ772977 (study PRJEB29015, sample SAMEA2737935) | human oral metagenome | biome: human oral; feature: human-associated habitat; material: dental | place: China | collected 2151 ...
ACTCTGTGAGGTTAGCGATACTGAGATAGGAGCTCCACCAGCTTTTTAGGCTTTTTCTCACCATGCTCATCCATATACTTCTCGAGGCGGAGCAGGAGGGGATACTGAATGTTAGCATCAGACTTATAAAGCGCCTCCTGCACGGGGTCTACCCCATTCTTGGGGAGGCCGTAGGCATTGATGAGCATGCGGTACTTCCCTTCGCTGTACTTCCCGAGGTAGACATCCTGGAGGTAGCCCCACCAGAAGGGGATCTCGAGCTGGTTCGTCACACAGAGGACTACCGTATTGCGCTTGTTGAGTGCTGTACGCAGGTCAGGTGTAGAGCCTAGGTGTAGCGTGAGGGTATCGTACTTGAGTAGGGGCTCGTCGCCAGGTTGCATTTCCGAGAGAGCATTTAGGAGCGTGCGTACACCACCACGGATGATGATGTACTTACCGTTCTCCTGCTGGACGGTGGAGATCTTCGAGCGGTTGAGCTGGATCGTGAAGCGCCCCCGGATAGAGTCAGCAGGGATCGTGTAGCTGGATGCCAAGGCATCGAACTGCTCACCAGCCTTAGCCGTAGAGCGGGACTCATCGACCAGCACCTTGTAGGAGAGCGGTGAAGAGGAGAGTCGACCAAGTAGATCTACCTCGAAGGTATAGGGGATCTTCCCATTGACGTCCTCTAGGAGGGCGAGGTTCTGCACTGTGATGGTGTCTGCCCCTTCCTTGGAGAAGTAGGCGACACGTGACTCATTGTAGAAGCCATCCTTGCTGTACTCTCCGTCGTAGAGCTCAGACTTGGAGCAAGACCCCAAGAGGCCAAGGGAGCCGAGGGCAAGCAGGGCTAGAGCATATCTTCTGTTCATTGTCGTTGGCTTTTACTGGTTACCGTAGGTGAGCTCATCCTGAGGCCAGGGCAGGACAAAGATGCTAGAGCTAGGCTCGATGGTACGCTCCCCGAGGAGGTCAAGGAAGGAGCTATTGAAATGCTTGAACGCAGAGAAGATCTGGCCTTCCCCTGGTAGCTCACGCATGTACTCCTTCACAAGCTCAGCCTTGAAGTCCACCTGCGTAGGCAGGTCGCTCGTGGTGAGGGCATTCAGACCACGGCTCTCACGCACCTTGTTCAGGGCCGCTAGTGCTGCCGTAGGATCGGTCGAGAAGAGGGCCTCAGCCTGGATGTAGTACATCTCGGGGAGGCGGATCAGAGTCAGCCCCCTCAGAGAAGTAGCAGCAGAGGTCGCCTCTTCGGAGCTAGCTACGAAGCGTACGAACTGCTGGTAGGTACCGGCATCACGGTAGTAGGCGGCCTGACGATTGTCGATAGCCCCCGTAGCGCTCCCTGTGACTGCGTAGAGCTGGTCGAGCACGGACTTGCGGTGGGCTTCATTGAGGTCGTCGGAGCCTGCACCTGTATTCTTGAGGAAGCGAGCCGCTACCTGATCGAGGAAGCTAGGAGCGTAGAGCCCGAAGATCATCTCACCCGAAGCAGGGAAGCGACGTACGCTCTCGAAGGAGTTACGGTTCGCTAGGTTGAAGTCCGCCGTATGGTCGGTGACCTTCTTAGCATACTCAGCAGCCTTGGACCAATTGCCCATAGCCTGATAGACACGAGCCTTGGTAGCGTAGACTGCATACTTATTGAAGTGTACAGCACGCCCCGACCAGAAGTCCGCCGTCTGGGTCACCCCGAGGCTCACGGTCTCATCGATGGAGGCAAGCAGGCGCTCTGCTTCGTCGAGGTCCTTGAGGATGTTCTCATAGGTACCGGCGACGGTATAGACACGGCGGTTCTTGAGGTTGAACTCATACGAGTACGGGATCCCACGGGAGTCCTTGCCACGCACATAGTCTTCGGCGAAGAGACGCACGAGGTCAAAGTGCAGGAAGGCACGCAGGCCAAGTGCCTCACCCTTGAGCTGGGAGAGGTGAGCACTGCTTATCGAGGGAGACTCGAGGTTCGCCAGGATATTATTGACATAGGAGATGACCTTGTACTGACCGAACCACAGGCTGTAGATCTCGGCCTGCACAGAGACGTCCGTATAGTTATACGCACGGGTCTTGGACGAAGTCGAGGTAGCCGAAGTCGAGCCGAACATCTGGGCAAGCTCATCGACGAAACCATGGGTCAGGCGCTGACCGTACAGGTCGGACGAGGCCATCGTCCCGTAGACGCCATAGAAGGCATCATAGTACCCCTGGAGCGTAGAGAACTGTATTTCCTGCAGGAGCGTCCCCTTGGGCTGTACGTCGAGGAACTTATTGCACGAGGGCAGGCCTGCCAGGCTCAGTGCTCCGAGGGCTATATATAAAGCTGTCTTCTTCATAAACACACTTCTTGGTTAGGGATTAGAAGGAGAGACGCAGAGACATCTCTACGCTACGAGCAAAGGGATAATCCAGACCACGCTCACGCTTGACCGTGGAGAGGTAGAAGAGGTCATTGGTCAGGAGCTCGATACGTGCACGACGCATGTGGAGCTTCTTCACCCAAGGAGCCTCCGTCTCGTAAGCGAAGGAGAGACTACGCAGCGTCAGATAGTACTCCTTCTGGACAAAGCGACTCGTCTGATAGGGGCTATCCGTAGAAGCGATATTGCGGTAGCGGGCGATGTCGCCAGGTTGCTTCCAGCGATCCTCGAGGACACGCTGGTCGGCGTTCTGCTCACGCTTCGTACCCTCTACACGAGAGGCCAGCGTAGCATTGTAGACCGTAGCACCGAGGGAGTAGCCGAAGTTGGCATTGAGCGAGAAGCCCTTGTACATCAGGTACGAGGTCAGCGAGCCATAGGCCCAAGGCGAGGTGTCACCGAAGACACGGCGGTCATTAGGGTCGTAGGTGAAGGTATAGGAGCCATCACGCTTGATGTAGATCTCCTTACCTGTAGCAGGGTCGATACCTGCAGAGGGGACGACCTTCAGAGCCGTGAGGGATTCACCCTCTTCATAGAGAGGAAGGGGCGTCGTACCACGGTTGAGGGAATCGACACTGAGGTTCTTCTCGTTGAGGGCCTTGAGGGCGTTACTTACCTTCTTGACCTTATTACGATTGTAGGAGTAGTTCAGTGAGAGCGACCACTGCAGATCCTTGGTCTGGATGGGGACGACACGGGTCTGGAACTCGATCCCGTTGTTCTCCACCTCCCCGACGTTCTGTCGTGCGGTGACGGCACCGATCGAGGGAGCTAGGGAGACGTCGAGTAGGAGGTTGTCGGTCGTCTTCTGGTAGGCGTCGACGGTGAGGTCCCAGCGGTTCTTGAAGAGCGTGAGGTCAAGCCCGATGTTCTTGCTCAGTGTACGCTCCCACTTCAGCTCGGGGTTACCGATAGCCATGGGTACGGAGCCTGCGCCGACGATGTAGTTGATCCTATTATTATAGGTATAGGTCGTGAGGGCCTGATAGGGGTCGAAGGAGATGTTCCCCAGGTACCCGATGCTCGCACGGAGCTTGAGGAGCTGGATGTTCTTATTCCCCTCGAAGAACTTCTCGTTATGGATGTTCCAAGCCGTACCGAGCGACCAGAAGGGGGCGAAGCGCTGGTTCTTTCCGAACTTCGACGACCCTTCGTAGCGGTAGACGACGTCCACCGAGTAGCGGTTGTCGTAGATAGCGTTCCCGTTGAAGAAGAAGCCTGCTGCCGTAGCTAGAGACTCTGTACCAGAGGGGCGAGCGCTACCACCGTAGCCTAGGGCGAAATTGGGGTGTCCAAGGACATCGGAATAGAAGCCAAGGCTCGTGTAGCTACTATTGTCTGCCGTGGTGGATTCGAGGCTCGATCCGGCCATCGACGTGACGTAGAGCTTCTCGAAGAAAGTGCGGTTGTACGAGACCATCAGCTTACCTAGGAAGCTCAGGCCACGACCAAGGTTTTCGGTCATTGATCCCTTCTTCGTCAGGTCGCTCTCGTTGCGGAAGGTGTAGGAGAGCGGTGACTTGAAGCTACGGGTATAGTTATTACGCGTGGTGAAGGAGAAGTCCCCATCGACACGGAGGTTACGATTGATCCAGTACTGCGCCGTCGTCGTATTGAGGAAGTCCATACTCCCGGCACGATTGAAGCTACCGAGCGATGCTTCGTAGAGCGGATTGTCGAGGTTGTGCTCCAGACGAGGCAGGAGCTCCCCATCAGGGCCGTAGGGCGACTGGTAGGGATTCTGCTTGGAGAAGTTAGAGAACGACCCGTAGCTAGGATCCTGCGAAGTGGAGCGGTTCACCGTCAGCGTATTCGAGGCGAAGAACTTCCCCTGCTTGTTGTAGGAGAGCTTGAAGGTCCCCGAGAGACGCTCACGAGCCGACTGCATCATGACGCCCGTCTCATTGCCGTAGCGGAGCGAGAGTCCGTAGCGTACGTACTTGTCCCCCCCGTCGGCGCTGACCGTATGGGAGTGCGATACACCGGTGCGCAGAGGCTTAGCGAGCCAGTCGGTATTCGTACCGCTCTGGATCATGCGTACGACACGGTCACGGCGAAGATCGTTGAGGTGCCGCTGGTCGAAGGAGCTCGTCTGACCTGGGGTATAAGCATTGTACAGACCAGCCAGATCCTCGTACTGCAGCTTCTGCTGAGGCGTCAGCAGGTGGTAGTCCGTCAGATCAGGCATCGAGAGGCGGAGCGTACCGCTATAGTTCACTCGGATCGCCCCTTCGCTGATGGGCTTCGTCGTGATGACGATGACCCCGGCAGCAGCCTTAGCCCCGTAGAGAGCCGAGGCAGAGGCGTCCTTGAGCACCGTGACACTCTCGATGGTATTCATATCCATGTCATAGATGTAGTCGACATCTACGATCGCTCCGTCGACGACGAAGAGTGGGAGGTTAGCTGCACCGGAGAAGGTCGCACGACCACGCAGGTTGAGGTCAGGGCGAGCATTGGGGTCGGAGCCCAGGTCATTCTGGTGGACGACCTGCAGACCGGGCACGAAGGCTTCGAGCCCCTGCAGGAGATTCTTAGTCCCGACGGATAGGAGCTGTTCGGACTTGATCGTCGTCTGTGACCCAGTGTAGCTCTTCTTATCCTTCTTCGTGAAGCCCGTGACGACGACCGACTCGATCGACTGACTATCGGGCTCGAGGTCGATACGTAGAGGCTTGCCCCCCTGTAGGGTGAGCGCCTTGGACTTATAGCCGATGAAGGTGATGCGCACACGCTCGCTGGGGTTCTTGGAGCGGAACTCAAAGTGCCCCTTACCGTCGGTGATGAAGCCCCCCGTCTGACCGAGGACCTGCACCGTCACCAGGGGCATCGGATCCCCATTCTCATCGTAGACCGTGCCACTGTAGACATGGATCGCCGATCGGGGCTCGCTCTGCTGTGTCGTATTACCTCCCGATGATGTGACCAGGCTGGGAGAAGTGGCCTGGGCGGAGAGCGTTGACCCTAGGATACAGCCCCCCACTAGTAGTGTTGTAATAATTCTCATTCGACCTCAATGGATTAAGTTCGACCCATAGACTACCAGCTCTCGTACCGGCTCGGGCTGTATACTCGCTACACACACCACGGCCTACGCCGAGCATATCGGATCTACTCTTCTCTGGGAAGATGCAAGCGGTGAGTGACCGCTAAGACCTTGTACTGCTACCAATTCTAGCAACCTATCGGATGTAGCAAAGATAGTCATTCTGGGATAGATAATAACGATTATTTAACATTTTGCCTTTTGTTTAGGTTCCACTGCCCCTCTTTGAGGAAAGCTGGGGAGGGAAGGCGCTCTACTCCTCCCCCCTTTCTTCAGCCCCTCCTTCGTCCCCCCAAAAAGGGACCTACGGTAGGTCGTCATCAAAACCTACTGTAGGTCGTCGATGCGACCTACCGTGGGTCGCTTTGACGATCCACGGTGGGGTCCTAACGCCCCCTCCCAAACCCGCTCCACAAGCGGGTCTCTGGATCCCCACTTTTTCGGAGGGTAATTCCATCTCCCCGACGATGGTCACTTCCCCCAGAGAATCGCCCATCCTCTGACGTTTTCACACAATTATCACTAACTTTGCACCAAGATGGAGGATAGGGTGATCTACTCGTAGATACCCCTCGCCTCTGTATGCGACACCAGGGGCGCACCATGGCACCAAGCCGACCAGTATCACTCCCCATCACTTAAGCAATGAGCACTATCCCTCCGCGAAAGACTTCTCTGCTGCAGCGCCTCACCGCCCTGCGCCCCAACCCCACGGTACTCCTCTTCCTGGCGACGATCGTCGCCGTGTGCATCGCCAACTCCCCCTGGAGGGAGAGCTACGAGCACTTCCTACAGTACCCCGTGCAAGTCATCGTCGGAGGCATCGAACTCTTCCGCCACCTCGGCCACACCATGACCATCAGTCAGGTGGTGAATGATGCCCTGATGGCTATCTTCTTCTTCCTCGTGGGTCTGGAGATCAAGCAGGAACTGCTGGTAGGCGAACTAGCCTCACCGAAGAAGGCGCTCCTACCCGTGATCGCCGCTCTGGGGGGTATGATCTTCCCCGTGCTCTTCTTCCTAGCTGTCTCTCCCGAGCACCCCGAGAGCATCGGCGCTGCCATCCCTATGGCTACCGACATCGCCTTTGCGCTGGCCGTCCTAGCTTCACTAGGCGACCGAGTGCCGAAGAGCCTCCGTGTCTTCCTCGCTACCCTCGCAGTGGCCGATGACATCGGCGGGATCATCGTCATCGCCCTCTTCTACAGCTCCGAGGTCGCCCTCCTGCCTCTGGGTATCGGTCTAGCACTGGTGGGCGTCGTCCTCCTGCTAGGTCGTATGCGCATCCATACCCTCGAGCCCTACATCATCCTCGCTATAGCCGTCTGGGCACTCTTCCTCCAGTCGGGTATCCACCCCACGATCGCAGGTGTCCTGGTCGCTCTATGTATCCCTGCAGGGACGAAGGTCCATATCCGCGAACTCGCACAGAAGCTCCACGACGAGACGAGCCTCCTCTCTACCGACGCTCGTGAAGCCGATCGTGCGCTCATCCTCTCCCATGAGCAGCTGGAGCGAATCACCGAGATCCGCTCCACCGCAGGTAAGGCCATCAGCCCCGTGCAGACCCTAGAGCACGCTCTGGCTCCACTAGTGAACTACTTCATCCTCCCCCTCTTCGCCTTCGTCAATGCTGGCGTATCTCTCGGGGGCGTCTCAGCAGACATGCTCCTCGGCCTGCCCCTAGCTATCTTCCTCGGTCTCTTCGCAGGGAAGACCGTCGGCATCAGCCTCTTCACCTGGCTGGCCATCCGTGTCAAGCTCTGCCCTTGGCCCGAAGGGATGAACCTCATCCGTCTAGTCAGTCTCGCTGCTCTGGGCGGTATCGGCTTCACCGTCTCCCTCTTTATAGCCAACCTATCCTATGATAGCCCCGAGCTCGCACCGCTCCTTAATGAAGCTAAGCTCGGTATCTTCGCAGGGACGATCGTCTCTGGGGTGGTCGGCTACCTGCTCCTGAGGAAGTTCCTCCCCCACGCCAAGGCATAGCGCCTCCGTGAGCTTCGGCGGTAAGGGGCAGCAATACTTAGTTGTACTCCTTGCCGAAAAGTTTTACCTTTGTTAGCAACTGAGTGAGGGACTTTGACACCTTACACTCATTTATCCCACCTCTCATATCCAAATCATTATTTTTCACATGCTCAAGAAAGTATTCCTTGCTGTACTCGCTATCGTAGGTAGCATCAGCCTCGCTAACGCTCAGGAAGTATTCCAGAAGGGTACCACGGCTATCAACGCTGGTATCGGTCTCGGCTCTTACTACTCAGGCATCACTATTCCTCCCCTCTCTGTAAGCCTTGACTACGGTGTCGCTGACAACCTCATCAACGGCAACAACGGGTCTATCTCTGTTGGGGGCTTCGCAGGTTATACTGCAAGCAGCCATACCTATGGCGCCTATAAGACCACATTTTCTTACATCGCCCTCGGCGGTCGTGGTGCTTTCCACTATCAGTTTGCCCCCAAGCTCGACACCTATGCAGGTCTGATGGTCTCTTACGATATCGCATCGGCATCCTCTAACTCAAGCTATGTAGATACATCTGCTGCTACCAGCGACATCAAGTGGTCTATCTTCCTCGGTGGTCGCTACTTCTTCACGGAGAAGATCGGTGCCTTCGCTGAACTCGGCTACGGCTTCTACAACCTGAACCTCGGTGTGACCTTCAAGCTCTAAGAAGCTCAGCCCACACGAGAGTAAACCCATCTACTCTATAGATAAGACGGACGCCGTCGTCTCCTCGTTCGGAGACGACGGCGTCCGTCTTTTTCGTTCCTCCCTCACCGTGGGGATAGAGAGAAGTATACCCTCATGAAGGACGGGAGCTAGATACGGAAAGAGGCCGTGACGACTAGCTCCCGGGGGCGAAGGGGCACGGCGAAGCTCGATACCTCCGTAGCGGAGAGATGGGTCACTCGGTAGGCTGTCTGTCCCCAGAGGTTCGCTATCCGTGCCGAGAGCTTGAGACGCTTACTCACAGTCCATCGGGCATCCAGATCACCGAAGAAACTATGCTTGTAGTGCCGTGGGCTGGTCTCATTCATCGAGTGGACGACCTGCATACTGAGGAGCCAAGCTCCACCTAGGGGCAGGACAGCCTCCACGCTCTCTCTCAAGGAAAGGACAGGGTCGAGTCTCCTCAGAGGGTGATGTAGCCACATACTGCTTAGCTCGAAGGTATAGGCCAGCTCCAGAGGTGCGAACTTATTGCACGTCATGGTGAGGCTCGGCTGGACGAGGTCGCTCTGGATGGGATAGGTGCGCCGTGCCTGTGCGCTGAGGTAGCTGGTATGGCTGTACTTAAGCTCAGCATGCAGGCTGAGACCGAGGGACGAGATCGTCCCATCGAGGGCTCCTGCTACGGAGAAGGTGCGCCTATGGTGGGTGCTGTCGATGGGGATGCTCTCCGCTCGATCGGCTCTAAAGGTATAGTCCCGGTAGTAGCCACGGGTCGTCTGGAGGTAGCTCAGCTGTAGGTAGGCGAAGAGGAGCTCCAAGGGATCTCTGTAGGAGAGCCGTAGCGAGCCCGAGAGACGCTCCTGAGTGTAGAGTCGCTCGAGACTCTGGTAGTAGAGCCGGTAGCCCCTACGTATCGGGCTCGGGCTATAGTAGCTGTCGAGGTCGGGGCGCTGTGCATAGCTTCCACGTAGCCACAACTCTCCCCGCTGGCCAATCCCCTTCCTCAGGCTGATGAAGGGCGATACCGTCAGACGGGTTGCCTCGTCATGGACAGCCCCGACGTGCAGTACTTCTCGCTCCAGGGTCATGGGTGCGCCTACGGAGAGGTAGAGTCCTCCGGTGCGGTAGGTGAAGGTAGCATCCAACCCAAGGGCTAGGTCACGATAGGTCGAGGAGCTCGATAGGCTGGCTTGGGGAGTGTCGTAGCTTCTGAGGTCTGCCGTAGCGCTGAGCCCCGTGCTGAGGGACGTAGAGCGACCGAGGTGAAGGGTAGTGGAAGCCCGATGCGTCGAATGGAGCTGGGTAAGGCGCCTCCACTCATGGAGTGGCTGACGAGGTATCGTACCCTCCGTCCATTCCCCACGGAGGGTCTCCCCAGCGGTGTAGCCACGGGTCGAGGAGACGACCTCTAGCAGCGTCCCACCGAGGCTCAAGGTCGTCTGAAGCGAAGCCTGTAGCCAGAGAGGCTCTTGGCGGAGCTGTAGGGCGTAGCGACGGCTATTGGAGCTCAGCCCCTCCACCTCATCGGTGCGTCTACCGCCGAAGGTCAGTTCGCCGAGGAGGTAGCGCTTGGGAGCATTGAGTTCGTAGCGAAGGGAGGCATTGTAGTAGTTCGGACTCTGGGTGAGCTGGGAGGTCTCATAGAGGTCTAGGGGCGTGGTACCGAGGTAATGGTGCTCGCTCTCTGAGTGAAGACGTCGGCGATCATGGTAGCCAGAGACATTGAGCCGAAGGTCGCTGTAGGGCGTGAGCTTCTGTAGGTCGTTGAAGCCCCAGTTGACACCTCGATCATCGAGATAGCGATGGATATCCAGCGGAGGGCTCTTAGGCGCAAAGGTCTCCAGCACGGTAGAGGGCAGGGCGACCTGTGGGAGCGAACTCGAAGCATCCATCTGCTGGACGAAGTCCCCCGAGAGGTCTGTCCCGGTATTATTTCCCTTGAGGGTCGTGATCAGCTGGTTGGTACGTCCCGCCTGCATCAGGAAGCTCTTCCCTTCCCAGAGGGGCGGGCGCACACCCGTCCCCGCCATGACTTCTCCGAAGGGTCTGAAGCGGGAGCCCTTGCTCAAGCGGATATTGAGCGCAGCCTGATCACTCACGACGAGTCCCTGGAGGATACGCTTGTGCTGATTGTGCTCGATGACCTCTACCTGATCGACGGCCTCCACAGGGATATTGCGTGAGGCCTGAGTATAGTTGCTCCCCAGAGGGTCCTGTCCCTCGATGTAGAACTTATTGATCGCCCTGCCCTGATACTCTATACGCCCGTTCTCCTTGACCTCGATACCGGGGAGCTTCTTGATCACATCCTCCAGGTAGCGATCCTGCTTACCGGCGAAAGCCTTGACACGGTAGAGGAGGGTATCGCCCCTGACGTTGATCGGGCGGGCCTTGATACGGACCTCCCGTATGGGTGTCGTCGAGGGCTGGAGGCGGATGGTGCAGGTGTCGCCTGGGAGTTCGCTGATGAGTAGCTCCTGCTTCGTATAGCCCAGCAGAGCGAAGGTGAGGCGTACGTCTCGAGGCGAGAGGCTGAAGCGAGCTTCTCCCCGAGCATCGCTCTGCGTGAAGGCCGTGCGCCGTCCTTCGCCGTCCCAGACGGAGCATAGGACGTCGCCGATGGGCTTACCCGTCTCGGCGCTCACGATACGGACAGTCACACGGCGTCCCTCGGTCTGCCCCCACGCCACCTGCCCTAGGGGAAGGAGGAAAAGGAGGGGCAGGAGCCACCAGAGCTGTCGGGCGGGACGGACGGGCTGTCTCATGCGGGGAAGAGCGGTACGGGGCAGATGGGTGGGAGGTGCTACTCTAGTTCGATCGGATTGTAGGGCTTAGGAGGGCGCACAGGCTTCTTCCCCTGGACGACGATCTTAGAGGAGGAGTAGCCTCCAGGGTTAGCCATATAGCGGCGCTTTGCCTCCATCAGGCGCTCCCTCGTGGTCTTGAAGTACTCCCTTTCCTTACGATAGATCATCTCTCCCTCTGGAGCTCTCTCGAAGCCCTGAAGCGTGAAGACATAGTCCCGATCTCGGTCATATATACAGGCGATGAGTCCGGGTAGACCTCTGAACTTGTACGGCCCGTAGCTCAGGGGGATCTCCTCCGTGTACCAAGCCGTGTAGTCACGCCCACGGTAGTGCGTCTGAGCTCGGTGGCACACATAGCCTGCGATGACACTATCCCCAGGGACGAGCTCCCACTGCTGGTGAGGGATAGGTTCCTCGTAGGTAAAGTAATCCAGCACGATACGATCGAAGCCTTCCACCTTCCCCTCCGTCTGCCGAAAGAGCAGATGACTCCCCGAGAGCGACCTCTTGCCTGCCGAGTAGTAGGCAGGGATGAAGTCCTCGGGGCGCAGGCCTGCCTTCACCCCATGATCGAGGATCGAGTCCGCCTGCCAGCTCCCATAGTCTAGGTAGCGTTGCGCAGTCTCTCCGACCTGCAGGAGCTGTATCCACTCATGCGAGGGGCTGGGCGTCTTGGCTATGGGGTGATACTCGATGCTGTAGTAGACTCGGTAGAGGCAGGGCTCGATGACCGTCTTAGCGATGGTGTCAGTCTTCATAGTCTTGGCTGCCTGGATCATGCTCCCGAGGAGGGGATCGGTCGTCTGAGCCTCAGCCGGCAGTCGTAGCACGCCGAGGAGGCACACCGAGAGGAGGGGACGAAGTAGTCGCATGCGAAGGGTCGTATTCATCTGTCTCAGTAACTAGGGAAGGCTAAGCCCCCACTTCGAGGGGCTGGTGTACGAGGAGCATCCCAGCGGGAGCGCCGAGGGAAGGCATTCGGCTACTCCCGTGACGCATCTCCTCCAGCACCCTTCTTAGCATAGGACACCCACGAAGGGGCACTTGATCCCCCTTCTCGTCTACAAGGATACGAAGGATTCTCGAAAAGCCCAAGCGAAGCCCCCTGAGCACCCCTCCCTTCCGAGGGTGAAAAGTGGACGCTCTGAGCCTTTGAACCGAGGCGGGGAAAACAGAGGGGTTTTCACGGAGCGAATAGCCCCCTTTCTACACCTCCACTTATACCCCTAAAAAACGACCTACGGTAGGTCGTCGAAAAAACCTACAGTAGGTTTCACTTGCGACCCACAGTAGGTCGCATCGACGACCTACCGTAGGTCTCTTTTTCACCCCTTCGGAGCGCCTCCGAAGTCGCTCATCTAAGCGACACCTCGAAATTCCGTATCTTCGCACTGCACAACGCTATTGCACGACAAGACAACTCTATGAAATACCTCATCGTAGGCCTAGGGAATATCGGCGCTGAATATGCTCAGACACGCCACAACATCGGCTTCCGTGTAGCCGACGCCCTAGCAGAGCGCCTCGGAGTGCGCTTCGAGACGAAGCGCTACGGCGACGTAGCTGTGGGACGAGTGAAGAATGCGCAGCTCGTCATCCTCAAGCCCTCCACCTATATGAACCTCAGTGGCGAGGCTGTACGCTACTGGATGAGCACGGAGAAGATACCCATCGAGCGCGTACTGGTCATCGTCGACGATCTGGCTCTGCCCTTCGGCGCTCTCCGGCTCAAAACCAAGGGTAGCGACGCTGGACACAATGGACTCAAGAACATAGCCCAACTCCTCGGCTCACAGGCCTATGCCCGCCTACGCTTCGGTATCGGCAATGATTACCCCCAGGGAGCTCAGATCAACTATGTACTCGGTGCCTTCTCCAGCGAAGAATCAGCCGAACTGCCCCAGCGGATCGATACCTTCTGCGACGCTGCCATCGCCTTCTGCCTCGAGGGCGCTAGCTCGGCGATGAACCGCTTCAACTCCAAGTGACCCTGCCCCTCATCCGATCATCACTCTAATACTCATCACATAAACTACTCCTCACACGCATGAAGAAAGTCATCGCTACCAACCAAGCTCCTGCAGCTATCGGTCCCTACAGTCAGGCCATCCTCTCTGGGGACATGCTCTTCGCCTCCGGCCAGCTAGGCATCGACCCCGCCACGGGCGAATTCCCCGAAGGCGTCACGGCGCAGACCGAACAGGTCTTCCGCAACATCAAGGCCATCCTCGCCGAAGCAGGCTTCACCATCGATCAGGTCGTCAAGACCACCTGCTTCCTGGCGGATATGGGGGACTTCGCCGCCATGAACGCTGTCTATGAGCAGCAGTTCACGGGCACCTTCCCTGCTCGCTCAGCCTTCGCCGTCAAGACCCTTCCCAAGAATGGCCTCGTAGAGATCGAGGTCATCGCCGTACGTAGCTAAGCCCTAGAGCTACGTATCCTCAAGAGACACACAGACGGCACACACCTCCCGTAGCGGGAGGCTGTGCCGTCTGCCTCATATCTACTCGCTCCTTCACTATCCTACCCTAGATGAAGCCCCGTCTCCTCTATCTCCTTCGGCTGATTCTTGTGCTCCTAGTGAGCTTCCTTCTGCAGAAGCTACTCTTCCTACTCCTCACTCCAGGCGATGGAGGAGTAGGGCTGGGGGATGCGCTCGCCGTCCTGTACCACGGGCTGAGTCTCGACCTGTCGGTCCTAGGGTATCTCCTCGTCGTACCACTCGTCATCCTTGCGCTGAGCTTCCTTCCGAAGCACTTTCCAGCGAGGCGAATACTACTGACCTATCATCTCCTCGTAGCGCTACTCCTCGGGATCGTGACTGTCGTAGACCTGCGGCTCTACCCCTTCTGGGGCTTCAAGCTCGATGCATCGGTCTTCCTCTACCTCGACAGCCCAGGAGAAGCCCTCGCTAGCGTGAGTCTTGGCTTCATCCTTGCCAATATCTTCCTCATCGCTCTATGGTCAGCCCTCCTCTTCTTCGCCCTAGGGTGGAGGCTGGAGAAGTCTTGGCCTTCGGTCAAGAAGGGCTGGGTCCCGGCACTCGGAACACTCGTGCTCCTTGGCCCGACCTTTCTCCTCATCCGAGGCGGAGTGAGCCAAGCCACGGCCAATGTCGGGCAGGTGTACTTCAGCGATCGTCAGTACCTCAATCACGCAGCGGTCAACCCCATCTTCAGCCTCTTCTCTTCACTAGGGAAGACCGAGGACTTCGGGGCAGAATACAACTTCTACTCTGATACCGAACTAGCCCAACTCACCGCAGACCTCTTCCCCGCCGAAGCACCAAGTCTCGACACCCTCCTCACTACTCGACGCCCGAATATCCTCGTCATCATCATGGAGAGCTTCGGAGCTCGCTACATCGGCGCTCTGGGGGGAATGGCGGAGGTCAGCCCACACTTCGACCGGCTCGCTAAGGAGGGTATCCTCTTCTCCTCGTGCTACGCTAATAGCTTCCGCACCGACCGAGGGGTACTCTCGACACTCAGTGGTTACCCCAGCTTCCCCACGCACTCGGTGATGAAGCTCCCCGCTAAGATCCGTAGCCTCTCCGCCCTGAGTGGAGAGCTGAGGAAGCAGGGCTACACCACGGACTTCCTCTACGGAGGCGATGCCAACTTCACCAACATGAAGGGCTATCTCCTGGGCTCGGGCTACCAGCGAGTCACCGACGAGAAGGACCTCGACAAGCGACTCCCTCGCACCAATTGGGGTGTACCCGACGGAGTGACCTTCGACTACCTTTACGGGGAGATCCTACGCCAGCCTACCGATAGGCCTTGGCATAAGGGCTTCTTGACCCTAAGCAGTCATGAGCCCTTCGATGTACCCTACAAGCGCCTGGCCTCGCCTATACCCAATGCCTTCGCCTACCTGGATGAAAGTCTGGGGAGATTCGTCGAGCGTCTGAAGAAGACCCCACAGTGGAAGGACCTCCTGATCATCTGTCTTGCCGACCACGGCTTCTCCGACCGAGACAGCGACGACCGCAATGGTACCGCCGTACATCACATCCCACTGCTTTGGCTGGGCGGAGCGGTACGTAGCCCTCGTGTCCTACCTACACTGATGAACCAGTCCGACCTCGTTGCGACCCTCCTTGCACAGCTGGGTCTCCCCTATCGGGACTTCCCCTTCAGCAGGAATGTACTCGCACCGAACTATACGAAGCCCTTTGCCTACTACACCTTCAACGACGGCTTCGGCTTCATCGATTCCACAGGGAGCACCGTCGTGGACAACGTCAGCGGTCGTGTCCTCGAGGACGTGCCTACCCCTTCCCCACTGCGCCAGCGTCTGGGTCGTGCCCTCCTACAGATGACCCACGACGACTTAGCACGGCGCTAAGACTTCGCAGCACAGACCGCTACACACGACGAGGGTCGCACGTCTGCTCACGGCAGGCATGCGACCCTTGCTCTGTCACCCCACTTCTTCGAAGGGATCATAGGATAAGGACTGGGGGGATATATAAATCAGAAAGCGTGTGGCTCGATGCCGAAGCAATCTAACCACACGCCTAATGTAGGTCCTCGGTGATCACACCCTACCACACTACGAACACCAAACGCAATCTTCCCGTAACCCAGAAGGTATGATTCCTAAGAGACCTGGCGGCCGTCTCCCGACGCCCAAGGCAATATGTCATTGTCTTTGTACTGTGATAACACTACCCATAGAGGGTATTGTTCACTGTAGCGGGTACAAAAGTAAAGAAATTTATTTAAATGAGTCCCTTTTCCTGCTAAGACGCCGAGATTAGCCCCCATCCTCCACGAGAATGATTCACTACACTGTAAGCTCCAGGATACCAAATGTCCTCGGTCGAGCTCTTTAAGTGGGTTTTCTGCACCTCACAGGTAGAAGGGATCGGTCGAGATCACACTTCTTCCCCACGAAGTACCCTAAGAGAAGTCTTTCCTTACGATAGATGGGCTTCGTCCCAATCAAAGGGATATTAGGAGGCTTCCACCCTATCCTCTTCCTGCTCCCAGCGCTTCTTTGGGAGGGAAAGCTACCCACGCTCCGAGCGCTCTCGTATCTGACGAGACAGGAGCGAGTAGAGGTGCTCCAGCTCAGGCTCCGACGCTAGGAAGCGCTCGTGCCTACGGAGCGTCCGTTCGTCTCCCCGCCGTGCAGGCCCCGTCTGCGCCTCCCGAGCTGGGAGGGTATGGAGCTTAGCCGTCATCTCGTCGATGAGCGGTAGGAGGGCTTTCTCCGGCAGGCCATGTCGGGTCAGGAGCTCTTCGGCGACGGCGATCAAGTGATTGGAGAAGTTGCAAGCAAAGACAGCCCCGAGATGGAGCACGAGGCGCTGCTGGCTCGTCGCACGAGCCACCGACCGACTCAGCAGTTCGCCTAGTCGAAGGATACGCCCTTCAGCCTCGGAGTCCGTCCCTTCGACATAGAGGGGCACTTCGGAGAAGTCCAGCGCCTTCCCCTTGGAGAAGGTCTGAAGAGGATACAGAACACCTGCAGGTCGGTGCGCTCCAGCCAAGTCCTCCAGAGAGGTTGACCCCGAGGTATGTACCCAGAGCCCACGAACCCGCCCCGCCAGCTCCTTAGCCAGCGGGATCAGGGCATCATCGGGCACGGCGAAGATATACCAGTCTGCATCGAGGTCAAGCTCCTCCAGAGATCCGACAGCGCTGATCCCTTCACCCAGCTCCTCTGCCAGCGCCCGAGCCGAACGGCCCCCAGGGCTGTAGATCTGGGTGAGGCGCACTGCGGACGAAGCTGAGGCAACAAGTGCTCGCCCCAGATGCGTCGCTACATTCCCTGCGCCCAGCAGGACAAGGCGCTCCGGAGTCCCTTCGCTCAAACTCATTCCTTCGGTGCTTCGGTCTCCTCGAGCTCTGGGTAGCGCTCGATGTGGATCTTCTCCCACTTCAGCGATTCCGTGGGGCGTGGAGCAGCGTCACTTGCCTTGTGGCCGATGGCCAGGATACAGAAGACCTCCAGCTGGTAGGGAATCCCAAGCAGATTGCGCACATATTCCGAAGATTCCTGCCCATTCCCCGTGTAGCACCCGTAGGCATCTGCCCAGCAGGAGCCCAGACCCAAAGCCTCGGCTTGTAGCTGGATGTAGCCTGCCGCCAGCGAAGCATCAGCGATCCATCGCTCGCACTCCATCGGGGAGCCAAGGATGACGATCCCCAGAGGCACTTGCTGGAGGAAGAGCGCTCCACTCTCACGCATGTGGCTGAGGCGATCCAGCATCTCACGTTGCTCGATGAGGATGAACTGCGTCGTATGCTTATTCTTAGACGAAGGGGCACGAAGTCCCGCCTCCAGCAGGATCTGCACCTCTTCACCCGTCAGCGGAGTATCGACGAACTTTCGGATGGATCGGCGGGAATAGATCGCAGGGAGCAGGCGGGGCTCATTGCTTTCCTCTAGGAGTTCCTTCCCTAGGTTTTTGATTTCGCTCAGTAGATGTTCGCCTTCACGGCGCAAGGATTGGTCTTTGGTCATATCTGTTGATGTATTTATGGGCACAAAGGTACGAAGACTTCGCACACCCCGCCCTAGCCACTCACCCCATCGCTCCCTCCTCCAAGAGCTCATCGAAGCACTCTTCCCACCACGACAGCGCTAATAAATTAAGAGTTTCAAATGCTGAAATTCTCTTTAATCGTATAGAATTAAAGCGTTTTATAGTGCCCTACTAAACCCTCGGAGGAAGCCCACCTGGAAAAGCGAGGCGGTGACCGGCTATCCGTCAGTCACCGCCTCGTACTTCTCTCTCAACAACATTCCTATTAGTTTAGGAAGCTGGGGATAAACGAAAGAGTATACTCCATATCCTCAACTATATCCAAAGATCCATCTCCACAAGTCTCTTATATTCCTTATATAGCTCCATGAAGATCTTATCGATAAAGATAAGAATAATGAAGCGATAGACATAGTTTTGGCGCGGATCATCATTTTCTCTTAGCCGATCCAAGCTATGGGAGCATCTCTGATAAGAGGTTAGATTATGAGCACACCGATTACGATGTCTATACACAACCCCTTCATAGTCTAATCCTAAGCGTCCTCCTAATAATACAGTATGATCTCCATAGTTGTTCTCGTTCGGTTTAGAGCTATGAGGCAAGAAGCAGTCGTCATCACATACAAAATCCAACTCTTTTTTTAGCCACACCTCAAAAATTGGAGTCTTCTTAAGGAGAGCTACAACATCATCACGAATGGTCTTTACCTTCTCCCCTCCTAAACAGCTGTGCCTAAAAGGCTCCCCCTTCATTTTCTCTACCGATTCTCGCAGTATTTTATAGAGCGACTGTTTGTCGCCTTTAGTGGACATCTCCTTAAAAGAAAGCTCTCTTTTAAAGGCCCACTTATAACGCAACTCATAATCATGTGTTGTCAGCTCCCAAAGAACGCACTTGAGCTTTTGTTCTTGGGCACCTGTCATACGAAGGAATAGAGATGAAAGAAAGTACTCTTTCATAGGCTCCGTTTGGATACCATCCCCAAGTGGGCGACAGGCTTGTATCCCTTCCTCCAAGACCCTTAACAATGGTGTCTCAATAAACTCCGAGTGGATACTATGATACATACTTATTATAGATTCGAATTGAGTCATTAATCCGCCTACGAAGATGAGTAAGTTGGTTAGGTCGAGAGCGATGTTTCTCATCTCTCTTCGCCCTATTGGCCAGATTGTGTAATTCTTCCGCAAGCTTCTCAAGCGAGTCTTCTTTTAGGGTCTTATTCTCAAATACGACACTAAAGATTAATCCAAAGAGCCAGTAGTCAGCATCTATGATGGAAGTGAAATTTCCCATCCATTCTTTGAGTTTTTCAGCTTCCTTATGTAAGACCTCATAGCGAGTCTTCCAGGCCTCATCCTTATAGTATTCCTTATCCTTAACTCCCTCAAACTTCTCTGGATTTTTTTGCTGTTCTAAACCAAGCATGTAAGACACGTAGTCCTTATAGAAATCTTCTCGAGAGACTTCTCTGCGATATCCTGTCAACACTTCTTGCCCAAGACTCTTCTGAGATAGTATCGACAGATAGCGCAACCAGTCGATTTTCTCCTTACCTACAGCTCCTTTTGCGATATAAAGACCAGGCAATACATCCTGCTTATTGTCCAGACACCCTCCAAAGAAATTAGTCATTGCTGGATCTTGATAATAGAGAGCCTTACGGCTCTCCAGCTTAGAGAGTCTTACACCTTCATAATTAATGGAATAAAAGAGCTTAGTAAAGATCTTCTGAGCATCAGCTGAACTATCAGCCGGAACAATATAGAGAAACCCTAGGTGCCTAGTAACTAGCAATTCTTCCAGACCGAAATCCTCTGGGAACTTTAACTCATTATAATAGCCCGACGTTGAAAGCTCCTTCTTCAAGGTCTCTCTAGTCGCATAGACTTTTCCTCCTAGCATAGTGCGGAAACTCCAAGCAACAGTTGAGTCTTCCAACTCAACCTGCCGATCGTTAGCTTGCTCATCACTATCTTCTTCTTGCCCATTCTCATCCATAAAAGGCTCCTCATCCTTCCACTTATCCCGACTAGGCACATATCCAAGGGCCGCAAGCAAAACCGATGTTAAACGCTGCTGTCCATCCAGTATCAAGTTTGCACTTGCACCATTCTCTTGAGCAGCAGCAATAATCACAGGAGGTACATAGTCCCCCTTCTGCAAAGAGAGAATAAATCGCTTAATCTTCTCCTCCGACCAAGCAAAAGAGCGCTGATAGTCAGGAAGAATAATATTCCCAGACAATATTAGATCTATCCAGTGCTTCAGGGTATACTCACCATAGTAGGTGCGTGTTTTAGGTGTAGTGATCGACATATCTCACTATATTATTATATGATACATGGGGTCCTTGAGTTCAGTCGCTAGGACTAAACGAACACACAAAGCTAATGATAATAGGGATAAGACCCAACTTAGGACTAGCGTCTCAAACATCTACCTTCAGGATAGTCGTCAAAACAATCCTGTCCTAAAGGGAAAAATCCAAAGTACTGTTCTCAAAAATGAAACCACCAATCGAAATCATCCCAAGCATCAAATTCAAGGTATTTCTCTCCTCCTCAAACACCCACCCTTTCCGCAGGTGAAAGCCCCCACTTTCAGAAGGGCTCAAAAGGGATCCACGGTAGGTCGTCGAAAAAACCTACTGTGGGTCGTCTCACCGACCTACGGTAG
>ERZ772977.717-NODE-717-length-20062-cov-5.504323_pt1 | contig 20062 bp, 20 predicted proteins | sample MGYA00511131_ERZ772977 | MGnify/ENA primary metagenome ERZ772977 (study PRJEB29015, sample SAMEA2737935) | human oral metagenome | biome: human oral; feature: human-associated habitat; material: dental | place: China | collected 2151 ...
GCACATCGGTCGTTTGATGCAAGGACGCCGCTATAACGAAGGCTTGCACCAGGCCATTGAGGCCAAAGAGGGCGTGCCAGTACTGGAAGAAAGCATGACGCTGGCGACCATTTCGTTCCAGAATTATTTCCGTCTGTACAATAAACTTTCCGGCATGACCGGTACGGCATTCACTGAAGCTGAAGAGTTCCAACAAATTTATTCACTGGACGTCATCCAGATTCCACCGAACAAGCCAGTGATTCGCGACGACAAAGAGGACCTAATTTTCAAGACCGAAAAGGGAAAGCTGAAGGCAGTGGCTGAAGCCATCAAGGATTATCACAAGCAAGGACGGCCGGTGCTGGTTGGCTCTGGCTCAATTGCTAAGAACGAGCAGATTGCCAAATATTTGGAAAAAGAAGGTATTAAGTTTGAGATTTTGAACGCTAAGAATAATGAGCGTGAGGCGGCCATCATCGAGAAAGCTGGCGAAAAGGGTGCGATTACGCTAGCGACAAACATTGCCGGACGCGGTACCGATATCAAGCTTGGCAAGGGCGTCAAGGAATTGGGTGGCCTGGTGGTGATCGGCTCAGAACGGCACGAATCACGGCGCATCGACAATCAGCTGCGCGGTCGCGGCGGTCGTCAGGGTGATCCAGGTGAGACGCAATTCTATGTGTCGACCGAAGATGACTTGATGCGAATTTTCCAGGGCGAGCGCATCGCAGCGCTGATGGATCGGCTGGGTGTGGATGAAGATACGCCAATTCAAAACCGCGCTGTGTCAAAGACGTTGGAGGCAGCTCAGAAGCGCGTTGAGGGCTACAACTTTGATACGCGCAAAAATGTTGTTCAGTACGACAACGTCATTAACCGTCACCGCCGCGTGGTGTATGTCATGCGCCGCAAGATTTTGGAGGGTGACAATATTAAGCCAGAAATCGAACGTCTGTTGAGAGCGAAAGTCAGTGAATTAACAACGTTGCCAATTAAAAATAATCCAAAGTTTGTTGAAGAATTTGTGGCGACTTTCCCGGTTGATGAGGGCAAACTTTCAAAGATTGGCAAGGAAAAGAAAGATAAGTTGCGCTACGAAAAGGCGCTGAAGCTGGCAGAAGAAGCGTACGCAGCTAAAGAATCTGAGATTAGTGCTGATGATTTGCGTGGTGTTGAGCGCGAGGTTTATATGGCTGTGCTTGATACATTGTGGATGCAACATTTGGAAAACATGCAACATTTGCGTGAAGGAATTCACTGGCGTAGTGTTGGTCAGCGCGATCCGTTGGTTGAATATCGCTCAGAATCTCAGAAGTTATTTGAGAGCTTGCAGGCTAATTTACGCAATGAAGTCTTGGCGACAATATTTAACATCCATAAAGCTGATGCCGTGGTTCGTCAATCACAGGATGATGAGTACGACACAGAACTGACGCGCTTGGCGGAGAATGCTGTCGAGCGTGGCGTTAATGAACTTGGTGCGGGTGAAGAAAATCGTGATGATGACTTTTCGGTGAAAAAGGGGAAGACTAGCGCGGAATCTAATCGTGCTAAAAACCAAGCGCGCAAGAAGAAAAAAGCGCAGCGCCAAAACCGCAAAAAGAATCGTAAATAGTCAGAAAGTTAGGCGATGAAACATACAGTTGAAGAAGTTAGGCTGAAAAATGGTGCTCGTGGTTTACTGATTGATGTCCCAGACGCTACAGTGATGAGTTTTCAGGTGCAATTTAGGGCGGGTAATCGTTACGTCCTAGATAAAAATATCTATGAAACGGCGCATATCATGGAGCATATGGCGTTTGGTGCTAATGAAAAATTCCGCTCAGAGCATAATTATGAGCAAGAATTCACTAAAAATGGCGCTTATCACAATGCTTATACGTCAGATTATTCGATGGTTTACGAGGCAATCTGTGCTGATTTTGAATGGGATAGGATTCTGGAACTCCAGCGGTTAGCAATTACGACGCCACGTTTTAATGCTGATGAGCTGGAGGCAGAAAAGGGCAATGTTCGCTCTGAATTAACGGGCTATCTTAATAATCATAACCGTGTGATGTGGCCACGCATCCAGCAGGCACTGGGTGAGGATATCTTGACCTATAATCAGCGGTTAAGGACGATTGCTAATATTGAGCTTAAAGATATAAAAAATCACCATAAGCGTACGCATACTCTGAAGAACATGCGGTTTGTGGTGGCTGGAAAATTGACAGGGCGAAAGTCTGCTATTAAGGAGCATTTGGAGGGGTGGCAATTGGAGACTGGTGAGAGGTTTGCGATTCCGCATGATGAGCCTCGTAGGGCAAATCCGGTTCTGATTCGACGCAAAGAAGCAACAAATCTGACATTTGGCTGGTCAATGGTCGTGCCGCGTGAATTAACAGATGAAGAGGCTGACGCTATGAGTGCCTTAAATCATATACTTACTGGCACGATGAGTTCAAGAATTTTTGGTTCGGCGCGTAAAAAAGGCTTAGCTTATAGTATATTTAGCGACACTTCAGTCGGTTTTTATGATTCGGCTTGGGATTTTGGTGGGCAAGTGAATATTGATACGGCCGAAAAGCTATTTGATATCATTGTCAGAGAGTTAAAGAAAGTGCTATCTGGCTCTATTTCTTCTGAAGATTTAGAAAGTGTTAAATCATACTCGCTGGGCCGTTATCAGATGGGCGCTCAGACGGTTGGCCAGATTAGTAATTTTTACGTAGGCCGGTATTTTGCTGATGATTTCGTTAGAGATTATGACGGGGTGCCAGCTTCGATTTTGGCAGTCACTTCAGAGCAGATGATTGAAACGGCTCGTCAATTCTTTGCGTCAAATACATGGACGCTGGCAGCAGTCAGCTCAGAAGAAAAAGAATTGCTGACGAAGCTACACGATAAGCTAAGTAAGTTATTCTAAATCTATTTCTCAGGTTGACCGTGATATAATTATGTTATGAAAATTGTCATCGCTGGCTATGGAGTCGAAGGTCAATCTAATCTGCGTTATTTCCAGAAAAAGTTTCCGAGTGCCAGTTTTTTAGTGACTGACGAGCGAGAGTCCGTCGATAATTTACCAGATGGCGTTTCTTTTCAAGCGGGGTTTGCTGGTTTGGCCGACGCGTATTTAATCATAAGATCTCCCAGTATTTCTCTAGAAAAAATAAAAAACAGCGGTCAAATTTGGTCGGCGACGAATGAGTTTTTTGCAGAATGTCCAGCCGTCATTATCGGCGTAACTGGGACGAAAGGTAAGGGGACGACGTGCAGTCTGGCCGCTAGTATTTTGCGGGCGGCTGGAAAAACGGTACATTTGGTGGGGAATATCGGCGTGCCAGCGTTGGATATTTTGCCAGAGATTAAAAAAAATGACATCGTCGTTTATGAACTGTCGAGTTTTCAGTTGTGGGATCTGGAAAAGTCGCCGCATGTGGCTGTGGTGCTGATGATTGAGCCAGACCATTTGAATGTTCACGCTGATTTTGACGATTATTTGGTGGCGAAGTCGAATATCGCCAGATTCCAGACCTCAGATGACTATTTAATTTATAACTCTAAAAATGAGTTTAGCTCATCAATTGCTAGTGTTAGTTCGGCACAGAAAAAAGAATATCCGTTTGCTCTTTCGGACGATATAATTTCGGCAATCCGTCTGCCAGGAAAGCATAATATTGATAATGCCTGTGCCGCAATTTTGGCAGCACGTGCGATTGTTCCTAGTCTTTCTGATGATGACATAAAAGCTGGGCTGAGCAATTTTACGGGTTTGCCGCATCGCTTAAAGTTTGTCGCCGAGAAAAATGGCGTGAAATATTATGACGACAGCATTTCGACTACGCCTGGTAGTGCCGTTGCTGCGTTAAGAGCCTTCGCTGAGCCAAAGGTTTTGATTTTGGGCGGATCTGATAAGGGAGCGGATTATAGAGAATTGGCGAGTGAAATTGCCGCTCAGCAAATGCGAGCAGTGATTATTAACGGTGAAAATGCTAGTGAAATCGCCAAGTCTTTAAATGAGGAAAAAGTCTCTTGCCGAGTTGTATGCTTAAAAATGGCAATGATGTCAGAGGTGGTTGAGACGGCAAAAAGTCAAGCCCAGTCTGGCGATATGGTAATCCTCAGTCCAGCCGCCGCCAGTTTTGATATGTTTAAGAGTTATAATGACCGCGGCGAGCAGTTCGTGGCGGCTGTAGAAAAGCTTTAACTTTGGTAAACTTCTGGTTTTAACACGCCAATGTATGGTAAGTTTCGGTATTGCTGGCGAAAATCCAGACCATAGCCGACAACAAACTCATTTGGCGTGTCAATGCCGACGTAATCTGCCTGTGCCTCAACCTCACGCCGCTCAGGCTTGTCTAGTAATGAACATATTTTTACCGAGGCGGCATTCTTGGCGGCGAACAATTTCCTCAACGCTTGGGCGGTTCGACCACTGTCAATAATGTCTTCAATTATCAACACGTGCCGATTGGTAACGTCAGTGTCCAAATCCTTAATAATCTTCACCGTGCCAGAAGATTCCGTATCGTCGCCGTAACTGGAAACTGCCATAAAATCAATTTCCATGTAGCAATCCATCGCTCGTATCAAATCAATCATAAACGGTGCCGCACCGCGTAAAATACCCACAACGACTGGGTTTTTATCCTGGTAATCCTCGGTTAATTTTTGCCCAAGTTTTTGAACGGCTGTTTTAATATCTTCGCTGGTAAATAAAATCTTTTCAATGTCGTTATCCATTCTCATATTCTAGCAGAGAAGCCGCTTCTGAAAAATGGTACAATAGAATATATGCAACCGCTGAAAAAGAAAATTGGAGAGCTGGAGAAGGAAATTGAGCAGGCTAAGGAGGCGCTGAAGTTTTCCGAGTTGGAGCAGAAATTGGCAGAGTTGGATGATCAGCTTAATCAGCCAGAGATTTGGAATAACCCTGATCATGCTCAAGAATTGACCAAGCAGGCCGCCAATCTTCGCCAGACGGTTGAGCCGTGGCAGACGTTGACGGTGCAGGTGGGCGACATGGCTGAATTGATGGAGCTGGGTGATGATTTGTTGCCAGAGTTTCAGACGCAAGTGGCGGCAATTGAAAAGGTGTTTGAGATTCATAAAACGGATTTGTTGTTTTCTGGAGAGTATGATAATCGCTCGGCAATTGTGCGGATTTCCGCTGGCGTGGGCGGTTTGGACGCTCAGGATTTTGCAGCGATGCTGGAGCGAATGTATTTACGCTGGGCAGAAAAGTCGGGTATGAGAGCTGACATGCTGGAGCGATCGACCAACGATGATGCTGGAATTAAAACCGTTGTTTTGGAGATTTCTGGGCCGTTTGCTTACGGAAAAATGCGTTCAGAGAACGGTGTGCATCGGTTGGTGCGGCTGAGTCCGTTTAATGCTGATAATTTGCGTCAGACTAGTTTCGCGTTGGTGGAGGTGCTGCCAAAGATCGATACGCCAGATGAAATTGCGATTGATCCGAATGATCTGAGAATTGATGTGTACCGATCGGGTGGCAAAGGTGGTCAGGGTGTGAATACGACTGATTCGGCGGTGAGAGTAACACATCAGCCGACTGGTATTACCGTAGCGATTCAGAATGAGCGTTCGCAGATTCAGAATAAAGAGACGGCGCTGAAGATTTTGCGCTCCAAATTGCTAGCGATGAAATTAGAGCAGCACGCTGAGGCTTTGTCTGATCTGAGGGCTGGCGAGTCGGCTAACTGGGGTAGCCAGATCAGAAATTATGTTTTGCATCCGTATACATTAGTCAAAGATACTCGCACTAAGCATGAAAACCGCAATGCCCAGGGAGTATTGGACGGTGATGTTGATGAATTTATCACGGCATATTTAGAGCAGAACGCTAATTCTAAAAATATTTAGCTTATGGTATAATACTATTGATGATTCTGTTAGATAGGGTTACGAAGAATTATGGTAAAAGTAATAAGCCGGCACTGAATCGAGCTAGCATTCATGTTGGTGCTGGCGAATTTGTGATTATTGTTGGCACGTCGGGTGCTGGTAAATCAACGCTATTGAAGCTTTTGACCAGGGAAGAAAAGCCGAGCTCTGGAAAAATTGTGGTTGGTGGAATTGATTATGATAATTTGAAGGATAAGCATATTCCGTTGTTGCGTCGTAAGATTGGTGTGGTGTTTCAGGATTTTAAGTTACTTCCGAATCGGACGGTGTTTGAGAATGTGGCGTTCGCTTTAGAGATTGCGGGAATGACTAATCGAGAGATTAAATCAACTGTGCCGAAGGTGATTGAGCTGGTTGGTCTTAAGGGCAAGGAAAAACAATTTCCACATCAGCTTTCTGGCGGAGAGCGTCAGCGCGTAGCAATTGCCAGGGCAGTGGTGCGTCAGCCGAAAATTTTGATTGCAGATGAGCCGACTGGAAACTTGGATCCAAAGCACAGCTGGGATATTGTTCGCTTACTGGAAAAGATTAACAAGTATGGCACGACGGTTATTTTGACGACTCACAACGTAGAGATTGTTAACAAATTGAAGCGGCGCGTTATTACAATTGATCATGGTAAAATCACCTCTGATCAGGCGAGGGGGAGTTATAAGCAATAATGAAATCATCTAAATCCAGTAAAAGTAAGGATAATATTCGTATACGTCAACGCCGACGGGGCTGGTTGACTTTTGTGCGGATGTGTCGGTATGGTATTAATAACTTTAGCCGTAATGCTTGGTTGACGATTGCCGCCACTGCGGTGATGAGTGTGACACTAATAATTGTATTTATGACTTTGTCGGCACGACAGATTCTGGTTGATACCGTCTCAAATGTCTCTAAACGTGCTGATATGTCAATTTATCTCAAGGGAGATACACCAGAGAAGGTGATTAAAGATATAAAATCTCGTGTTGAAAGATTAGATAACGTAGATGGTGTAAAATATGTATCCGCCGCAGAGGCTAGAGAAAAGCAGGCTGAGCAAAATAAGGATGACCCAGATACATTAGAGGCAATTCGCGAATCTAGCAACGAAATGTCGGCGACGCTTCGTGTTTCCGTTAAGGAATTGAATAATCAACAGTCATTAAATAATTTTGTTAAAACCGACGATTTGTATAAAAAATATAAAGATCCTCGCAGGGAGCCATCATTCTCAGGCGAGCGCCAACAGGCCATTAAGACGGTGGGCAATTGGGTACGGCTGGCTAGTATAGGCGGTTCGATTGCTACAGTAGTGTTTGTGGTGATTTCTTCATTAGTGGTCTTTAATACTATCCGCATGGCAATCTTCAACCGCAAAGATGAGATTGAAATGATGAAGTTAATTGGTGCTGAACGTAGCTTTATTAGGGGTCCGTTTATCGTTGAGGCAATAATGTATGGGTTCATTGCAGCAATTATCGCCACAGTTGCTGGCTATGGTTTACTGTTTTTTGCTCACGACCCAATGACGAAGTACGGTATTCCAGTTGATAATCTTTTAGGGCATTTAACAGTTTATGGCGGGTTGGTTTTCTTAGGTATGATTTTGGTCGGAGCGACAATTGGCGTAGCCTCGTCTTGGGTGGCAACACGTAAATATCTTAAACTATAAAATATCCTTGACAGTCGGATTACGCTTATGCTAATATAGATGCATGAAACTACGGTCCACCACACCAGTTTCGGTATCACTAGTCAGCAGAGCGTCTCTGGTGGCGATGTCTGTATTGCTCGCTGGGTCGGGCGTTTTTGGCTTGGCATCGCACGTATTGGCGCGTGATTATAATGCCGAAATTCAAGCAAAGCAAAAGGAAGCAGACAGTTATAACTCTGAGGCTTCACGCCTGGGTCAGATGGCTGACAATCTGCAGTCAGAATTAGACAAGATTAATGGTCAGATTGCGGCTATTCAGGCGCAAATTGCTGATAGCCAGACAAAGATTAATAATCTAAATGAACAGATAAAAAAGAACGAAGCGTCTATTAAGCAAAATCGGAAGGCTATGGGTCGGATTTTAGCAGACCTATATGTTGACGATCAGATTTCTCCGTTGGAGATGTTAGCCAGCTCAAATAATATTAGTGATTATATCGATAAGCAGGAGCAGCGAAGTTCATTGAAATCTTCTCTTAACGATAAAATTAAAGAGATTAAATCTTTGCAGAAAAAGCTGGAAGAAAATAAGAAATCTGTCGAGAATACGTTGCGCGATCAAGAATTACAACGCAACGCTATGGCTTCTAAGCAATCCGAGAAAGCAAAGCTTATCGCTGATACAAAGAATGACCAGAATAATTATGCTGCATTAGCACAAAAGCGTAATGCTGAAGTATCTAAGTTGCGTGAAGAGCAGGCCGCTGCTAACCGACGGGCTGTTGGTGGTGGGGTGTCTATCCCTGGTGGTATCCCAGGCGGCGGTGGATATCCGGGTGTTTGGGCTAATGCACCACTTGACGCTTATGTTGACCCGTGGGGGTTATATACTCGCGAGTGTGTGAGTTATGTGGCTTGGAAGATTCACAGCACTGGTCGGTATGTGCCTCACTTCGGCGGTGCGGGTAATGCTAATCAGTGGCCATCAACCGCCGCACGACACGGAATACCTAGCGGTTCAACTCCAAAAGTTGGATCAGCTGCTGTGATGAATATTGGTTATTATGGTCATGTTATGTATGTTGAGTCAGTAAATGGCGATGGTACGATTACTGTTAGCGACTACAACTTTGCCTGGGACGGCCTGTATCGGCATTACACGCGTTCGGCTTCAGGATTGACTTACGTCTACTTCTAGACATCTTATATATTTTACAAAACGCTCGTGCTAGGCGGGCGTTTTTGTAGTATAATAAAAGAAGTATATGGTTACGGGAGAAAATAAACAGCGCCTGGGTTGGTTTTTAACGCTAATGATTGTAGCGACTATCAGTTTTGTTGCTGGGACGCGCTTTGATCAATTTTCTGCTTCAGTAGCGCCATTGTTTGGCGTTAGAATGTCGAGAGAAAAGATTGACTTATCAAGTGTTCAGGAGACGTATCGGCAGCTACTCGCAAATTATGACGGTAAACTAGACACCGAGAATCTTATCCATGGCGCCAGTCGAGGACTAGTGGCGGCAGCTGGAGACCAACATACTGCATACATGGATCCAGATGAGACGAAGGAGTTTAAGAAATCTTTGAGTGGCGATATTGGTGGCGGAATTGGCGCGGAAATTGGTTCAAGGAACGGTAGGCCGACTATCGTAAGACCTCTTGAGGGCAGCCCAGCTCAAAAGTCTGGCATTAAGGCGGGTGAAGTTATTATCAAAGTTAATGATGAAAACGTTTCTGACTGGGATGTTGATAGGGTTGTTAGTAAAATTCGTGGTGAAGTCGGTACCTCTGTAAAGCTAACTTTGTTAAACAATGGTCATACTCGTGAAGTGTCAGTTGTACGCCAAAACATAACTTCGCCTGCCGTCGAATCAAAAATTGACGGGGAAATTGGCATATTGAAGGTGAGTCGGTTTGGCGATGATACGGCAAGCTTGGCTCGAAAATATGCTTCTGAATTTGTTGAAAAAGGTGTTAAGAAGGTTGTTCTAGACCTGCGCAATAATCCGGGCGGTACAGTTAGTGCGGCACAAGGATTATTGGGTCTTTGGCTAGATAAGCAAGTGGCGATGACTGAGCGGCGCGGTTCTGAAATTGTTAAGACTATTAATACAACTGGCTCGCCAATTCTGAGTAATATGAAGACTGTGGTGCTGATTAATGGCGGAAGTGCTAGCGCTAGCGAGATTGTCGCTGGGGCACTCCGTGATTATGATAAAGCAAAGTTGGTCGGACAAAAGAGCTACGGTAAAGGTAGTGTTCAAATTGTAATAGGGCTGCCTGGCGGATCACAGATGAAGGTTACAGAAGCTCGTTGGTACACGCCAAGGGGTAGTAACATAGATAAGACAGGTATAGAGCCTGATGTGAAGGTTGATTTATCGGCGGATGACATTAATAATAATCGTGATCCACAGATGGATAAGGCAAAATCGCTATAGAGCTTGTGTTTTTATGAGATACGACATAAAATGGAGGTAGGATGAACGAGCAGAAAAAGAAGATTTTACTAGTTGAGGATGACATTGCACTATCTGCGGTGTATAGGTCTCGGCTAGAAATTGAAGGTTTTGATGTTAGGGAGGCAAATAACGGCGAGGATGCACTGTCTGCAACTGTAGAATATCGCCCGGACTTAATTTTATTGGATGTGATGATGCCGAAAATCAGTGGATTTGATGTTCTGGATATTCTACGTAATACTCCAGAAACCGCTAACGTAAGGATAATTATGCTAACGGCACTTAGTCAGCCGAAGGATAAGGAGCGGGCCGAGAGTTTGGGGGTTGATGATTATTTGGTGAAATCTCAGGTTGTTATTGGTGACGTGGTAGCGCGCGTAAAGCACCATTTAGGTGTTAAATAGAAATTATTTCAGTAAAAGCAAGCCAACCTCTGTTGGGGGGTTGACTTTTTGTTAGTTTTTTGATATAAAATAAACATATATGGAAAACTTAAAACCAACACAAAGCCACGAACAAGAACAACGAAAAACGCTGGAAGATTATGTAGTTAAGACTTTTCCTGCTGATTTAGATGTTACGACACGTCCATTAACTGTTATGCGCAGCGGCCAAGACGGAAAAGGTATCAGATATGATGGAGGCTGGATTCCTGGCGATATGTTGTGTGTATGCGACACGGATTCTGAGGAAGGTATTAGCAGGCGTGAATTGTTTTTGAGAGTGCATAAACCAATTAAAATTAATGGAGAGTATGTTGTCGCAGAGAAGATCGTAGCGTTAAATATACTTCAGGGCCGAGAGGCGAATAAAGATTTTTCGGAATCCTATATTCAGGTGCGTTACGGAAAATCTACCGAGGAAATGCTTGAAGAGGGCGAAGAGGCCGCTAAAGATATTTGGAATCATAAGCATCCAGTTGATAATGAGCTTGAGTATTTGGCTCCAGAAGTGCGTCCGGAAAGCTTCAGTGATGGCTTAGCTGTAGAGAATATCTCTGACCATGAGAGACCTTCAGCGAAGGAAGTTAGTTCTATGATGGGAAACGTGGCCAGTAAGGCCGCTGGAGTTAGAGAGCCAGTAGAGAAGAATAAGGTAGACACCAACGAGCCAGTTAGAGAGCCAGTGGAGACGGATAAGACTGGCGTCGGTTCACCAGTCTTGAAGATACCTGAACCGACCATGGAGTTGATCAGGGCAACCGAAGTCAATGACTCAGTGGGTTTGCCAGCGGTTGAGCCAGCTGAAAAGCCAGCGGAGACAGATAAGGTAGGCGCTAACCCAGCGTATTTAGTGGCAGCCGAACCAGTTAAAAAGCCGGTAGAGGCGGATAAGGCAAGCACTGATTCAGTAAATTTGCCAGTAGCTAAATCGGTTGAAAACCCAGTGGTTGAAAAGTCGATGGAGACGAATGAAGCCAATACAGACATATTATCTGAGGACTTTAAGGTTGCGATTGACAGTTTTAAACAACTTACCGAAGATAATAATAATCAGTTTTTTGCAAAGGATAAATATATAACTGGAGAGCTGGATCGGCTTAGGGGGCTAATTAAATATAATCCAACGGCAATGAATAATCCTGCGATCTCAGAGATGATAACATCTACGTCGGGTAGAATTAGAGAACTTGAGGCTTCTAGATCTAAGTCTGTGAATAAATTTAAGAATAACATAAATGACATCCTGGAAGACTTAAAAAAGAAGATTAAAAATGATGACGAGCGTAGGCGTCTGGTTAAGCTAACTGAGCATGTAGAGCAGATGGGTGAGGATAATACGGTTCTGAGTAATACAACTAATGGCTTGTTGGATAAATTAATAAGAATAAGAAATAATATTGAGCAGTGGCAGAATGACAGATGGGGAGAGGAAACTTATAAGAAGCAGATAACCCAGGTGATTAACGAAATTATTGATAGCGATTTACCATCAGTTAATAGGCGTCGTCAGAGTATTTTAGAGGCTATCGAGGTGATTAAGGCTGCCGAGGGTTAATAGAATGATGTCAAGAGAAGGGTATTTGTCTGGCAGTAGAGATTCGTCTGTCGCTAATAGATGGGCGACTCTGGAGCAATGGCAGAAGGAAAATGATTTGAAGGAATTTTCGGAACGAACCAGAAAATTAATGGAGCCGATTAATCCTGAGTTGGTTGAGCTGTCGGAAAATAGTATAGAGTCTGCAGGGGGTGTTGTTGGTATTTTGTCATCCAATGATCCTAAGTTAGGGGAAATAGTTAATCCCGAGCGGATTTTTGATACTACGGAAATGGTTGATAATCTCAGAGAGGATCATCTTACACGTTGTCGGTTGTTTGAATACCTTCAGGGTAAATTGGATGATCTGATAGAAGATAGCCCAGAGTCTTTGGCGAGTAGGGTTCTTCTTAATTCTGCTGGCAATTTGAAGTCACCGAATTTTAAGCAAGGTTATTACGGGGTTGAAAAAATGTTTAGTCGCGAATATGTTCTAGTATTGGCAATCGCTATGATGGATGGTACTTTCAATATAGATAGACAGGACAGTATGATTACACATTATAGGGGTGGCAAGGAGAGGAGTGGTATGCATAGGGACGGCGCGGTAGCTCTTCTCGAGAGCTTATTAAAAGACTCTGCTGAGAATTAAAATAACCCCCGCACCTGGGGATTATTTTAACAGTCTGTTTCTGTAACATTAGAGAACAACGACTTGTGTTCGGCGCTCTGTTTTACCAGTAAATTTGGTTTTCTTAACCTGCTTAAAGCCAACCACACCGTCTTTTGCAGCGTGAATGGTAAAATTGCGGCTAACGTATGTACCGTCACCAGCAATCTTTGTGGCACCAGTTTGGCGGACTAAGACCTGTCCAGCAGTAACTTTTTGGCCACCAAATCGCTTCACGCCAAGACGTTGACCAGCATTGTTGTGGATGTTCTTACTAGAGCCGCCAGCTTTAACCTTTGACATTCTTTACTCCTTATAGTTTTCTAAAAACAATCTGTTCTAGTTTATCGAAAATAAAGCCAGTTGTCAAGCGGTTTTAGTCATGTCTATGGGCTTTAATATCATAATTTCTCTGGCAACTACCTGATCTGGACGATGATACAGGAGTTTTTTATCGGTAATTGGCTGATATCCAAGTTTGCTTAGGTTTTTTATCAGGGGCAAATGTGTAAATTGTCCATGTTGATTTTGCCAGGCAGGAACGGCTATACACAGCATCGATTCTGGGTGAATTTGATCATGTATGTTCTTCAAAAACTCACTAATAATATGATTACAATTTCCAACCACCTCTTTAAGCTTTGCGGGGCTGGGTGGGGCGGAGAAGGGTTGACCTAGGTATGTTTCGCAGACAATATGGGTAATTTGCTGTTTTTGCTCGGAGGTTAGTTTGACCGAGGTGGCATCAGCTTGAAAAACTTGCCAGGCGGTATTTGTGAAAAAAGTCTTTTCCAGCCAGCGCATGTTTTCTGATGCGTAATCGACCATTTTATCGCTGAGGTCGCTGCCGTAGGAGTTGATGCTGAGTAAGGTAGCTTCTTGGAGAACGGTTCCCGTACCGCAAAACGGATCCCAAAGGTAGTTTCCGGATTGAGTGCCGGATAAATTGATCATAATTTGCGCTAGCTTAGGCGGAAGCATTCCGACAAAGGCATCACGCTTTGGGCGCTCGCGATCGCGCTGGGTGTATGAATTGATATTTTGAGTGCCATGACTTTCGGCTATCAAAAAATCTCCATTTATAGCCCTGACTATGATAATCTCAATCTTTGTTTCAGACCTGCCAAGCTTATTATTATGAGAGGTGGCTGTGGAGAGGGCGGCGGTTTTATTGGGAATTAGACGTAGGCTAACGCCAGATTTTTTTAGGGAATTTTTTAAAATAATTCCGATTTTTTGAATATTTCGGGGGTCTACTTTATTGCCGTAAAAGCTAATTCCGAAAGTTATTTTTTTCTGGCTATGTGAAAGATTTTTTGTGTACTTTTCAACGATGACTTTAGACGCCTGAAGTAGGGTATGATGGTCGGATTTTTGTGATTTCACGCGGCTTACGACGTGGCCACATTTGATTGTTCCGCCCAGGTTATCAATAGAAAAGTTATTGGAGTCGATTGTAGCAGCTTGACTAGAGATTTTTTTAACTCTTTCAGCGCCATAAACTGCCCCTAATTCGGCGATAGAGATTTCTGGTTGTCGGCCAAGTATAGCGATGAACATATCGTAATTATACCATTTATCGTGGTATAATGAAGGTTATGCTACCTAAAGTCTTGCAATTATTTAAGTCGCCGCGAACCATTATGAGTGTCTTGACGTTAGCGGTTTTAGCTATTGTTATTTTCCTGTCACGACATGAGCTGGTAAAGGCGTGGGGACTATTTTTAAATGCAGATTTATGGCTGTTATTCTTACTATTGCCATTTCAAATTATTGTGTATTTTGCTGGTGGCGAAATGATCTTCTCTTATCTTAGGGGTAAGAATCTGATTCACCATATTTCCAGATTAGAACAGACAAGGATTGCCCTAGAATTGAACCTGGTTAACCATATTTTTCCGTCGGGGGGTGTTAGTGGAATTTCATATACAACATGGCGGATGCATAAGCTGGGGGTGAGTTCGGCGCGCTCGACATTTGCCCAGGTGATTCGTTATGTGACAGGATTTTTATCTCTCTTGATCCTATTGGTGATTGCCGTGCTGGCTCTGGCTATTGATGGTAAAGTCAATAGATATATTGTAGCGGCGAACTTCTTGTTAATCGTAGTGGTGCTGGCGCTGACTTTTGGATTGATATTTATATTTTCATCCAAGCGGCGTATGCAGACAACAGCCGCAGGCGTCTCGAAGTTTATTAATACACTAGTAAAATATGTGACTTTCGGTAAAAAACGACGGACTATGAATGCTCAGAAGGTGGAGGATTTCTTCGTTGACATGCAAGATGATTTTCAGGATTTGGCCAATCACCCAAAGCTGTTAAAGAAGCCCATGATTTGGGGGATTGTCTATACAGCCTTTGACGTGGCAATGTTTACAGTAGCGTTTATGTCGTTGGGGGTTTTTGTTAATCCAGCAATCTTAATGGTGGGCTATGGAGTTGCGGGATTAGCGGCACTTTTTGTATTTACGCCCGGTGGTACGGGGGTTTACGAGACAATCATGATTATATTCTTAAGCATGGCAGGAACGCCACCGGACTTAGCAATTGCTGGAATTATTTTAACGAGGGCAATTTTACTAACCGGCACTATTGTCTTTGGCTATATTTTTTACCAGCACGCATTGATTAAATATGGCAAGCCAAATGGCTCCCAGGTTTAGCGTTAGTAATTTCCTGGCGGTAGTTAATCAGACTTTTGAGGCTGTTTTTGCTGGCGCGGTTGAAGTTGAGGGTGAGGTTGTTAGCTTTAAGTCGTATCCGCCAAAATATGCCTTTTTTACTCTGAAGGACGAGGATGGATCGGTTAATTGTTTTGTGGGCTTTAGCAATCTGCGGACGCCAATCGAGGATGGTATGAAAGTGGTGGTCCGGGCGACACCAAGCCTGAGGGACGACGGTAAGTTTAATTTGCAAGTTCAGAAAGTTTTTCCGCTAGGCGAGGGTAATCTAAAACGGAGTTTCGACATTCTGAAGCAGAAATTGACTACCGAAGGGCTATTTGACGTTAATCGTAAACGGCCGTTACCGCGTTATCCACATCGGGTGGCTATTATTTCTAGTACAAAGGCGGCAGGTTACGCGGACTTTATGAAAATCTCTAGAGATCATTGGGGCGGTGTGAAATTTATTGTTGCTAATGTTAATGTTCAGGGTGACAGTGCGGCAGATCAGATTATACGGGCAATTTCATATGTCAATCAAATGGCAGAACCGCCAGAGGTAATTGCTTTAATCCGTGGTGGCGGCAGTGCTGAGGATTTGGCAAGCTTTAATGATGAACAGCTGGTTAGAGTGGTAGCAGGTAGTCGCGTGCCCGTAATAACCGGCATTGGGCACGAGATTGATGAGAGTCTATGTGATCTGGCGGCGGACGTGCGAGCTGCAACACCTAGTAATGTTGCTCAGCTGCTATTTCCAGATAAACATGAATTAGTCAGACATCTACATTTTCGATTAGTTGGTGTAAGAGATGAAATTCAGAGAGCTATTGATGAGCAGATACTTAGAGCAACAATGTTGCAAAAAGACGCGCTTGAGCAGTGGTCAAGTCAGGCCAGAGATGCTATAAATGCAACATTGTCGCAACAAAAGATTATTGCTGAGTACGATCCAGAAATGGCGTTACGGCGTGGCTACGCTATGATTAGCGGTGATTTACAGGTTGGTAGTATTGTTAAGATTACAACAAAGGATATAATTATGAAAGCGAGGATTGAAGATAGTGAACGACGAAATGACAATTGAGCAGATGATGACAGAATTAAACGAGCGAATTGCTTGGTTTCAAGGCGATGATTTTAATTTGGATGAAGCTAAGCGGAAGTTTATCGAAGCGCGAGAGCTGTCAAAGAAAATTACGTCTACGTTAGAAGATATGCGACATGATATTGAAGTGCTTGGGGAAGATTTTAGTGTAGAATAGAGTGCTTTACATCACTTAAAGCATAAGCTATACTCTAATTATGATGACGAGATATAAGAGTGAGCGTGGCTCAGTTAATGGCTGGATGGTCGGCACAATCGGCTGTCTGATATTGTTTTTGATTGCTGGATCTTTGGCAATTTGGGCGTATATGCAATACTCCCGAGAAAAAAGCAGTGTTGATAGTAAAGTTGCGATTGAAGTTGCTAAGGGGAAGAGTGAACAAGCCGAATCAGATCAGAAGAAATTTTCTGAAGAGGCAAAAAACCCGCGTGTTGAATTTGTTGGTCCTGCTGAATACGGTCGAGTGTCGTTTATGTATCCAAAAACTTGGAGTGTGTATATAGCAAACGATGGCAGCGATAGGGGTGACTATAAGGCTTATCTTCACCCAGTTTCAGTTCCTTCGACGACTAATAAAAATAGTCGGTTTGCGTTAAGGCTGGAGATTATCAATAAGAATATGGATACGGTGCTGAATGATTATCAATCACGGTTAAAGAAGGGTGAATTAACCTCAAGTAGTACTGAATTTAACGGAATTTCAGCGACTCGAATTGATGGTACATTTGAGAAAGAATTGCGCGGCTCTGTGGTTTTGATGAAAGTTCGCGATAAAACTATTCGTTTTTCAACCGACGCGGACACGTTTAAGCCAGATTTTCAGACTATATTGAGCACTGTAAAAATTTCTGAATAGAAAAACCCGAGACATATTTGCTATACTAGAATTGTATGGCAGGTAAAGAGTGGAGTGATGCTAATTTTGGGGGATTGCCGAGCGTTTTGGTGGCGGCACATGAACTAAAAACGCCGCTGTCTTTAATACGGCAATTGACGTTAATGCTCGGCGATGATTTGACGAGTGAAGTTGATAAAAAACAGATCCAGCAGCGTATCGTCCAGACGTCCGAACAGGCGCTGCAGTTAACGGTCGACTTAGCGAATTCGGCAAATTTAAAGCCGTCATTATTTCCGCTGGAGCCAGTTAATCCGTTGGCAATATGTCAGCAAATGGCCGCTGAAACGCGATTTAATGCAGTGCTTTATGGGCGGAAAATTAGCTGGCCTCGGAGCGGGCGAAATAGCAGATTGATACTGGCAAATCGGACGTTATTGGGGCGGATTTTGGCAAATTTCTTAAACAATGCTTTGAAATATACTGAGGATGGCTCAGAGATAAAAGTGTCAGTCAAGGCTGTTGGTGGTGCGGTGAGGCTGAGCGTGCGTGATTTTGGACCGATGATGAGCTTGAAGGAGTATCGGCGGCTGCTTGATGAGATGGATGCGCGAAAAACGGTGCGGACGCGGCCGGAAAGCAGCGGTTTGGGGATTTATATGGCTAGTCAATTTGCTCGGGCGATGAATGGCCAAATTGGTCTAATTAGGCATCGTGACGGATTGACATTTTATGTGGAAATGCCGATTAGCCGGCAGCTGAGTTTGCTATGAAAAAGTTGCTGATTGTCGAGGATGATAAAAATTGGGCGGATATTTTATGTAGCTATGCGGCGGCGGTTGGTGCGGACACGCGGGTGGTGGTTTCTGGCGGCCAGGCGATGGAAATTATTGATGATTGGCGGCCGGATGCGATTGTCCTGGACATGCTGCTGGCGGGCGAAACGGCGGTGGCGCTGCTGAATGAACTGAGGTCGCATGCGGATTTGGCGAGGTTGCCAGTCGTGGTTTGCAGCAATGCGGGTGTTAATTTGGCGGATTTGCGACCGTTTGGTGTGACGGCGCTGTTAGATAAGGCGTCAATGCTCCCGGATGAAGCACGGGCGATTTTTAGCGAGGTTTTGGATGGGGCAAAGTGAGCGGTTAAAAGCGATTGTACTGAGGCGGACGAATTACGCCGAGGCGGATCGAGTGCTGCAACTACTGACACCGAAAGGTCGGCGCAGTGTCATTGCCAAGGGTGTGCGGCGCGAGCGGTCAAAATTGGCGGGCGGCATTGAGCTATTTGCGATTTGCGACGTGGTGATTCGTTCGGGCCGTGGTGATTTGGGACTGTTAACCTCGGCGCGGCTGGCGGCGTTTTATCGGCATATTTTGGAAGATTACGAGCGGATGCAGTTTGCTTACTCAACGATGAAGTTGGTGTCGGTAGCGAGCGAAAACATCGACGAGCCGGAATGGTATTTTGTGCTAAGTCAGGTGCTAGAGCAATTAAATAATCCAGAGGTTGACCAAAAGCTGATTGAAACGTGGTTTTATATGCAATACGCTAGCTTGCTGGGTGATGAGCTGAATTTGCGCACCGATGTGGCAGCTCAGATGTTGGCGCCCGATAAAAAATATATGTACGATAGCGCGGAGAAGGGCTTGCGGCTGGCGGAGCAGGGCGACTTGTCGGCGGACGCCATCAAACTGCTTCGGCTCATCCAAGCAAAGCCGCTGGTGAATGTGGCGCAAATTGGCGGGATAACTGAGGTGATCAGTGCTTGCTGGTTGGTGGCGCGGCAGCACGCGGCGGTGTAATATTGCCCATAAAAATGCTATAATGTAGCTAATAATTGTGAATCGCCATGTTGCCAACATGGAGAAAGGTTTTTTTGATGAGTCAAGCAAAAATGGAAGATATTATCAGCCTGTGCAAGCGCCGCGGCTTTATTTATCAGGGTTCGGATGTGTATGGAGGTCTTTCTGGCACGTGGGATTACGGTCCGTTGGGCGTGCAGCTGAAGCGTAATATCATGAATTTGTGGTGGCGCCGGTTTGTTGACGAGCGCGACGATATGTACGGTGTTGACGCGGCGATTTTGATGAATCAGAAAGTCTGGCAGGCCAGTGGGCATGTGGATACCTTCGTCGATCCGCTGTGTGAAGACACGGTTAATCACCACCGTTTTCGCACCGACCATATTCTCAAGGACAATGGTGTTGACGCCGATGGCATGACCATGGAGCAGATGGACGCGGTGATTGCGGAACAAGGCATCAAGAGCCCTGATGGCAATCCACTGAGTAAATCGCGGACGTTTAATATGATGTTCAAAACGCATGTTGGCGCGACTGAGGGCGAAGACAGTATTTCGTATCTCCGCCCCGAAACCGCCCAAGGTATCTTTACCAATTTCAAAAACGTCGTCGATAGTTTTTATCCTAATTTGCCGTTTGGTATCGCTCAACAGGGCAAGGCGTTTCGTAATGAAATTGCGCCGCGCGACTTCGTCTTCCGTTCCCGCGAGTTTGAGCAGATGGAGATTGAATACTTCGTCAACCCTGAGCATTGGCAGGAAGCGTTTGATGAGCTGCTGTCGGCGACGCATGTGTTTTTAGCAGAATTGGGCTTGAAACAAGAGCACATCCATGAGTTGGACGTGCCGGCGGAGGATCGGGCGCACTACAGCAAAAAGACGATCGACATTGAATACGATTATCCAATTGGCCGCGAAGAGTTGATGGGTATCGCGTACCGGACTGATTTTGACTTGATGAACATCCAGCGCGCCAGCGGCAAGAGCATGGAATACACCGTCAAGGGAACGAACACAAAATTTGTTCCG
>ERZ772977.720-NODE-720-length-20048-cov-8.270445_pt1 | contig 20048 bp, 8 predicted proteins | sample MGYA00511131_ERZ772977 | MGnify/ENA primary metagenome ERZ772977 (study PRJEB29015, sample SAMEA2737935) | human oral metagenome | biome: human oral; feature: human-associated habitat; material: dental | place: China | collected 2151 ...
TTAAAATCAAAAAATATATAAATTCATTTAGCTTTATTAGTTGGATAAAAAACGTAGTTAATATCAACTTAAAATCGTGTTATTGTTGTTGATTTAATGATAAATGAATGTTATAATTAAGAGATGAATTATAATATGATTATAAAATCATTTAATAGAAAAATATGTCGGAAGGAAAATGTTAATGGCTATTTTAGGAAAAATATTTGATGCTAACAAAAGAGAAGTAAAAAGTTTATCAAAATTAGCTGATAAAGTATTAGCTAAAGACGAAGAATATTCAAGTCTTAGCGATGAACAATTAGTAAACAAAACAGAAGAATTTAAAGCATATATCCAAGAACAAAAAGAAAAAGGTAAAGAAACACCGGATATATTAGATAAAATTTTAGTAGATGCATTTGCTGCAGCACGTGAAGGAGCATTCCGTTCTTTAGGAATGAAACCATATAAAGTTCAAATCATGGGTGGTATCGCACTTCACCGTGGGGATATCGCAGAGATGAGAACAGGGGAAGGTAAAACTCTTACTGCAACAATGCCTGTATACTTAAATGCATTAGCTGGAGAAGGGGTACACGTTGTTACAGTTAACGAATACTTATCTCAACGTGACGCTCAAGAAATGGGTGTTTTCTATAACTACATGGGACTTTCAGTTGGGCTTAACTTAAACTCTTTAAACTCTGAAGAGAAAAGAGCCGCGTACAATGCTGATATTACATACTCAACAAACAATGAGTTAGGATTTGACTATTTAAGAGATAACATGGTTAAAACAGTTGAAGCTCGTGTTCAACGTCCATTAAACTACGCTGTAATCGATGAGGTTGACTCAGTTCTTATCGATGAAGCTCGTACACCACTTATTATTTCTGGTGAAGGACAAGAATCAACTTCACTTTACCAAGTAGCGAATGCTTTCGTTAAAACTCTGAAAAAAGCAGAGAAAGAAGATGGAAGTGATGGAGATTATACTCTAGATATTAAAACTAAAGCTATTCAACTTTCTGAAAATGGTATTGATAAAGCTGAAAGTTACTTTGGATTAAAAAATCTTTATGATTTAAAAAATGTTGATTTAACTCACCACATCAACCAAGCATTAAAAGCTAACTACACAATGGCATTAGACGTTGACTACGTAGTTGCTGAAGATGGAGAAATCTTAATCGTTGACCAATTTACAGGTCGTACAATGCCTGGTCGTCGTTTCTCTGAAGGGTTACACCAAGCTATCGAAGCTAAAGAAGGTGTTCCTATTCAAAAAGAAAGTAAAACAATGGCGACTATTACTTTCCAAAACTTCTTCAGAATGTACAAAAAACTTAGTGGTATGACTGGTACTGGTAAAACAGAGGAAGAGGAATTTAGAAATATTTACAACATGTTTGTAACAACTATTCCTACAAACAGACCAATCCAAAGGATTGATGCACCAGACTATATTTACTCAAACATGGAAGCTAAGTTCAATGCTGTAGCTCAAGAAGTTAAAGAATGTTATGACAAAGGACAACCAGTTCTTTTAGGTACAGTTTCTATTGAAACGAGTGAATTAGTATCTAAACTATTATATAGATACGGTGTACCTCACAAAGTTCTTAATGCTAAACAAAATGAAAGTGAAGCAGAAATTATTAAACAAGCTGGTCAACGTGGTTCAGTAACAATCGCAACTAACATGGCTGGTCGTGGTACGGATATTAAACTTGGTGAAGGTGTTCGTGAATTAGGTGGTCTTGCCGTTATCGGTACAGAACGTCACGAATCTCGCCGTATTGATAATCAGCTACGTGGACGTTCTGGACGTCAAGGGGACCCTGGTTACAGTAGATTCTATCTATCTCTAGAAGATGAGCTTATGGTTCGTTTCGGAGCTGATAGATTACAAAAGATTATGGGTAAAGATGTAGATACTCCGCTTGAAAGTAGAATGGTAAGTAGATCGGTAGAAAGTGCTCAAAAACGTGTTGAAGGTAATAACTATGACTCACGTAAACAAGTACTTCAATATGATGATGTATTACGTAAACAACGTGAAATCATGTATGCTGAGAGAAATAAAGTATTAGAAAATGAAGTAGTTACTGATATTATCCAAGAGATGATCGGTGATGCTGTTGATAAAACTATTGCTTACATTACAGAAAACTTAGAAGCACATAGTGAAAAAGAAGAAACAGAAGAAATCATCAAATCACTTAACGAGAAGTTCTTAGGTCAAAAACCTATTACTGATAGTGAATATTCAGATGTTATGTCTGATGATGAAATTCGTGAATTAGTATTACACAGAATTAATTTAGAGTTAGCTGAGAAACGTGAGTTACTTGGTGATGAAACTATGAATTCATTCGAGAAATACATTCTTCTTAATGCAATTGATGATAGATGGACTGATCATATCGACCAAATGGATCAACTTAGAAAAGGGATTTTCCTACGTTCTTATGGACAAATTGATCCGCTTCGTGAATACAAAACTGAAGGTTACCAAATGTTCGAAGACATGATTGATGACATTCAAGTTGAGGTTGTTACTAACCTAATGCGTATTAGAGTAGAACGCCACGAAGAAATCGAGATGAAACAAGAACCAACGAACCTTGTAACTAACGATAGTAAAGAACATATCGCTCGTGGTCCAGTTAAGAGTGCTTCTCGTGAAGAGAAAAAAGCTCGTATCGAAGAGCGTAAACAACGTATCAAAGAGTTAAAAGCTCAAAAAGATAAAGAAACTAATTAGTAGTTAATTGAAAGAAGGAGACTTAAGTAAGAGTTTCCTTCTTTTCATGGCTTTTTATAATATTATAAGGAGGTAGTATTATGAATAATATAGAAAAACTAAGAGAAATAATAAAATCTAACGATAATATTGTCTTTTTTGGTGGTGCTGGTGTTTCTACAGAATCTGATATTCCAGATTTTAGAAGTGCAAATGGTGTATTTAGTGTAGAACTTAATCGTCATTTCACTCCAGAACAGCTCGTATCAAGAACGATGTTTGTAAAGTATCCTGTAGATTTCTTTGATTTTTATAAGAAGCATTTGGTCTATCCTGATGCTAAACCGAATAATGCACATTATTATTTAGCGGAGTTAGAAAAACAAGGTAAGTTAAAAGCAGTTGTTACTCAAAATATAGACATACTTCATGAGCAAGCTGGAAGTAAAAATGTTTTGAAGCTACATGGAAGTGTAGATGCAAACTATTGTACGAAGTGTAAGTCTTTTTATAATTTAGAGGATTTCTTAGCCAAGACTGAAGAAATACCTAGTTGTGATAAATGTGGTGGGGTTATAAAACCTTATGTAACTCTTTATGAAGAAGAACTTGATATGACGGTATTTAATTCTGCGATTAACTTTATAGAAAAAGCAGATGTATTAATCATTGGCGGAACTTCATTAAGTGTGTATCCTGCTGCTAACTTATTGAATTATTTTAAAGGTAAGCATTTAATTGTTATTAATAAAACTTCTACACCACAGGATAATATGGCAGATCTTGTTATTGATGGAAAAATCGGTGAAGTCTTCTCAAAATTAGAAGAAAGAGAAGGGGGAATGTAGATGTATTTATTTAGAAAATTAGCTTGGTTTATGAAGCTAGAAAAAAAACGATATTTAATAGGGATAATTGCTCTAATTCTAGTAAGTATTTTTAACTTGATTCCACCAAAAGTTATCGGTACAGTAATTGATAGAATCGAATCGGGGAATTTGACGAATGGACAGTTATTTTTAAATGTTGGTTATTTAGTATTAGCTGCTCTTGCTATGTATGCTCTTCGTTATGTTTGGCGTGTTTATATTTTTGGTGCAGCGTATAACTTAGGTCGTATTCTGAGATCTAGATTATTCGAGCATTTTACTAAAATGTCTCCTTCGTTCTTTCAAAAGTATCGTACTGGAGATTTAATGGCACATGCGACGAATGATATAAACTCTGTGGCAATGGTTGCAGGTGGTGGTGTAATGTCTGCTGTCGATGCGAGTATTACAGCTTTAGTTACACTATTTACGATGATATTCTTAATAGATTTCAAATTAACTTTAATAGCGATTATTCCTTTACCATTTTTAGCGTATGCTACTAACTATATTGGAGATAAAAACTATGAGAGTTTTGAAGAAGCTCAAGAATCTTTTTCTGATTTGAATAATAAGGTTCAAGAAAGTGTTTCAGGGATAAAAGTTACGAAATCATTCGGTTATGGTAACGATGAAATTAAGAGTTTTAAAGAAGTTAATAAAAAAGTATTCGGAAAGAATGTTATAGCTGCTAAGTATAATTCTCTATTCGATCCAATGGTATTAATCTTCGTTGGGTTATCTTATACACTTACTCTTGTTTTTGGTGGTATCTTTGTTTCTAATGGAGAGTTATCTGTTGGTGAGTTAGTAACTTTCGTTACATATCTTGATATGTTAGTATGGCCGCTTCAAGCAATTGGTTGGTTATACAATATATCACAACGTGGTGAGGTGTCTTATAAACGTATTGAGAGTTTATTAGATGAAGTAAATGATGTAAATACTAATTTAGACAGTAAAGTTAAAGCTGAAAATGGTAAATTAGAGTATAATATCGAAAACTTTGAATTTGAAGAAGGCAAGGCTGTACTGAAAGATATCAAGTTTGCTATTGAAAAAGGTCAAACTCTAGGTATTGTAGGTGTGACTGGTTCAGGTAAAACTACTTTACTAAGATTGTTACTAAGAGAATTCAATATTAAGTCGGGTAATATCTTACTTAATAATAGAGATATTGCTGACTACAGTCTAAGTGACTTAAGAAAACTTATTGGATATGTACCACAAGATCAAGTACTATTCGCTATGTCGATTAAAGAAAATATTCGTTTTGCTAATCCTCAAATCGATGATAAGAAGGTAGAAGAAATTACAAAAATCTGTGGCTTATATGATGATATAATGGCTATGCCAGAGAAGTTTGATACGATCGTTGGAGAAAAAGGTGTTAGTCTTTCTGGTGGTCAAAAACAACGTTTAGCTATGAGTCGTGCTTTGATTATTAATCCTGAGATTCTAATCCTCGATGATTCGTTATCTGCTGTTGATGCTAAGACGGAGCACATTATTTTAGAAAACTTAAAAGAACAACGTAGTGGTCAAACTAATATAATTACCGCTCATAGACTATCTGCTGTTGTTGAAGCTGACTTAATAATTGTTTTAGGTGATGATACTATTATTGAAAAAGGTACTCACGATGAGTTAATAGCAAATAACGGTTGGTATAAAGAGACTTATGAAAGTCAACAGATGGAAGAAAACTTGAAAGGAGGAAGTGAAGATGTCGAAAAGTAAAACATTTTTTAGATTAATGCGCTATATGTTCCGATATAAAGGACTATCGATATTAGCATTATTATTTATACTACTAACTTCTATAGTAGCGACAGCAATTCCTCTTTTAGCACAGTATTATATTGATAATTTTATTACAAAAAATATAGCTAAAGCAGGGTTATATATATTAATAATTTATTTTGGGTTATTTATTCTAAGAGTAGTGTTTACATTTTTAGGTGAATTCTACTTTGCAAGAGTAGCTCATAGTATAGTAAGAGATTTAAGAAATGATAGTTTTATTAATTTGCAAAAATTAGGAATGTCATATTTCGATAAAACTCCTGTAGGTTCTGTTGTATCAAGATTAACCAATGATACGCAAGCTGTTGCAGATATGTTTGGAACAATTTTCTCCAGTTTCTTAAATACTATTCTTATGTTTGTAGTAACACTTTCTGCGATGATTGCTTTAAGTTGGCAACTTACTATCTATATGATATTATTCATTCCAGTTATGGTTGGTTCTGTATATATGTATCAGAAGTTATCTAGTAAACTTGTAGAAATTTCTCGAGCGAAAATTAGTGAAATGAATACGAAGTTATCTGAATCAATCGAAGGTATGAAAATAATTCAAGCATTTAACCAAGAACAACGATTAATAGATGAATTTGGAAAGGTTAATAATGAACACCTTCGTTATTATACTAAATCATTAAAAGTTGATAGTTTGTTACTGCGACCTGCGATGGCGTTATTCAAAGTATTAGCGTATGGAGTTATTGTTACGTACTTTGGGTTGAGTTTTGAGAGTGCTGGTTTTACAGCTGGGATAATTTATGCATTTATTCAATATACGAATCAACTTTTCAATCCGTTAATTGAACTTATGCAAAATTTCTCGATTCTTCAAACATCTATAATTTCAGCAGGACGTGTTTTCACTCTTATAGATAATGAAGAATACGAACCAGAACAAAGAGAAAGTGATTGTAAAATTTCTCGAGGTGATATTGAGTTTAAAAATGTCAGTTTTTCATATGATGGAAAACGCGATGTACTTAAAAACATTTCATTTAGTGTAAAAAATGGAGAGAGTATTGCTTTTGTAGGAGCGACTGGTTCTGGTAAATCATCAATTATGAATCTATTCCTTAGATTTTATGATTATGACAGAGGAGAAATCTTAATTGATGGTGTTGATATTAAAGATTATAGTGCTAAAGAACTGAGAAATAGTGTTGGATTAGTTCTACAAGATCCATTCCTATATCATGGAACTGTAGAGTCTAATATTAAGATGTATAATGAAGAATTAACAAGAGAAGATGTTATTGAAGCGGCTAAGTTTGTCGATGCACATAACTTTATTGACAAACTAGAAGATAAGTATGATAGTATTGTTACAGAAAGAGGTTCAACTTTTTCTAGTGGAGAAAGACAACTTCTGACATTTGCTAGAACTATAGCGAGCAAACCGAAAATTCTTATTCTTGATGAAGCAACTGCAAATATCGACTCTGAAACTGAAGAACTGATTCAAAATTCTCTTGAAAAAATGAGAAAAGGTAGAACGACTATAGCGATTGCTCATAGATTATCTACTATTCAAGATTCTAACTGTATCTATGTGTTAGACAAAGGTGAGATTATTGAATCTGGAACACATGAAGAGTTAATAGCTCTAAAAGGTAATTATTACAAAATGTACCAACTTCAGGCTGGTATGTTAAATAAATAGAATTTAACTGGAAGTGAATTAAGAAACTTCCAGTTTTTTTATTTTGGAAACTGAAGTTATAGTTGGTTAACATAAATTTATAGTGTTAAATATAATGAGTAAATTATTATATTAAAAATAAATTGTAATTAATAAAACATAGAATTTATAGCTATTTTCTTGCATTTGATCTAGAAAAAGCTTACAATTAATGTATTAATTATAAACAAAATTAATCTTAGTATCATATTATGAAAGAAGGGTATACAGTTGAAAAAATTTTTAGGGGAAAAACAAAATAAGTTTTCACTAAGAAAATTGACTATTGGAGTTTGTTCGATGACAATAGGATCTTTTTTTATGGTGTCAACTATTCAACCTGAAGAAAATATTGTAAGAGCTGCGGATAATGCAGTAGTTCACTACAAATATGTAGGAGAGGACAATCTTACAGATAAAGAGAAAGAATTAGTAAAAAAAGAAGTACCGAGTATTGTAAATAGCGCAGAAGAAACATATTACTTAGTATTTAAACCAACAAAAACAACACAACTAAATAAGTTACCTAATACCGGTTTAAATTATGGAGTAGGATGTATGATCCTAGGAGGAATGTTAGGACTATTAGTAGTTGTTGTAGCAAAAGATAAAAATAAATCACGTAAAATACTATCAATACTGTTAGTTACTAGTATGGGAGCGACTACTCTAGAGTTACCGGTTAGAGCTATGGAAGACTTAAAATTATCTATCTATAACATGGATTATAACCTTAAAGTTGGAGATAAACTTCCTAAGATTTCTTCGATTCCTGGATATAGTTTTGTTGGATTTATTAAAAATGAAGGTGAAACTAAAAAAGTAAATGAAGAAGTTAAAGAAAATGTTACGTCACAACAAAATACTAAAAAACAACCACAATTAAATGGAATTACGAATACAAATGCAACAGAAATAAAACAGGAAAATAAAACAACATCAAATAATGTTGATAAAAAAGAAGATAAAAGAGTAATAGAAAATACAAATAAAAAAGAGGATAGAAAAGTATTAGGGGTTAATACAGTGAATCCTCAAGATGAAGTGTTAGCTGGAAAACTAACTAAACCTGAATTATTATATACTGATAAAACAGTAGAAACGCCTATACAATATAATCAAGTTATAGAAAATAATAACCAGTTACCTGAAGGAACAACAAGAGTAAAACAACATGGACAAGCAGGTAAAAAGACTGAGGTTATTAGAATATTTACCGTAGAGGGAAAAGAAGTTTCTAGAGAGTTAATTTCTACTAATACAAAAGCACCAGTTTCAGAAATTATAGAAAAAGGAATGAAAAAAGCAGTTAGCTCAGTTACTCCGAAAGGGGAAAAATTAGTAAAACCTGCTGTTGAAGTAAAACCTGAGTATAAAGGAGTACAAGCTGGAGCGGTTGTAGAACCAGCGAAAGCAGAAGCACCAAAAGAATACACAGGAGTGCAAGCTGGAGCGATAGTGGAACCAGCAAAAGCAGAAGCACCGAAGGAATACACAGGAGTACAAGCTGGAGCGATTGTTGAGCCAGAAATAGTAGAGCCGCCAAAAGAATATACAGGAGTACAGGCTGGAGCGATAGTGGAACCGGAAAAAGTAGAGCCACCAAAAGAATATACAGGGAAAATCGAATTACCGAAAATAGAGAGTTCAAAACCTGCGGTAGAGTCTAACAATACAACAGAAAACAATAATGTAGAAAAAAATGCTAGTGCACTTCTTAGAATGAATTTTGTTAAAGATAATAAAGCATTATCAGGAACGGGTTCAGCTACTTTTATAGCTCCTAATGTATTGTTGACAGTGGCACATAACTTCATAAATAATTCTGCAGATAACAGTACGGGTGAATTTAGAGGCGATAAGGTTAAAAATACATATGAATGGCAGACGCCTGATGGCCAAAAAGGTTCCTTCACATCAAACGATATACACTTCTATAATCAAAAAGATTATCCAAAAGGATTTATCTACGATTTAGCAGTTATTAAATTACCTGAATCTACTAGAAGACCATATGCCAACTTAGTAGAAAATTACTCGAAGGTAAATGTTCATGACAAACTAAATGTTCATGGATATCCAGCTGGGAAGTATACTCACTTAAAAGACACTACCGTTGAGATGGAACAAAAATACGCTAATAATACATATGGTGTCCAGTACCAAGGTGGAAAAGCTGGTATGAGCGGTGGAGGAATCTTTAACTCTAAAGGAGAGGTCATTGGTATACACCAAAATGGAGCTGAGAATCGTTCAGGAGGATTAATTTTATCTCCAACACAATTAGCTTGGATTAGAAGTATTCTAAACGGTAAAGAAATTACACCTAAATATGATGCTCTTGAACGTCATAAAGATGAGAAAAAAGACGATGTTAAAGAAGAAAAAGAAGTTTTTAAAAAATTAGAACTTAGAAATATTTCTTCTGTAGAACTATATTCAAAAGATGGTACTAAGTATCGTCATGTAACTTCATTAGCTTCTGTGCCAAATGACCCACAAAATTACTTCATGAAAGTAAAATCAGAGAACTTTAAAGATGTAATGCTTCCAGTTGAAAGTATTACTAATGCTAATAAAGATAATAGAGACGTCTATAAAATAGTAGCACATGCAACAAATCTGATACACCATGAAAATAATAAAGTACTAGATAATTTTACATACTACTTACCAAAAACTCAGAAAAGTGAAGTGGGAGTTTATACATCATTCAAAAATCTAGTAGATGCAATGAATAATAATCCTTCCGGAGAGTTTCGCTTAGGTGCAACTATGGATGCTCGTGAAGTTGAACTTCAAGATGGTCAAGAAAGTTATGTTAATAAAAACTTTAGTGGTAAGTTAATTGGTACAAACAAAGATAAGTACTACGCTATATATAATTTGAAGAAACCGTTATTTAATTCTTTGAGTCGTGCTACTATTCAAGATCTTTCAATAAAAGAAGCAAATGTTACTTCTAAAGATGCTGCTGCTACAATAGCGAAAGAGGCTAATAATGGAACTACAATTACTAATGTTCATTCATCTGGAGTTATTGCTGGTGAACGTGGTATAGGTGGTTTAGTCACACAAGTTAATGATTCTAAAATATATAATAGTAGTTTTACTGGTAGAGTAACAAATACGTATAACACAAGATCTAGTTATCAAATAGGTGGTTTAGTTGGAAAACTGTCAGGAGCTGGTGCTTTAATTGACAGATCAGTTTCATCTATTGATATGGCGACAAATGCAAATTCTGGAGATCAGGTTGTTGGTGGTATAGCGGGAGTTGTAGATAAAAAAGCAACGATTAGAAATAGTTATGCTGAAGGTAATCTTAATAATGTGAAGCCTTTTGGTAATGTTGGAGGAGTTGTAGGTAATCTTTGGGATAATTCAGGAGAAGTTGAAAATTCAGGTCGACTATCTGATGTGCTAAGTGATGTTAATGTTACGAATGGTAATGCTATTGCTGGTTATGATTTTAATGGTATAAGAGCAACTAACACATATAGTAATAAAAATAATAAAGTAGTAAATGTAGTACAGGTAGATGACGAAGTACTTAGCAGAGATTCAGAAAAACAAAGAGGTACTATATTAGAAAATAATAAAGTTTCAGAGAAGAAAGCAGAACTTGTTCCTAAGAAAAATACCATAATAGAAGACTTCAATTTCTCTTCTAGATATATAACTGACTATAGAAATCTTGAAAATGCCGATTCATCAAAAGAACAAGTTTATAAAAATATAGAAAAACTATTACCATTCTATAATAGAGAAACAATAGTTAAGTATGGGAATTTAGTAGAAACTAGTAGTAATCTTTACAAAAAAGAATTATTATCAGTAGTTCCTATGAAAGATAAAGAAGTAATTAGTGATATTAACGGAAATAAATCAAGTATAAATAAACTATTACTATATTACGCGGATAATACTTCAGAAATGATGAATGTACAATATCAAAGTGATTTTTCAAATATAGCAGAGTATAGTGTGAACGGTACAAAGTTAATTTACACACCGAATACATTACTTCGCAATTATCAAAATATTTTAGATAAAGTATTACCAGAATTAAATAAAGTAGAATATAAATCAGATGCAATTAGAAAAGTATTAGATATTTCTAAAGATATTAGTTTAACAGAGTTATATTTAGATGAACAGTTTAATACTACTAAAAATAATTTGAGAGATAGTTTAACAAAACTACTTTCTGCAGATTCGGCGATAGCTGAAAATAATAATTCAATAATAGATAATTATGTAGTAGAAAAAATTAGAAATAATAAAGAGGCACTGCTTTTAGGTTTAACATATCTAGAACGTTGGTACAATTTTAACTATGGTGAAACAAATGCTAAAGATTTAATTATGTACAAGTTAGACTTCTTTGGTAAATCTAATAGTTTTGCATTAGATAATGTTATCGAATTAGGTAAATCCGGATATAATAATCTATTAGCTAAAAATAATGTTATTACATATAATGTACTATTATCTAAAAATTATGGAACTAATAGTTTATTTGATACATTGGAAAAATATAGAAAAGTTTTCGTTCCAAGTAAAACAAATAACGAATGGTTTAAAGAACAAACCAAAGCCTATATTGTAGAAGAAAAATCTATGATTCCTGAAGTACGTGAAAAACAATCAATAGCAGGTAGTCAATATTCTATTGGTGTATATGATAGATTAACTAGCCCATCATGGAAATATCAAAGTATGGTATTACCGTTATTAACATTACCTGAAAAATCTATATTTATGGTAGCGAATATCTCTACTATTGGATTTGGAGCTTACGATAGATATAGAAGTAAAGAATATCCAGCAGGAGCTAAGTTAAATGAGTATGTTGAAGAAAAAGCTAGGGAAGCGGCTGCTAGATTTAGAGATCATTATGATTATTGGTATAAAATATTAGATAAAGAAAATAAAGAAAAATTATATAGAAGTGTTCTAGTCTATGATGCATTTAGATTTGGTACAGATGATAAAGGAGAAAAAGATACATACCAAGCAACTTTTGAAACTAATCATCCTGCAATCAAACATTTCTTTGGACCAGCAGGTAATAACGTAGTTCATAATGCTAATGGTGCATATGCTACAGGTGATGCATTCTACTATATGTCTTATCGTATGCTTGATAAATCTGGTGCGGTAACATATACGCATGAAATGACACATAACTCAGATAGAGAAATTTATCTTGGAGGATACGGAAGAAGAATTGGTCTTGGGCCAGAGTTTTATGCTAAAGGATTGCTACAAGCTCCTGATCATCCAAATGATGCAACAATCACGATAAACTCTGTATTGAAATATGATGAAGCGGAAAATGCTAATAGATTACAAGTAAAAGATCCTACTCAACGATTCAATAATGCAGAAGATTTACGTAAATATATGCATAACTTATTTGATCTGGTTTATACACTTGAGAAGTTAGAGGGTGATGCAGTAGCTAGTTTAGATGTAAATCAAAAATATAATCTATTGAGAAAAGTTGAGAATAAATTTAAATCTGATCCTGATGGAAATGATGTTTATGCAACAAATGTTGTTCGTAGATTAACTATTGATGAGACTAAAAAACTAAATTCATTTGATAGTCTTATAGAAAATGATATTATTACAAGAAGAGGGTATATTGATGAAGGTGAGTATAAACGAAATGGATACTACACAATCAATCTTTTCTCGCCAATATATTCTGCCTTAAGTAATGATAAAGGGACTCCGGGTGATTTAATGGGTCGTCGAATGGCGTTTGAACTATTAGCTGCAAAAGGATATAAAGAAGGTATGGTACCTTATATTTCTAACCAATATGAAAATGAAGCAAAAGCTAATGGAAGCAAAATTAATTCATACGGTAAAGAAGTAGGATTGGTAACTGATAAATTAGTGCTTAATAAGATATTTAATAACCAGTATTTATCTTGGGCTGATTTCAAAAAAGCTATGTATAAAGAACGAGAAAATAAATTCAATAAATTAACAAATATTAGTTTTATAAATCCTAATAATTGGGTACGTCAAGAGACGGTAACTATTGATAGTATTAATAAGTTGAGAAGTATTATAAACGAAGCGGTTGAAAAAGATGCTGAAGATGATGTGGCGAAATTATACCCTGACACAAATAGTAGAGTTCTTAAACTAAAACGAGCAATCTTTAAAGCGTATCTTGATAAAACTAAAGATTTTAGAACTTCTATTTTTGGAGAAGAATAAAATATTTTATAATACTCTTAATAATAAGGATATGAGATTTTATGTCTCGTATCCTTATTACATATTAAGAATAAATTTTTATTGTTTTTTTGAAGTGTGATATAATAGAGTAAAAGAGTTAAAAGGAGATTTCGATTATGATAAAAGTTGAAGTGTGTGCAAATAGTGTTCAAGATTGTTTAATTGCTCAAAGTGAAGGTGCTGATAGAATAGAGTTAATTAGTGCTAGCTACTTAGGGGGATTAACACCTACAACAACTGTTTTAGATATGGTACTTGAAAGTGGAGTAGAAATTCCTATAATGGCGATGGTGAGGCCAAGGGGAGGCGGTTTTTGTTATTCTAAATTAGAAAAAGAACAAATGTTTAGAGAAGCAAAAGAACTTTTAAAACATGGTGCTAATGGAATAGTGTTTGGGTTCCTTACTGAAGATAGGAAAATTGATTGGATTGAAACTGAGAAAATGATAGAGCTTTGTGATAGTTTTGGAGCAGAGAGTGTTTTTCATAGAGCGTTTGATTGTTCAGATGAACCAGAGTATAACCTACAGCGTTTAATAGGTCTTGGTTGTACTAGAGTTTTAACAAGTGGACTAGGAGCGAATGTTAATAGGGGTGCTAAGTTGTTAAAATATCTTCAAGAAAAATATGGTCAACACATAGAAATACTTGCAGGTGCTGGTATTTCAACGGACAATATCGAAAAAATTATTACTAAAACAGGGGTTAAACAGGTGTATGGAACTTTTAAAAAGTATGGGGTAGACGTAACGACAACTGCTGACGATGTAAATTATAGATACACAGAAAAAGGGGATTTTGAAGAAGTTGATCCTGTACAATTAGCAAAAGCGATAGAAATAGTTAGAGATATAAATAAGGAAGAGATTAGTGTTTAGTAATATTCATCATATAGCGATTATTGGAACTCATTATCAAAAAACCAAAGAGTTTTATGTTGATAAATTAGGGTTTAAAGTAATAAGTGAGTACAATAGAAAAGATAAAAATGATATTATTATAAATGTACAACAGGGTAATTTAGTATTAGAAATTTTTATAAAAGAAGATGCACCGATTAGACCGAAGATGCCAAATCCAGAACATACAGAGTTAAGACATTTAGCGTTTAGAGTTGATGATGTCGAGAAGGTATTAGAAAAGTTTGATGAACTAGGTATTATTCATGAATCATTAAGATATGATGATTTTGATAATAAAAAGATGGCATTTTTCTTTGATCCAGATGGCTTACCGTTAGAGATACATGAATAAAAATAAAGAAGAAACTTAGGAAACTGAGTTTTTTCTTTATTTTTTTATAATTAAACAGAAAAATGTATTGATTTTACAGAAAATATATGTTTAAATAGAGAAATGTAATTAAAATAAACTTAAAAAAGGAGAGGAATAATGCAATTTAGAAAAAAAGCTGCTGTATCGTTCGTAACAGCTACATTACTACTTACGAATCTACATGTAATGGATTTTAATAATTTACAGAAAAAATGGGTATATGCTGAAGAGAATGGAAAGGCTGAAGCCGTATCTAATGCTTCTGCACATACTTTTAAAGATGAGGACAAAGTTAAAATTATTGTTTCTTTAAAAGAGGACAAAGTAGATCCTAATTCTTTGAAAACTGAAGAAGGTAGAAAAGAACGTGAGAAAAGTACTAAAGAACCTCGTGAAAGAGCATTAAAAGAAATTAAAGATAAAGGTGTTGATTATAAATTATTATTTGAATATGATACGCTTTTAAATGGATTTTCTCTAGAAACTTCTTATGCTGATGCTAAAAAAATTCAAGCTATGGATTTTGTAAACAGTGTTGAAGTGAGTGTTGACTATGAAGTTCCTGAAACTACAACTAAAAATGATGAAGATGATACTGCTTTAAAAAACACAGTTATCGACAGTAATAGAATTATAGGTGTTCAAGGTCTTTGGGATAAAGGTTATAAAGGGCAAGGAAGAGTTGTAGCAGTTATTGACTCAGGTTTAGATCCTAATCATGATATTTTACATTTAACTGATGCTAGTAAAGCTAAATATAAAAATAAAGTGGAACTAGAAGCCGTAAGAGAAAAAGCTGGAATTGACTATGGTAAATGGTATAGTGATAAACTGATTTATGCATTTAACTACTACGATTGGGATAATAACTTAAAAGAGAAAAAAGATAAGTCACACGGTATGCACGTTGTTGGTACTTCAGTAGGTAATCCAACAAAAAAAGCACCGAATAATGAGTATGTAGCAGGTGTCGCTCCAGAATCACAATTAATCTTTATGAGAGTTTTCTCAGATAAACAAGGTGGAGCAAAAACAAGTACTTTTTTATATGTTAAAGCTATAGAAGATGCTGTTAAATTAGGAGCTGATTCTATTAATATGAGTCTAGGTGCTACTGCAGGAGCGGTAACAGAAGTTGGACAAGGTACTATCGATGCAATTGCACTTGCTAAAAAAGCGGGAGTCAATGTTGTAGTTGCAGCTGGTAATGATAATGTATTTGGAAATGGTCAGAGCAAACCAAGTGCATCAAACCCAGATTATGGATTAATCGGAACACCATCTGTAACACCAGACTCAATAGCTGTAGCAGCTATAAATAATAGTGTTATGAATACTGAGGTAATGACTGTTGTAGGATTAGAAGGAAATGAAGAATGGGATAATGGTGAAGCTACAATAAGACCATTTGCTAAAAGATTTAATCCGAAAACTGAGTATTCATATTTTAATGCTGGTTACGGTTTAGAAAATGATTTTAAAAACCAAGATGTAAAAGGTAAAGTTGCAGTGATGATGCGTGGAGGCGGAAATACCTTTGCGGATAAAGTAGCAGCTGCTAAAAAAGCAGGAGCTGCTGGTGCTGTTTTATACAATACTAAAGAAGGTGGAGAAGAGTTACTTAACGTTGCATTAAACAATTACGATAGTGACTTCCCTGTAGTGTTCGTTGGATATAAATTCGGTAATTTATTAGCAACTTATCCGGATTATTACAAATTAAAATTCACTGGACATTTTAGTAAGAGACCTCACCCACAAGCCAATCAACTTGCTGATTTTACAAGTTGGGGTGTAACTGGAGATGGACTGTTTAAGCCAGATGTTACGGCACCTGGTGGTGATGTTTATTCATCATTTAATAATGGAACATACGGATTAGATAGTGGTACAAGTATGGCTTCACCACACGTTGCTGGTGCTGTATCTTTAATGAGACAAGTATTCCAAGAAAGATATCCGGATCTTCAAGGTGAAGAATTACAGAAATTAATTAAACACCTACTAATGAGTACTGCGATTCCAAATTATAATAATGAAACAAAAGCATTTACGTCACCTAGACAACAAGGTGCTGGGGTTATTGATGTATCTAAAGCAGCTTTTGGTGATTTATATGTAACTGGAGACAATGACTATGGAAGTATTTCTCTTGGTAATGTACAAGATACATTTAAGTTTAATGTAGTACTACATAATTTATCAGATCAACCTAAAGAACTTGTCTACAAGTCTTATTTAAATACTGATGGTGTAGAAAATGGACAAATTACACTAAAACCTAGACAATTATCAGAAAGTAATGGAGGAGAAACAGTAGTTGTTCCTGCTAAAGGAGAAAAATCTGTTACGATTACTGTAGATGCTACACAATTTAGAAATGAATTAGAAGGGCAAATGCCAAATGGTTATTATCTTGAAGGATTTGTAAGATTCTTTGATCCTAAAGATACGAATACAGCAGTTGCTGGAATTCCATATGTTGGTTTCAAAGGTGAGTTCCAAAATCTTCCAGTAGTTGAAAAACCAATATATGAATTTAAAGGAAATGAAAAACCATTCTATTATTATAAACCTAATACAACAGAGCGTGATGATAAAAATAACTTTACTTCATTAGTTACTGTTGATGTAAATGGTGAAGAAAAACATATAAAAGTTTTAGGAGAGTATACTGATCATAAGAGTAAGTCAAATTATTTTGGTAAATTAGCATTTTCTCCAAATGGTGATAGACAGCACGATGAAATTGGATTTAAAGCAACTTTCTTAAGAAACTATGAAAACCTTAAATTATCAGTTTATGCTAAAGATGATGTTGAACGTAAAAATCCATTATATGAAAATGGTAATGTTTCTGGTAAAAAGAATTTCTTCCATAACAAAGCTACGAATAAAAAAGCTGTGTTAGTTACTGAAACAAACTGGAAAGGTCAAGATAAGGATGGTAATCCATTACCAGATGGCGAATATCAGTATGTAGTTAGCTATAGTCCTGTTGCAACAGGTTCGAAAATGCAGGAAACAGCATTTAACGTTACACTTGATAGAGTTGCACCACAAATTGTTGGTACAGGTGGAGTCTATGATGAAAAAACTAGAACATTTAAACCTTATGCTGTAAAAGAAAACGGAAGTGGAGTACTTTATAAGAAATTAAGCTATAAAGTGACTAAAAAAGGTAAAGACGGTAAAACTGTAGAGCAAGAAGTTGTGGTTGAACCAAATATTGATGGTACATTTACTCTTCCAGAGAAAGTATCTCTTGATAAATTTACTTATGAAGTAGCTGACTTTGCAGGAAACAAAGATAGTGTTGGTATTTCAAAAGTTCAGAATACTGAAAAAGGTACTGTAGAGGTTAAAACTATAGCTAAAGATGGAACAGGGGATTATTCTACTAACGTAAGATATGCTATAAAAAATGAAAAAGGTGAGTTAGTTGGAGAAGACTTCACGAAGAATGGTAAGAACCTAACAGCTCTGCCATATGGTAAATATACTGTACAAGTAGTTTTAACTGATGAAGCTCTTAAATTAACTAGTCCTAAAGAAGTTGCTTTTGAAATTACTAAAGATGATTCAACTAAAACGGTAGAATTCACATTCGAAGAACAAAAGAGAAATACGACAATAATTAAGTTTGATAAAGTTATACCTGCTGGAGCAAAAGTATTTGTCACAAATGAGCAAGGTGAAAAAACAGAATTATCTAGAAGTTTATATAGTGAGAAAGAATTCCAAAAACGATTAAACAATGGTAAGTATACTGTTGAAGTAGTATTACCTGAGGGATATAGATCTTCTGAAAATAATTTTGAATTTGTAGTAGGAAACGGTCGTAATACAAAAGAGTTACAATTAAGTGTTGCTCAAAAAGTAGCTAGCGTAACAACTGCTGAAGGTGCAATTACACCAGCAACAGTTGAGTTTGGTGAAGCGAAACTATACAATGACTATAAACTTGTAGTAGGAGATGTTACTAAAGATAGCAAGGAAAAAATACTTAAACAGTTAACTGATAGTAAGATTGATTTAACTAAATATGATGTAGTATTTTATGATATCCATTTAGAAGATAGAAATAATAAAGTTGTAGAAGTTGATGGAACTAGAAAAGTTACTTTATCATTAGATAAAGCGCCAGCAAAATTTGGTCATGAGAAAAAAGATGGAACAATTGAACCGGTTAATGGTGAAGTAGTTGATGGTAAATTCGTCTTTACAGTAGATGGATTTAGTAATTTTGTAGCTCTTGTAGAGAAAAATGCACCTAAAGAAGAGGTTAAAGTAGATAAGAGTCAATTGAAACTAGCTTCTGATAATTTTAAAGCTACAACAGATAGTGATAAGTATGAATATGCTTCATTAGATGCTAAAGAGGCGTACAACAAAGCAATTAATAAAGCTAAACAACTATTAGAAGATGAACATGCAACACAAGAAGAAGTAAATAAAGCTGTTGAAGAGTTAAATGCAGCTATCTCTAAACTTACCGGTGTTAAACCGCAAGAAGCAAAAGGTGAGCCAGAAAAAGTAGAAACTCCAAAAGAATACACTGGAGTACAAGCAGGAGCGATTGTAGAACCAGAGAAGGTAGAAGCTCCAAAAGAATACACAGGAGTGCAAGCCGGTGCAGTAGTTGATTCTGCAAAAGCAGAAGCTCCAAAAGAATATACAGGAGTGCAAGCCGGTGCAGTTGTAGAACCAGAAAAAGTAGAAGCTCCTGAAGAATATACTGGTAAAGTAGAACAACCAAAAGCAGAAACTCCAAGTGTAGATAAAAAAGAGCTTGCGGCTGAGGTAGAGAAAAATGGTGACCTTACATCACAAGATAGCTTCAAAGATGCAGATGAAACAGCTAAGAAAGAATATAAAGAAGCTCTTAAAGTAGCTAATTTAGTATTATCTAATGCAAATGCAAAACAAGATGAAGTAAACAATGCATTAGAAACTCTTAAAAAAGCATCAGAAAAAGTAAGTAAAGGAAAATCTAAATTATCAACATTACTTGGCGATGTATTTAAAAAAGATAAAGATAAAGCAAGTGTTGACTTAGCAGATGTAGCTAAAGATCAAGGAATGGTGGCGAACGATTCTCAAGTAAATCTTGGAACTGTTGGTAAATCAAATTCTCTATTAGCTAAAACAGGAACATTAGCTTTACCTACAACTTTTGTAGGATTTGCATTAATTTGTTTAGTATATGTACTAAGAAGAAGAAAAAATACTAAATAATAAATTACTAAATAATTCTCTTTAATGATTGCATTAAAGGGAATTATTTCTTTATTTTAAAATTATTAAAAAAGTTCTTGACATAATTTGATGAAAAATGTATAATAAATATTGTTCTTGATATGGCGGCTGTGGCGAAGTGGTTAACGCATCGGATTGTGGTTCCGACATTCGGGGGTTCGATTCCCCTCAG
>ERZ772977.724-NODE-724-length-19951-cov-9.237988_pt1 | contig 19951 bp, 9 predicted proteins | sample MGYA00511131_ERZ772977 | MGnify/ENA primary metagenome ERZ772977 (study PRJEB29015, sample SAMEA2737935) | human oral metagenome | biome: human oral; feature: human-associated habitat; material: dental | place: China | collected 2151 ...
GCCCGGAGGAGTTTGTTTGCCCGGAGGAGTTTGTTTGCCCGGAGGAGTTTGTTTGCCCGGAGGAGTTTGTTTGTCTGGAGGGGTTTGTTTGTCTGGAGGGGTTTGTTTGTCTGGAGGAGTTTGTTTGCCGCCACCACCGCCTTGGTGAACAGTTCTGCTTTGCACCACTTCACCTTCTTCGTTCACTTGGATTTCTATCAGGTTATCACAGATAGGGTCAATGACCATACGACTATCGCCATAGTCTGCTATCAGCACGTCTTTGCCCCCCGAACGAACGATTCGATTTCCACTGGCTAGCAGCACCATCTCCCCATTACTAGTACGGCTGATACCCCAGCTCTTGTACACCGTCCCTTCTTCAAGAGTTGCATGCTGATAGTTAACCTTACTCTCCACCTCTCGGAAAGCATTCAGTACATTAGCCCTGGCTTCGCTATCATCTTTCAAATGATCGGCAAAGTCATTAACATTGCCGTTATAGCCATTCTGTTCCAATACGTCCTGCGGTAGGAGTGCCACCGACATGCCGGCCAGCTGCTCCGGGGTGGATTCACAGCTCTCCATGACATGTTTGGTGATGGACTCCTGACTAGAAGTATCAATCTCCCCGGTAAAGGATGAAGCCGTCTTCTTAAAACTACAGTCATAGGTGCCATCACCGTTGTCATGCCCCCACATGTGATAATCAGCCTCGGGCAAGTTGTCGGCGTTGTAATGACGATCGGTTTGCTGTCTACTCATTTCTCTAGCCATACTCGCTACTTGCACTAGATCCGACTGAATCTGACTGAATTTACTACCAGAATGATCCTGCTCCCGTCCCCCGCTTTCGGTCTCAGATATAGCTGGGGATACGCCACCTCCGGCATCTGTCTTAGCATTTGCTGTCACCGCTCCCGCCGTTGAACCAATTGCGGTCGCCAGTGTCAAGCCGACCATCGCCATCGCCATATTTTTCTTAAACCTGGATGGCTGCTTATCGTGCTTCCTATTCTTGCCCGATTGGTCTAATGTTTTCTGCTCGTGATGATTAAGGGCGTCTTGCGGTAGTCTATTGACGAAGCGAGCTGAAGCCGGCATAGCTTTACCATGCTTTTCGACTACTTTACCGTCAGCACTCTGCTGGCTACGCAGCAGCGCCTTACCATCAGCTAGGTTCGTCGGATTGGCAAAGCCACCTTTGATCGACTTACTGACATCGTCGTCAGGGTTAGCCGGGTCACGCCATTTCTCGCTGTCCGGCGCCACTGCTCGCCACACTCGTCGAGCATCATCACCGTCCATCCAATCGCTATGATCTTTCATCCAGCCCTCAAAAGCACTCTTCTGGTCGTCATTTAATGTAACTCTCACGCCACCGGGATTCTTTAGGGCAAAACGAACCACTTCGTCTACTTGGCTATGGCCCAAGCCGTTCTCTTCAAATGACTCCAACAGACCTTGCGCCTTTGCCTCTTCAGCATTATCCGGCAGACGATACTGCTCCAGTTCTTCCTTGGTATATGGAGACCCCTCAGCTTCATGCTCGTCTACTACTCGCTCAGACTCTTCAGCGTCAGTCTCCGATGACGTCTCGTCGATCTGACCAGTCTCCCGCTCGGTGAATTCTTGCGGTTCAACTGCCTCTGTATCTGCAGTAACAGTCGGTTGCTCAGCGGATCCGACCGGAGACTCGGTTGACTGCTCGGTCACTACCGGCTCCTGAGTTGCAGCAGCTGTCGGCTCAGCGGTGACCTCCGGCTTAGCATCGGGCGACTCTGTAGCTACCTCAGTACTGTCCGGCTTGGGCGAGTGGTCAATCTTAACCACCGTACTGGCGGTGTCAGTAGATACCCCACCATGCTCACCTGCGGGCTGAAGTCGCTCTGAGCGATACTCGGCTGATGCGTCAGTGCCCGCAGTAGTGCCGGTCGGTGAATCTGCCTTATCGGCTACTGCGTCGGTAGTATCAACCGATGCACCGGGCTGACCACTCATCACGTCAGCCAACTCTTGGTCATTCAAGCCGATATCGCCAAAGTAGTCCCATACATTGGTGTAGCTGTCAGCCGATTGATCACCGGTTTGATTGCTGTTTTGGTTGAACTCTGGGTTTGTCGCCATTGCTATTGTCCTCTTTTTTATCTGATTACATTCATCTGGCTTAAGCTTAGCACCGGCTAACCGGTCGTGTCAATACGCACCGCTGTTATCATGTGGACAAAACTGTTCTACCCGCCCCACAACCATTGTAGATGGAAAAGATACATCAGACCCCTAGTCATATATAATAGCTAGCGATGAATTACTATGACGTCTCTATGGTTGGTAGTGTGGGCAAGTACCGCGATGTACTCACCTATCAGCACCCGGATCGCCTGGATACCGGCACTTTAGTTAATGTGCCGGTGGGTCAGCGGACTTCACTCGGCGTGGTCGTTGGACACGCCACTAAGCCTGACTTTGCTTGCAAGGATATCAGCCGGATCGCAATAGAGCACCCCCTACCGAGCCGGCTAATCCAGCTACACCACTGGATGGTTGATTATTACGCCACTAGCTCAGGCGACTGTTGGCAGAATATTTTACCCGTCAAGGTCACCACCACACCCCGAGTTAAGACACTTCCTCCGGTGATCAAGTCGCCCCGGCCATCCGGCGATGACTGTACACATTATTTACTCAATGCCTGTCAGCGCTCTGCCTTGACTCGGATTCGAGCTGAGCAGTCCGGCACTATCTTGCTCCACGGCATCACCGGCAGTGGCAAGACCGAGGTGTATAAAGAGCTGACCGGCGATACGCTGAACAGCGGTCGGTCGGTCATCATGCTCGTCCCCGAGATCTCACTGACCACCCAATTAGTCGGCGAGTTCCAGCGACGCTTCCCTAAACAAGTGATGGTTACTCACTCCGCCATGACCACCAGTCAGCGTAACTTGGCTTGGCGAAATATTTTGTTCAGCACCAAGCCCCTGGTAATTATCGGCCCTCGCTCAGCCCTCTTTATGCCCGTGGCTAGACTGGGACTGGTCATTATCGACGAGTGTCACGAGCCATCCTACCATCAAGACCAATCACCTCGCTACAGCACCGTCACGGTCGCCTCTAGGCTAGCTCAACTGGCTAAATGTCGACTGGTCCTCGGTTCCGCTACCCCATCCGTCAGCGACTACTATCTGGCGGAGCATCTACATCGCCCCATCGTCACCATGGATCAGTTAGCTAAGCCGGATGCCATCCGCCCTACCACCAAGATAGTTGATCTGACCAAGCCGGATAATTTTCGCTCCGAGAGCGACCTCTTCACCACTCCACTCCTCACGGCAATGCGCCAAGCGCTCAGCCGGCACCGCCAGATCCTCCTCTTTCATAATCGGCGAGGCACGGCCGGACTCGCTCTTTGTCAGAATTGCGGCTGGACCGCTCTCTGTCCGAATTGTTTCACTCCGCTTACCCTACATCACGACAAGTATCAGCTAATCTGTCACATCTGTGGACACCATCAGCGACCGCCCCTGACCTGTCCCGACTGTCATCAGCCCGGTATTACCTATAAGGGTATCGGTACTAAGCGGATTGAAGAGGAGGTGAGGCGACTTTTCCCGGCTGCCAAACTACGGCGTTTTGACGGCGACACGTTAAGAGGTGAAGCCGTCCAGGATGTTTATCACGAACTCAGAGCCGGCACAACCGATATCATCATCGGGACTCAGACCATTGCTAAGGGGCTTGATCTACCTCACCTTGCCGTGGTCGGCATAGTCCAGGCCGATGCCGGGCTCAGCCTACCCGACTTCAGCGCCAGTGAACGGACTTTTCAGCTGATCGCTCAGGCTTGTGGACGAGTGGGTAGGGGCAACCAAGCTACCACCGCCATCATTCAGACCTATCAGCCCCAAGCGCCGGCTGTTCGCTATGGCGCCAGCCAAGATTACGCTAAGTTTTACAAAGAGGAGCTAGCTCGGCGTCAGCAGGGTCACTTCCCGCCCTTTAGCTACCTGCTACAGATTACTTGTAGCTACAAGACCGAGCGTGGCGCCACCACAGCCATTAGTCGCTTAGCAAGTAAATTACGTCAGCGCCTGCCAGCCAGCGCTAAACTACTCGGACCGTCGCCCGCCTGGCACGAGCGGACTCGTAGCGGTTATCGCTGGCAAATCGTAGTCAGATCCGGCAAACGACACGTCCTGGTTGATATTGCTAAGCAGATCAAGTCCGACGGTGGTAAGTGGCAAGTCAGGCTAGATCCGGTCAGCCTACTCTAGCCCCGCACCGTCCCATCGTCACCCCGGACGACAGATTGACCGGGCATCAATTCATCGTCTGATATAATACCTCTATGAGTTCCAGCTTTACCCACAAAAATATCATCACCCTGCCAAACGACCGCTTGCGCCAGCGCTCCCGACGCATCACCCAAATTGATGCCGATACTCGTCAGATTATCAGCGACATGATCGCCGCCACTCTGGACTGGGAAGCTCATCGCCCCAACGAGGTCGCCGTCGCCCTGGCTGCCATCCAGATAGACAAGCCGGTCCGGATCGTTATCATCCGAGCCGACTTCGACAATAAAGAGAATAAAAACTTCCAGGTGCTGATCAATCCTGAGATCACTAAGTATGAAGGCGAGATCATCACCGATTACGAAGGCTGCCTGTCAGTTAAAGATGTCTACGGCAAGGTACCTCGCTATAGCAAGATACGTGGTCGAGCCATTGATATTAATGGCAATCAGATCAAGATCAAATCGACCGATCCCTTCCTATCACGAGTCTTACAGCACGAGGTCGATCACACCAACGGCATCTGTTTCGTTGACCATATCTCCCACAACCAAGACGCCTTCTCGGTCCTCACTAAGTCAGGCGACTTGGTGGCTTGCCCTTATAGCAAGGTAATTAACTCCGGTATCATTGCCGATGATGAAGATAATCGAGCACTCCGCTGATGATCCGAGTAATTTTCTTTGGCACAGATAAGATCAGCACCCCTACCCTCCAGGCTCTAATCGCCAGCCCTAAGTATGAAGTGGCGGCAGTAGTCACCAAGCCGGATACTGCTCGAGGGCGTGGACACAAAATGTGTTCACCCGAGGTAGCTCGGCTGGCTCACGAGCATGATATCACTTGTCTGCAGCCGACTAAGCTCAGTCAGATTACCGACCGGCTAGCCAAGCTCCAGCCTGATATCGGGGCGTTGGTCGCCTACGGCAAGATCATCCCTGGGCAGATCATTGACCTTTTTCCTCATGGTATCATCAACTTCCACCCCTCAATGCTCCCCGTCTACCGCGGTCCATCACCGATTGAGACAGCCATCATGCACGGCGATAAATTAACCGGGCTTAGCCTGATGAAGCTCAGTGCTGAGATGGATGCCGGCGATATTTTTTATCAAGAGCCCGCCACTATCGCTCCCGATGAGACCGCCCGTCAGCTATACGATCGCTTCGCTAAGCGTGGCGCCGAGCTAATGGTAGATAAGCTGGATCAGATCGCTCAGGGCAAGCTAACCGGAGTATCCCAAGACGATAATCTCGCCATTTATTGCCACATGATCACCCCCGAGATGGGGCGACTCGACCCTCACACTATGACTGCCCGTGAGTGCTATGATCGCCTGCGAGCCTTTGACGGCTGGCCAAAATGCCATCTTGATCTAGCCGGTGTTGACGTGATCGTTACCAAGCTCAAGCCTCTCGACCGGTTCCAGGGAGATAGTTGGCAGGACATCGTCCCCTGTCAAGGCAACTCCGCTCTGCAAGTGATTGAGCTGATCTCACCCAAGTCGGGTCGGCGCATATCGGTTACCGACTTCTTAAACGGACAGCACCGGCCTTAGTTAGCTCTAGTTAGTCAAACTAAACCATTAGAGCTCTACCGGCGAAGCCGGCGACGCATCACTTGTCAGCACATGATAGCTACAAGTCAATAATCTCTACCCGGTGACCGATCGCCTTGATGAACTTGATCGTATCCGACGTAGCGATAAAGATTGTCTTGTCATTAGTATTAGGATGAAAGCTTAGCCGTTCCTCCAGGGTCATCTCTCTATCCAGGTAGACGACGACACCGTCAGCCCGCTCATTCATTAGCCCAAATGGTGAGACAACGCCAGCACATAGTCCCAGCCGATCGCATAGATTGTCCGATGACGCCAGCTTAATCCCTTTGGCGCCGACCAGCTCACCAAACCGCTTCATATCTAGGCGTTTAGTGTCATCCATGATTAGCATATAGTAAGCAGTCTTCTTGCGATTGGTCAGAAACATCGTCTTAGTACGAACACCATCAATCCCCTCAATGTATTTATCCGCCAGCTCGGTAGTAGTAGCCGGTGGATGCTCAACTAGCTGAAACTTGATACCCAGCTCATCTAGCTTGGTTTTAACTGCTATATATGCATCAACCTCACTCGACTCACCCATCTCACACCTCCCTCTTTCTGTTTTTATTATAACATCCGACCAAACGACCGCTGTTTTGGCGCAAACATGGCGCAAACTTTGGCGCAAAGTGCCACATCAGTCAGGTTAGCGGGCGATAGTTAGCTCAGCCCTATCTGTCGCTATCGCCACTAGCGCAGGTATCGGTAGCAGCGGCAGTGTCGTTACTGGCTTCATCGCTATTATTACCGCCGACCGGCTCCTTACCGGAATGACTGTCACGCCTAGCTAGCGCCTGACGCAGTGCCTGATGTACGATGGGTCGGTCAGTTAGCTGAGCCATCCCTTTCTCCAGCATAGCCTGCTCTTCGGCTGGATAGTAACCCAGCACCGGTGACCTTAGCTGTTCAGCTGTGCCTGACGGCGTCGAAGCATCGCTACTCAACGTTTGCCTCTCCGGTAGACCACTCGGCTTAAACTTCTCCCTGTTCATGCACCTCCTTCTTCTTATACTTGTCATCATCAATCAAGAGAATCGGTACCTCGAAGCCTCTAGCAAATCGTTTATGACTATCGCTAATATCCCCTACGTCCGAACCGTGGACGATGATACAGGACGGTTGCAACCGACCATGGTGTACTGCCGGGTCACCTGATATCCGCAGCAAGCCAACCTCATTATAAGTATGTTTCCATTCATAACCGTCTTCGTTTCGCCACTTAGCACAATCATCCATGAAGCGCTGACAGGTGGTCATAGATGTCTGACCGTGCATCATCGACGGATAAAACACGCCCCGACCGTGCTCCATCCAGCCGTCACGATAGTTCATGCCGATCAGAGCACCGGGATTAATCTGACTAAAGCCCAGCGCCACTTCGCCATGATGCCTACCGGTCACATAATTCAGATACTTGTCACCGATGCAGCTGGTTGAGATAGTTGAGGTACCCATCGCCCTATTCCATATATCGGGATCTTTCATCAGCTCCCGAAAGATACCCTTCATGTTGTAGGAAAAGACCGTATGGCTCAGGATGTTGAACGGCGCTCCGACCAGCTTAGTTACCTTAATCAAGTTGCCCTGAGCGTCTTCAACGGTAGCATGCTCAATCCCCTCGCCGTGGCTATCGACATCAAACATAGCTCGGTTCCAATCATCCGTAACATAGCGATAAGCCTTGTCGTATAGTCGAGCCAATGCGCCGTCCAGCTTGGTCACCTCAGCCCGCCCCAACTCACCGGCAACCGGCACAAACAGGCCTGACTGCTGGATAGCGTCAAGTATCTCGTCATTCTCGAGCCAGCCTTCCGACATCACTCTGGCTAGCCGGATCGTCGCCCGGTCATCATCGTCTAAGATACCTTCCTGCTCAAGCTCTTCCCAGTTAAAGCTATCTATCTGAAAAGGTCTCGAGGCCGGATCAAGCATAGACTCGACGGCTTGGTACATATAGTCGCTGTCGTCGATCAGACCATAGCCGATCCGCTCCGACACGACGGCATCGTAATTCTCCAGCTCCTCGAGTGTCGAGATATCCCACTTATTGCGACTACGCATCAGGGCGACCAGACTAGTCCTGGTGTCATCATCCAGCGACAGCTCTTCCGCTTGGCATAGCCGGTCAAAGAGCCGGCGACTACTCTCTTTTTCTTCCGCCAATACCGCCAGGTTGGTTAGCCTGGCCCTATCATACGGCATCAGGTCAAGCCCGGTCAGCATATCGAGATGACGGCGGACATTGCGCAGCTGATCCGGATCCATCTCCAGCAGATTGTCGATAGCATAGGTGTTATAAAAAGCTACATGCCTCAGATAATCGTCACCCAACGCTTGGTCTCCGCCCTTCAGGCATAGCTGAAGTAGCTGAGCATAGCTATCCGGATCGGTAATCAGGGGAAATTTGTCCCGTAGCTGCGCCAGCGTCGTGCCCAGGTGCCGTAGACTCTCCGGCGGTATATCCGGAGTATCAATTACCCGCTCAATGACAGATATCGCATCAGGATCATCTAGCTGACCCGTCGACCCCAACACCTCAATGATATTGATCGGGTCAGCCGGGTCGTCCGAGTGATCCCGTAAGTAAGCGTCATACAGTTCTTCGTCACCACCGGCAAGAGCTTCAAGCCAATATTTGCCCGTCGGCCCACGCTCGCCAAACTCCCACACACGCATCCAGTTGAGCTCGGGGAACTCCTCTCGATAAGTCTTGTAGAAGCGACAATAGCTCAGCTGCCGAGGTGTCAATCGCTCGACTATCTCAGGCATGCCGGGGATATGACCGACTGTCAAGCCAAGAGCGCTGTCGTAAGTATCGTCCGGAACACGCATTTCATTTACCGCCAGCCGGAAAGTATCATTGGGTAGTCCGGCAGTAAGCAATTCACTTAGCTCATCATGACGAGATATGACACCTAGCTCGCACAACTGACTAGCCACCACATTCAGGTCGATGGAGGGGATATCATCTGTATCGTGAGCGGTATTATCGACGCTATCAGAGTCGCCAGTAGCATTATCGGCACCATTATTTACCTTATCCGTCTCTTCCTCATCAGCTCTTTGATTGAGGTCAAAGGCTTGGTCGCTAGCCACCGCCCGCCAATACTTAGTCACCTTAGCTTCGGGACAGATACGCAGACTAACCAAACCCTTGCCTTGATGCCGTTGATAACAGCTCATGATGTCGTCATACAGCTGACCGATATTACCCTGATTGATCAACCCCGCCCGAGCTAGAGCCTCTTGTGCCTCCAGATCACCTTTAATCGCTTGCCGATACTGCTCGGGTGGCATATTTGCTTTACCCAGCTGAGCAGCCCCACCAAGAGTGGCAACCAGGCGAGCTAACGCCTGCTTCTTTTGATGGTGTTGATTAGCTAGCTGACCGATCGACTCTACACCAGTAGACTCAGGCGTAATATAGTCTGGCGCTATTGGACGTTTATTCTGACTATCCACAAAGTTTCACTATCAAGCTTAACATCAGCACCTAGCTACCAGTCACGATACAGCCCAGCATTATATCCCTTAACAAAGTCGTCCACGCTAGCTTCTCTGCCGTCAACCTGGCATTCACTGAGATAGCGTTCTATAGATAGAATTCCAAAGCTAGATACTCTGGCCTCAGCGCCGTAACGTGACAAATTAGTTTTAGCTGGATCATCGAGTAGAGTGCCAGCCTCACCCAGACCTGTTCTATTTTCAAATATTCTATCTACTAACTCTACGACTAGAGTATTAACACCGTTCAGATACTTCTGCTCACGTTGTACCATAGCTCGCCAGTTAGCCTTTTGTTCATCACTATATTTGGTATTATAATCATTGACGAAGCTATCCAGAGAGTACTCTGTCTCATCGTTATTACCAGGTTGAAAATCCACTTGGAATTGACTCAAAGCTATTTGCCCTAGAGTATTTAGCACATAAGTACCTGGTCGAGGACCTGTGTTAAGTAACTCCCTGGCGCCACCTAAATACTCGTCGGTGAGTCGCTTCTCCTCGACCATATCACTAATCTCCTCATTAATATAGTCGACACCCTGATTAATATTAGCTTTGAAAGAGCTAATATAGCCCGTTGCCCCCAATTGATCAATCTCATCAACCGTGCGATTTGACAGCTCTTGGGCAAGCCCGGCTCTGCCAAGATCAGTCAATTTTCTATCTTCATTCACGCCCGTAAACAGGCTGTCGTACACGATATGATCAGAAGCAGTCAAACCGCGCTCCTTGACATTACTCTGTAAATCGCCCTTGGTTATCTTAGGCTCCTCCCATGACACTACCTTATCGGTACTATATTCTGGCTGCCCCGACTTCTTAGCCAAATAGTCGAGTAGCTCTGATCCGTAACCATCACTATTTGCGTGATCGTAGAAGTCTTGGCGTCGCTCAGCGTCCTCTTGCCATGCTTTCCTATCATCATACCAACCAGATACAATCTCACCATATGCGTTTAGCACCGGCTCACCTTGGTCAGAAAAGGCTATTAATCGACCCAGCCCCTTGTCTCTAGCAAATTGCTCAATTTCAACTATATCACCCAAATTGTCTTCACCTTTATTAGCTATAAACTCTTGCTTAAATTGCTTGACAATCCTCTCCATATAATCCGAACGCTCTCGCTTCTCCTTGTCGCTAAGAGCACCGAACTCACCAACGGTCGGTCCTTGCCACCACCTAACGGTGGACCTAGGCGATGAACTACCGGATGATTCTCCACTACTCGACGATGGATTGCCTAGCGAACTACCACTCCCCTCGGGGTTGCTTGGAGTACCACTTGAGCCGCCCGAAGCACTAGCTCCGCTACCCGAGCTACCTGATTGCCCGCTTCCTACACCGCCACCGCCTTGACTACTTGATGAACTGCTTGACGAGGAGGACGAACTACCCGATGCCGGAGTCGGAGCCGGTGGATTCACTTCTTCTTCCGGTGCCGTCTCTGCTCTAGCCGGACGCTCAAATAGTTCGTCATCGGCGGATAGCCTGCGGGTTCCCCGATATCCCGGCACCGGCGGTAACGGCTCAACATCCGGCGTAACCGGCACCGAGCTAATCACCCGATCAACCGGTGGCGTGATGTCATAGCCGGTCAGCGTATTGACCATTTCCTTAGCCGTCCGAATGAAGCTATCTGCCGTACCGGAGCCAACCTCAGTTGACATTACAAAGCCGCTCTTAGCGTGAACTACCTCAGCCAAAGCGTAGCTCTTATTAGCTAGCATCTCGGCAGCCTCTGACCCCGGTTCGGCATCAAAGACGATCTGATTATCAACCACATGTCCAATTATCTTAAATGGATTCGCCTGCGTGCCTCTGGTAGGAGATAGCCACAGCTCTACCTGACCATCTTGCCCGGCATCGAATATCTCACTACGAGAGATAGCGAAGCCCATCCCAGTCGCCCCGCCACCTGGTTGGAAAGCGTATTGAGTGGCAATATCAGTATGATGGCCGGCCAATTCATTACCGTCAATTCTTCCAGTCAGATTATCCGCCCAACCAGATCGGTGTACCGTAATATTACTGCGCACTGCCTCTTCTGCTGAGACCGTACCCTGAACACTATGAGGCTCGTAGTCAAAGTGTTTCTCCACCTTGTATCCTTCAGCCTGCCACTGCTTGATCTGATCTTGGTTAATCTCGCCCTCTCGATAGAACTGCTTCTCCGGCTGATTACCACCGGCTACCACTTCACCGACTACGCCGCCATTAGGCGTATTCAAGAGGTTGCCTAACGCAGTCCTGGCTGCACCGGGTGCGTCGCCATGCTGACCAAACAGCATGTCTTCGAACGCTCCATGCACATCACTTCTGAAGCCTGCTGCAATCTCTTGCCCTATAGTTGAGAAGGCTAGTGTCCTGGCAGTCGTAACAGCCCATTCCTTAGCCACTCGGCGGCGACGGAGCTTCTTGGCTACTCTATCTCTAGCAGCCTGCATTTCGTAAGCCTTAATTATCTGCTCTCTGACATTCTCAGGCACATTGTCCCAGTTGAGCAATGCGCCGTTCACATCAGGAAACACCGCACCGTAAGCCTGGGTGGCTGCGCTAAGACCATCCATCAGCTGGTCCTTGTATCTACCGAGTTCCAAGTTAGGATCTTTGTTGGTACGGATGTAGGCTTGCTCCAGAGCGAACTGACGAGAGGTCAGCTCATTTCTGACCACCTCGGCATCGCCACCACCACTATAGTAGTCAATCAAGTCGACACCTTCATTGCGACCGACCTCCCTGGCGACCACCAGGTCAGCCAAGACTTGACGCATCCGGTCAGCATCACCCGAGGCGATCGCCTGGTCCATCGCCTCCATATACGACTCCGCCGTCCGCATCTCGGGTAGAGTCTCGGCGAGTTCCATTTCGTACTTATTGTCCTCGTCGACCTGGCCACCTTCGGCGATTCGGCGAGCCAGATCAGCTCGGTCAATCTTGACTTGCTCATTTTCCTTGACCCCAGCCAGCACACCTGCTACTACGGCACTACCGCCAAACGAAACCGCCTGAACTGCCCGGTTACGAGCAACCGCTCCGCCTATCCAGCTGGCCAGACCGGCCACCCCGGCCACCGCTTCAGGCTTGATAGAGAGAGTCCAACCTGTCTTTTTCCGCTCAAACTTAGCTACCAGCTTGTCAATCGCTCGTTCGTGATGACCTGAGTTAACACCCTCTGCCGAAGTACCTTGGTACATCTTAAAGCCTCGCATGACGTCATTTAGCGCTCGACCGTGATCAACCTGCCCCTTGATGTAAATAGCACTGGTAAGATAGTTGTCTAGGATAGGCATGCCCTCGTTGCCCATCAGGTCGTTATTGATCCGTCTGGCCTCCTCGATGAACGCCTCTTCATTGCCATTCTTGACGAAGGTCTTTACCGCCCGACGCATCGCCTTGTAGGCCTCGCTATCCGGGCTTAGCTGCTCACGCTCTTCACCGACGGTATCAGTAAAGAAGTCGCTATCCTGGGTCATCCGCCAGATCAGTGCCTGCTCCGTCTCAGCGCTCGACGCTGATCCGTCGCCTGAGTTCACCCCCAGAGTGTGAGCAAAGTCCTTAGAGTACTGTTCCTTGAGTTCCCGTTGGTACTTAAACTCATAGTAGTCTCGGAAGATCTTACCCTTCCAGAGGCGAGCCACCGCACCCCTCACCCTGGCGCCTAGCTTGAGCTTGCCTTTGGCATTGAGATCTTCCGGCTTTGGCGTCAGCTCCTTATCCAGCTTACGTTTGGCGTCTATGTACGCCTTCATCTCAACGATACGACTGCGGTCAACACTCGCCATGTTCACATTCTCGGCGTCGTTATCTCGCACCATTCGACGGATCCTCTGCTCTAAGGTGGCACTGTACTGCTGTCTCTTCTGCCAAAGCTCAGGGTCATTAGGATCGCCCTTGCTCAGCCTAGTCTTTTCCTTCTCTTCCGACTCTAGCAGCTGCTTGACCTGACTCTTAGACAGTCCCAGCACGAGTGGCGTTAGCTCAGCTAAACGCTCGAACTCTTCCTGTGTCATCCCTCGTGGATCGGGCACACTCGGTTCAGATGCGTTGCGACACTGAATAAAATCACCAAAATCTGTTCTTTTGCCATTCCTAGCATTCCTAAAGGTCTCTATCACCTCTTCGTACCGCTCTTTACTGAAGCTCTTCATCATCAACTCAGTGTAAAGCAAGCTCATAGCCCCTTTATCGACATTTTTGTTAAAGATTTGATCGGTCAGTTTCCTGCGAGGCGCCAGGAACTCCTCCAGCTCAGCCCGATTAGCTTTAGCCAGTTCGTTTACCTTGTCTATTTCCATCTGATAAAGCTCAGCTTGAGCTTGGTTGTATGCCCGGCGTTTCTTGGGTCTACCGGGATATCCACCGTCTTGGTATTTTTCTAGAACCTTCCTTACGTCAGGCGGTACTACCCCATCCTTTAGGTTATCCAAGTCATCGTCAAAGTCCAGTAGTTCATTTATACTATCCGCAGATAGCTCCTTGACCATCGCCAAGTGCTTACGGTATGACGCTACTTCATCCTCGGTTAGCAGACTGATGCCGTCCTTACTCATCAGAGTATCATACAGACCATCTGACTTTCCACCTAACTGGTCTACCAGCTTGCGGCCACGACTTCCATTGAGACGACTTGACTCGTCACATCGACTAAACTTGTCTCGATTTACTAGTGCATCAACAGCATTACGAACCCCCAGGCTGGCGTTCTGATACTCCCGGCGCAAGTCCCCGGTCTGCCTAATCCGCTCTGCCTTCCGGTGAATTAAGCTTCTTAGCTCGGTACTAAAGTCTGAGCCTTCACCTTCGGTCCCGCTCCGGTTCTTAGCGTTGGCTACGCCATTCTTAAACATAACTGATTGGATAACTCGCCTAACATCACTATCCGGCAAAGCATCCAAGTCATTCAGTAGTCCGTTTAGCTGATAACACTCCTTGCTATTTAGACCGTCAGCGTCCTGAATAGATTTAACTATCATCTCGGCCGCACTATTTACCTCGCCACGATATTGCTGTTGTAGCTCCGCCATCCGTTCTTGTCCCAGCGGACGAATGAACGCTTGTTTTAGCAGCTCGCTGCGCATCTTGTCGTTGAGCACCTGCTCGCCAACATACTTCGACATGTCCTCACGAAGCTTTGGCAAGTCCTCAGACGAGATCTCTTTCTCGCCGGCAAGCCCCCCCCTACTTGGTGACTCCGACGAACCGTTAGGAGGATGCACCGGTAATCGCCAAGATGCTGATATAAACTCACCGCGAAGCCCGGCTTTTAAGTAATTTCGAAAGCGCTTTTTGATATGTTCTTCCATGTCTTCCGTATATATATCATGAGTGCGTTCATGATACATGGACCAATTGTCCACATCGTGCGCTACCTCGTCGAATTCTTGCTGAGCTTTTTTAGCCAACTCCGTCAATTTCTGCGGATCCTCAGTTTTGAGAGTGGCGACTTCATCAATAAGATGATTTAGCTCGCTCACTTGCTCGGGCTTGAGGTCATCCACGGTCTCGGAAAGCTTATCAACAATTGATTCAGCGGATGGCATGACCATGCGCTGAGCGCCGTTCTTATCCGACTCAGCCTCACGCTCAAAATCATGCATGCTTAGACCGATCAACTTTTTCGACTCGCCGTCTAGCGTCCTGAGTCGCTCCGCCATCTCTCGGCGATCCTCAATAGTATCTCTACCTTTCTCACCACCGGTCGGTGATTCCGGTTGCTCCTTCTCTGACTCTTGCCCAGACGAAGGATTTACCTCAGGTCTAGGTTGAGGTGCAGGCTCAGGCTGAGAAGTCGCACTCGACTGCTTGGGCTTCGATTTGCCAGTAACAGCCTCAGCAGCCTCACGAGTCTGAGCGATGATCCTACTATGAGAATTACCAACTAAATCGGCTGTCAGTTTACAGTACTCTTTGTTGCTTACAAAATCACTTAATCTTATCTCTTCAACTTTTTTGCTCAGCTCATGACGGCGTTGTGTAACATCGCTACGTAGTCGCTCCATCCCCTGCGGATCTTTCTCTGCCAAAATGGCAACTCCGTCAACCAGTTTATCCAGATCGTCCATCTGCTCATAGCTGAAGTTAGATATGACCTTAAATATTGAATTGGTGTCAGAATCAGAAAACTTACCCTCAATATTAAGAGTCCGTTCCAGATCATCGTCAAGCTCATCCAAGCGCTTCTCAAGGCTAGCCCTAGCCTTGCCCTTCGGCTCAAGAAGCGCCAAATGAGCTAAGAAACGTTCTCTGTCAACCGACTCCAACATAGCCTCTTGAACAACATCACTTTCATCGTCACCCAACATAGTCATGCGTCTGACCACTGCTCGGCGATTCTCGATGTTGTCCCAGTTCTTCTCGCCGGCGGGATTAGGCGTATCTTCCGCTTTCTCCCGAATTAGCTCGGCGACCGTTGATGCCCATTCCTGACGATCTTTGGCATATGATTTCCCTGATTGTTCACCACCTTGCACCGGAGCAGACTCACTAGCCAACTCAATCAGAGACTTCTTTTCCTGATCAGACAACTTATTAAAGTCATCTACTATACGTAGGGCATGTCTCACCTCTTCGTCGCTGTAGCCACTCTTGCTATCCATGATGGCACGACCATGATTGACAGAACGCTGTCCGGGGATAATTTCATGATGTAACTTAACCCCACTGCTATCTTCCTGCTCTTCAATGGCAATCCTCTGCCTACCGTGCCTTTCATATAGCTGTTCCTGACGGTCGACCGACAGGTTATCACTCAGGGTTGCATTTATCAGCCAGTTCTTATCAACGTCGCTCTGTTTACCTAATTCATGTAGTTCCCTCAGTAGCCGCTGACGATCATTCTCGGGTTCTTTCTCACCCGTAGCACCACTCTGCTCTTCGCCTTCGCCCCCACTACCAGCCGGTGGTTTCGGCTGCTCTTGCTCTGGTTTCTGCTGCTCTTGCTTTGGTTTCGGCTGCTCTTGCTCTGACTTCTGCTGTTGGGATTGAAACTCTCCTTTGGACTTAGGCTCTGATTGAGGTTGAGATTGAGGCTTCGCACCTTGTTGTTTAGAATCCAGGTTTGTCTTAGGCTCAACAGTGGGTTGGCGCTTCGGTTTGGAGTGTTGATGCCCCGCCACCTGAGCCTCTTTAGCCAGCTTATTTAGGCTACATAGCCCCTCTGCTGTCCAGACAGTATGAGCTCTCTCGTACTCTTTTCTCGATTTATACTCATCACTATCAGGCTTCGACGCCCAGAGATCACCTTGCCACTTCTGCTGCAGCTCGACCGGTAAGCTAGTGTAGGCATGGAACGAGCTCTCCAGAGTAGCGAACTCCTCACCATTGAACCCCTCTTTAATGGCACCGACATAGTCAAGATGCCCCACCGAGGCACTCTGACTATCCCTAGCCGGATACTCTTCGGCTAATTGACGCTGACGACTGGAGCTAATGTTCTGAAATACTATGTCGGGTATAGCCCGAGCACCGCCGGGGTCACTCTGATTTAGCTCATTTAGCCCCTGCAATACTTGCTGACGCCGCTCCAGCTCCTTAGCCTCGTCCTGGCTGAGTTGCCAGCTACCCGTTCCTGAGCCACGCTCATCTGATGATTGCCCTTGCCCACTATATTTATTCTTCATTTTTCATCCGGATTTATTTAGTTACAGTACTAAGCGTTCACCCCTAGGTAATAGGTGCGGAAACGCATCATCGTCTCTAGCGCTACCTGCTGACCATTGACACCGCTCTGACGGAAGAAATCCTGGATCTCAGCATCGGTCAAGTCATCTTTATCCAGCATATTGCTCAGCTGCTCCAGCTGCTCGGCGTTTAGCGCATTGATCATCTCTCGGTCTATCTGACTCATCAGCCGACTACGCAGGTCATCTATCAGCTGACTGCGCACTTCGGGGTCTTCGCTACCGGCGATCTTTTTCTCATCTAAGATCTGATTTAGGAATTGATCCACTGGGTCTAGTGTCTGTTTGTCGTCCATCTTGCCTCCTCGGCGATCTAATTTATCTCCCCAGTATCATAGCACGCTAAGCATAAGTATGACAAATGTAAGCCCTTATCCTCTTCGTCTCTATCTGATACGCACCTCTCCGGTAGGGCCATCAGCACACTCGACACCGGTGCCGTTAGTAGAGTAGAGATCCTCGACGATTACGCCATCCGGATCACCATCAAGACAATAACTGATCATGACATGACGACCGGAGACGCAATCACTATACCGGAATCGATCGCTCAGATAACCACGACCGACCGTCACATAGTTACCTCGGTCAATCCGGACATAGCCATAATTCTGCGGTCGCCCGGAGTCATCGTAAGACGTCGGCTGATTGCCAACCAGATATAAGTCCCCCGCCAGGTCTTTACTCCCTCGAGCATCAACCAGCTGAAGCCGAACACTGCTTGGATCATCCACCCCATACCTGTCGGTGTTGTTGACTAGGATAATATTAGCTAATACTGGACAGTCGGCGAAGATTAGCTGAGTCCCTTCACTAGGATGCGGAGCGATCGGGGCATCTATATCTAGAAGAACGTTGCGCCCGTCATCAAGGTCAGCCCGCACGATGGGATAGAGTGTCTCTCGCCCATTATCCTTAGCATAGGCATCATCATCGTCATCATAGCTGTAGTCATCGTCGATGGTATCGTCGCAGTCGTTGTAGTCACGATCGTAGTCATCGTCACTATCGTCATCATCTACCCGGACGCCTACCGGCGTGTCTAGAGCAGGGCCATCCGATTCGTCGTTCACCCAAACACCCACAGGAGTATTCAGGGCAGGACTGTCCGCCTCATCATAGCTATTGCTATCTGACGAATGACGCATCGCCATCTTAGCCAGGTTTCGCCTCACACTTTCTTTCTTATCTAAGTACCGAGCCTTGCTATAGCTAAAGTCAAAATCCTCGATACGGGCGAACCATTCATTATTGTCGCCCAGGTCACTCCGACCACCTACACATCTCTCATTCATGCTCTATATAGTACAATATTACGCTAAATATGTCAAGATTATGTGTTAATACCGGTGGTACTTCAGGTAAATATCTCTTTTCTTATCCTTTATCTTGTCCAGTAATTTTGCCATCTTCTTATCTGATCTGTGAGCATAATCATATATAGGGTCAAACTCGCCTGCCACCGGCGGGAGGATGTAGCTAAGGTTAGTTGCGGTATTCAGTCGGTTGACTCCAGCTCCTCTCGCTCCCTTCTCGATTATCTGTCCTACTTGTTGTCTAGTATGGTCGTATCGCTCCTCGTCAGTCATATTTTTCAGTCTGATCTTTTCGTTCTGAACCATTGCCCAATCATGTAGAATATCCATAGTAGGCACCCCTCTCACTCTGTCGAATTTACTAAAGAAGTGATATGAGCTACACCACCTGGCGGCGCCCAACCCGCCACCGACGTTTTTCCCAGTCTTAAATATCTTCTTGAATACTTGATTGACATCTTTACGATACTGGCGATACGCAATCGTAGTCGGTTTATACAGTTTCCTCATATTATACCTATACTGCTCTCGCTTAATTCGATTAATTCGACCTTGCGTGGTGAAAGGATTATATTTTATCACTCGGCCGATGACACCCAATTCTTCTCTATCCTCCTCAAGCTTCTCTCTCTGTAGTTCCATCATACCGATTAAGCATTCCCCCTTCCCCAACTCTCTACCGAGTTCACCGATCACAAGCATACCAGCAATGTTTGGGTCTATTTTGCGCTCTTTTACATTACGTCTGAGTGCATCGAATCGATCTGCCAAATAGTCAGGAGTGTCTTCTAGTATTTCATCCAGCTTAGACTCATCTAGATTGATTGATTTGACCATATAATCTAGCTCGCCCACATAGCACGCTTGGTCGTAGCGTATGTTAGCTATGCCGGGAATAACAACAAACTCATCAGTTTCTCTGCCTTGTTTGTCTTTAACATGATGATCGTAATCAACATACCCGAATAGATTTCTCTTAGCCTCTATAGCATCAATTGACCAGCCCGGATTGTCATAACACATCTTTATCTTGTCTGTATACATGTACTTAATCGTCTCCGCCCAGGCTTTGCGACCAGTATCTCCATCGAAGTCATCCATATTATCAAAACTTAGCCTGTTATAAAGAGTTCGGAACACCTTACTGACAACCTTATAACGCTCTAGTCTCCACCACTCTTGCTCAGCCAGTTCCTGATTCAGCGGTTCAATACTTCGGGCGGTTTCTTTATCCAATGTTAGCTTGGCACGACTTATTGCATTCTGCACCTCTAACTTTTTATCTGGCGCCTCTATATCATCCGGCTCCACAGTTGCGGTTGATACTTCAGATGATGCAGTGTCAACCAGCTCGACAGTAGGACTTATCGCTGGCTGTGCGGTTTCATCCGACTCTGGCGTCACTAAGTTAGTCGCCAACGGTCGATCTTCTCCTCTATTTATGGTATCAACCTTTGACTTGATAATCTGCACAGCAGGCTCAGAAGTAGCTATTAGTTCTGGTTCTGGTTCTGGTTCTGGTTCTGGTTCTGGTTCTGGTTCTGGTTCTGGTTCTGGTTCTGGTTCTGGTTCTGG
>ERZ772977.725-NODE-725-length-19926-cov-6.357154_pt1 | contig 19926 bp, 17 predicted proteins | sample MGYA00511131_ERZ772977 | MGnify/ENA primary metagenome ERZ772977 (study PRJEB29015, sample SAMEA2737935) | human oral metagenome | biome: human oral; feature: human-associated habitat; material: dental | place: China | collected 2151 ...
TTTATAACAAAACAAAGAATCTCTGGATTTGCGTTATGACACATTCGATCATTAATGTCTTGTCTCAGCTAACCATAGACACTGATCGATCTGAAACCTACCTGCTTAAAATCTTCATCATCTTGGTATCCTGCTATATGGTAATACATAAAAAAGACGAGTATAGTCGCTAGCTGTTTTGTATGAAACAGTATTATTCTTTGGAAAAGCCTCTTGATTTAAAAGGACACCTTTACTTTGCACCAAAAAAGTAATGCGTAATTTTCCCGTCAGAAATTTTCTACCTACTATTCTTAGTATGTTTTGGTGTTGACATTTTTTTTAAAAAAAGGTAAACTATTAACATGACGTGAATAAAGTTAATAGTTAGGAGATAAGATGGGAATTTTAAGAACTCATTTAGAAGCAGAGTGTGACCCACGATTAGCCGGTGAATTAGCATACAGTATTAAGGAGGCCTATCGTTTTTTGTGGGAACTCATTGATACCACACCTGTATTGCGGCACCCAGAAATGCGAAAGACTTATGGGCATATCCGACAAGCATTAGTCGATGTAGCGCTGCGATTAGTTTTAGAAGATTCATCAATGAGAACAGATGTGCAAATGTTGTCTGCAGTGAATAATAAAGTGAACGGCTATACTTATACGATGATTGAAGCAAAAGGAGCCATTATTTCTCCAGTAAAAACCAGAAGTATAAAAACAATGCCGAAAAAAGCTCTTCACAGAAGTGTGGCTAGTGTGAAAAATAAACAATTTGATCTTTTTACAACCCAAGAGGATATCAATAAGCATTATGATGCTGATAACCCACCATTTCTCCTCTTAACATACGGCGGAAAGAATCATCACCTGCAATTTGTTCAGCTGGGTTTGCCAAATGTTGATACAGAGCAATGGATTGAGAAAGTAGATATTATGAATGCCCAGCGGATTGTTGCCTCGAAAGACCAAGAGCAGACCACTCAAAAGAAACTAGATTTGACTTTAACGGAGCTGTCAGAAGAGCTTCTTAGGAGAGAAGTAAATGGAACAAGGAATATTTAGTCCCTCTAAATTAACTAAGGCTAGAATAGCCAGAGGATTAACTAAAAAAGAATTGGCTGAACGAACAGGAATATCTAGACAAATGATTTCTAATTATGAATTAGGGAAAACACATCCAGGAGCAAGTAAGTTAATGACAATTGTTGCTGAACTAGATTTTCCATACGCCTATTTTACTTCTGAACCTAAAAGGTTTTACGAAGGGGCCACTTTTTTTCGTAGTCAATCTGCGGCTACTAAAAGAGCAAGGGATATGCAAGCTGTCAGGTTAGAATTTCAAAAGGAAATTTATGATTTGCTGTCTCAGTATGTTAATTTTCCTGAATTAACTCTACCTGACATTTTAACGAAAACTATTTACGATATTACTAATAACGATATTGAGGAAAAAGCTAAAGAATTAAGAGAACTATGGGGATTAGGTAAAGATATACCAATTTCTAATCTCACTGAGATTGCAGAAGTTAATGGTATTATTGTTGTTGAGTCCAATATGTCTGATGACAAATTGGATGCAGTGTCAGAATGGATTGAAGACAGACCGTATATCATGCTGACAGATAATGGAGAATCTGCTGTACGTCGTCGTTTTAATATTGCACACGAATTAGGTCATATTTTACTTCATGGAGATATTGAAAGTATTCACGACTATACCTCTCAGGAATTAAAGAATATTATTGAGAATCAGGCAAACTATTTTGCTTCTTGTTTATTGTTACCTGAGAATGGTTTTTTAAAATCTTTGTTATCTACTAATTTAGACTTTTATATTGAGTTAAAAAAATATTGGAAAGTTTCTATTCAATCAATGATTATGAGAACTTATCAGTTAGAGTTAATCAATGATGATCAAAAATTATATTTGTTTAGGAAAATTGGCTTTAATAAATGGAAGAAGCGTGAGCCTTTGGATGATGAATTGACTCCTGAGAAACCTAGTCTTTACCGTAAAGTATTTGACTTAATTATCAGTAATGATATTTTACAAAAAAATGAACTAATTTCTAACTTATCTCTGCCCAAAGATGAGTTAGAAAAATCATTAGATATTTCAATTAATGATAATTATCAATTGGCACAAAAAGGTCCTGTATTAAGAATAGTTAAATGAAAAGTCTCAATATTATTGAGACTTTTTTTGTAGTTATAGAGTATAGATGCAATATCTACATTTGAAGACATTTCAGTTCTCACTCTAATAATGTACATTTTAAGTGGAAGTTTTGATTTTTAAAAAAAAACTAAAAGTTTACGTACAATTGACTGAACTAGACTTAAACCATTGATACAACTGAATTAGAAGCATAAAGTACATTCTTTAAGAAGTGTACTTTATTTTTATTTTGTACATTATTTTGAAGTGTTATTTTGTATATTTTCTAGTACATAATATCATCTAATCTAAGGAATTGATTTGTACATTTTTTTCTCTAATAGGTGCAGAAGAAGTGGTGGTTCAATTGTACATTTTTTTGTTACTCATTTAAGATCTTATTGATAGTAAGATATAGATTTTTATTTTGTTGATGGTATAATAAATAATACATAGTGTTATGTTATGAGGTGTGAAATGAGTAACTTAAATAATAAAATACTTACTTTGATTGAAATGAAGCGAGAAGGAAGCTACTGGGATTATAAAGAAAAGTATCATTCTAACAATGCAAAATTTATTCATGATATTATTTGTTTAGCTAATAATCTTGACAATAAAGACGCATATTTGATTTTTGGTGTTTCAAACGATGGAGAAGTAAAAGGTATATCAGGGGACGAGAATAGAAAGAATCAGGCAGATATTGTTGATATGCTTAGAAACCAAAAATTTGCAGGTAGAGTTCCCCCGTTCGTTAAATTAGAAACTATATTATATTCTGATAAAGAAATTGATGTTTTAGTAATTTTTAAATCAAATCAAGTTCCTTATTATCTTGAAGAACAATTTACTCGCGATAAATCAAAAATTTTACCAGGTGTTATATATACAAGACGACAAGATAGCAATACACCAATAGATGGTATAGCTTCTATCTATGAAATTGAACATCTGTGGCGAAGACGTTTTGGATTAGACCTTTTGCCTTTTGATAAATTGAGAAATTTTATAAAGGATAAGTATTTATGGGAAAATAATTCAGATGGAAGATATTATAAGCTGTCTCCTGAATTTACATTTGTAGAAGTTAATGATTCTGAAGATCGAAAAAGGGATGTTTTCTATGCTTATACACAAATGAATCAAAGTCATTATTTTAAAGAATATCAATTTAGATATCACCAAACTATATTATACGAGAGCGAAATGGTTGTTATGGATTCAGGAAGATATATAACTTCCACTCCAAAAATAGAAGTCTTGGATTTAGACAATGAGCAACATATAATACCAAATTTCTTATCATATAACTATTATACTCGTGATTCCATTGAATGGGATATACATAAATTTTTATTTGATTCAGATAACCATGAGGCTGTGATATCAAATAGAAGATTTTTAGAGGTGATTTTAATTTTTGATAACGAGGATGAAAAAGAGGAATTTAATAGATACTTAATAGAAAACTTATCTCCTCTGGATATAGAATTTATTCAAGAACTACAAATTATAAATAATGATGACCGAATGAATGAGATTACCAAACATGAAATTGAAGTATCTAAATTTTTTAACAGAAAGTTACAAGAATATCGGCGTAATTTAGATATAAAGAATTAAAAATAGGAGAGACAATGGCTGATAAATTTGAGCAGTTTTTTACTGATACACTAAACGAAATTCTCATTGAACATATCAAAGAATTAAAGAGCCAATCTGAAATTGATGAATTTAACGAAAAATATGAGAAGGCAGATTTTTCAGAATTATTACTAGAGACGATTAATGATACTTCAAACCAATTAGTTGCCAATGCCCAGAGTGTAATGTACGAAAATACACTATTGTTCAGATGTGAGGAAGCTGAAATAGTCGCAAGAATAAATCAAGAATGGTTCAAAGCTTTCGCAGCCTCAGAGACAATGTATATGATGGTTTTTGAAGCTGTAAAAGTTTATTCCGATTATGTAAAACAAATTGATGATAACGAGAGAGAAAAATCTATTCATAAATACACAGCCTTGAAATATATACACGGAAGAGGTCTCCAACAATTTTTAGAGATTATTACCCTAATGAAGAATGGTTTTGCTGATGGTGCGTATTCAAGGTGGCGTTCACTTTACGAATTAAATATCATTGCATCATTTATTTCAAAATATGGAGAGGAAGTTGCGGAAGCTTACATTTCATCACATAATACAAATGATCGTTACGAATGGGCAAGAACTTGTGGTGAATTTAATCCTCGAAAGAAGTACATAAATTTCGATGACATTAGAAAAAAAGCTGATTTTCCATCAGATTTATGGAAACATCAATATCAACTCGCTAATGAAATTGTACATCCATCCTCACAAGGTACGTTTAATAGATTGGGGACAATGATTGATGAGGATACAATCACTGTTGGACATACTGATTATGGATTAACTACTCCAGGTGAACACTCCGCAATTACTTTAGCACAACTTACAAGTTTGCTTTTAACCGTGTATCCATCTGGGGATTCTCTAGTTGCAACAAGCATGATAAATAAGTGGGTTGATGTGGTACAAGAGCAATACTTCAAGACGCATGATTTTATTTTTCCAGATGACGCTAAATTATGGGATGATAGTATGAGTTCTAATGAAAACAAAATATAAAGGACGAAATAATATGTATTCAAAAAGTTAAAGTAGCAATAGACAGATCTAGTTTAGATTTGTTTTTTTATTATTGTTAATTAAACATTAAAGGATAATAGTACAATAGTTACTTATAATCCGTTGTTTTATAAGCATAATCTAATAAAATAGATTTGAGGAGGTGTTATTGATAATGATTCTAAAAGAATTTGGTCAAACAATTCGAGATTTAAGAACTAAAGAAGGATTGAGTCAAGAAAAATTTGCTCTAAAAATTGGTATGGATAGAACATATTACGCTTCAGTTGAAAATGGGAATAGGAATATTTCTTTAATGAACATAAAGAAAATTTCTGATGGCTTTGGCATTACAATTTCAGAACTGTTTAGGGGATTAGATGAATGAATGATACTGAACTTTTAATTAAAAATATTGTTGTAGATGAATTTTCAAAATTACTAAAAAATATCGAAAACGATTTTAATGTCAATTATGTTAAAAAACAATATAATTTTTTACTTAATCAAATGGATAATAACATACTTGCAAATATGGTTTTCGTTAGCAGTTTTGAATCTAAGAGTGGTTTTGCAATCGAGGCAGTAGCTAAGAGAATTGCAATTCTTAAATTTGGCAAGGAGAACGTTCCTACTATTGTTAATCCAAAAGGTATACCATATTCTCCTAAAAATGAAGAGAATATGAAGGGACAAATTATTGTTACTAATATAGACACTGATAATAGCGAATTAAGAGGTTTCATTGCATCGTATAGAGCGAGAAATATGGCTAAGGGTAGAGGAAAAACTAGAGTGGAAAGTAAAGTTACGCAAGAAACAAAGCGTGAACTTTGTGAGTTCGCTTCTCAGTTTGCTGATGGATGTGTGCATACTAAGCCAGTTGATCTAGCTTTTTTTGATGGAGAACAGTGGAATCTACTTGAACTTAAAGCTGGAGGTGATTTAGATAGTTCAAATGCTCCGTCTAATATCGAAAAATTGTTAACGATATACGCCTGTCTAAATGAATCTGATTCTAATATATATTTTGCCACCTTATATAATAAAGATGGCGAGGGTAATTCATGGAAAGGGGCTGTAAAAAAGCACATGGCTTACCCTGAAATGTTTTTAATTGGCAAAGATTTCTGGAATAAAATCTTACCTGATGCAATTAATTACGAGAGATTTACTGAGTTATATAGGATAGCATTAGATGAATTGGATCTAAACAAAAGAATTCTAAAAATGATAAGTGAGACGATTGAACATGACTGAGAATACAAAAAACAATAATAGAAAAAAAGAAGAAGCAAAAGAAGAAGAAAGACTTGAGGAATTTTGGGATTTTGTGCTAACGAGACTAAAAAGTATTAAAGAAAAAACAATTAAAAATTATAGTAAAAATAGCCAAAATAGAAAACATAATGTTTTTAATTGTATAAATGATCATACAATTCGTAGATATATGGGGCTAGGAAGAAGCTTTGATTCTAAACTTGGCAATGAGATCCAGAAAATAGCTATGAAGTTAGCTAGAGTTACAAAAAATGATATAAATGTTCCAAATATTATTTTAATTAATACAGAAGATGAAAACGACAATAGGAAATTTATATTAGATTTATATATTATTAAAGATAACTTTCAACAAAGAGTATTTTACAATATTAAGCCCGATGACTTTTTTGATAATTATGACGAAGATAAAATTGAATCTGATAAATCAATATCAATTGAGTTTACTTTACCAAAGAACAACATAAAGGCTGATTTAACACAATTAAACAAACGAAAAATTACAGAAAAGAAGGAAAGTATTAATCAATACAAAAATATTTTAGTCGATTTACTATACTTCGAAAACATAGATGATCCAACCAAAACAAAAATAACTACATTTGAATTAAAATCAGGAGGTAATTTAGATACAAAAAACTCCATTGCAAATGTTAATGAGGTCAAATTATTAAAAGATATTTTTAAATTTTTCCCACAAAACGATTCATTTTTTGCTACAGCTTATAATAACGCTGGTGAAGGAGTTCCTTCTGGAGACGTCTTCACAAAATTAGAAGACGAAAAATTAGAATATAAAGTTGGGAAAGATTTCTGGAATATGCTCTTACCAAAAGAATTAGGTTATGAAAGTTTTATAGAGAATTATAAACAAAAGTTTATAGAAAGTGGAATTGAAGAAGAATATAAAAATTTAGATACCGTTCCTAATGATGTGAATTTGAAAAAGGATTCAAAAAAGAAAAAAGTCTCAAAAATAGAGCTAAAAAAGAAAGTTGTAAAAAGAAAATCAACTCCAAAAAATGATAATGGGGAGGTGTAAAATCAGAGAATATGCTTAGAGCAGAAGTTATAAATAAAGATTGTTTAAAATTTATGAAAAAAATCCCTGAACAATCAATTGATTTGATTTTAACTGACCCACCTTACAATATAGCTAAGTATTCTACTGGAAATATAAACCTTCCTAACAGAAGTGCTATTAATAATGACCTTGGAGAGTGGGATATAGAAGAGATCAATCCAAATGATTTTGTTGATGAATTTAAACGAATATTAAAGCCTGATGGAAATATTTTTATTTTTACAAGTTATAATTTGATAGGTAAATGGCATGAAGCATTTGATTCCGAATTTGATACTTTTCAGTTTTTTATTTGGCACAAAACTAATCCTATGCCCAAAATTTTTAAAAATGGCTTTCTAAATAGTTGTGAAATGATTGTCTGTCTATGGAATAAAGGTCATAAATGGAACTTTACTACACAAAATGAAATGCACAATTATTTCGAAAGTCCGATTTGTATGGGGAAGGAAAGATTAAAAGACCCCAAACACCCTGCACAAAAGCCCTTAGTTCTTCTCAAGCATCTTATTAAAATAGGCAGTAATCCAAATGATGTTATATTTGACCCATTTATGGGAGTTGGTTCAACTGGAGTAGCATCAAAAGAACTAGGGAGAAATTTTATTGGTTGTGAAATTGATAAGAAATTTTTTGATGCTGCAAAAAAACGCATTGAAGAAACAGAAATAAATATACAATTAGATTTAGAACTATAAAGGAGTTAATTATGAGCGAATATACAGAAAAAAAATTACTGACAGTAGCATTAGGTGTAATTCAACAAAATCAAGGTATTTCAACAAGCGATTTAATTGATGAAGTTATCTATGTTCTTGAGGCAGATGGAGTTGATTTAACCAATAATCCAAGCAGAAATGATAGTAAAATATCTCAAAAAATAAGAAATTTAAAATCACACGGAACACTTGAGGATGCAGGTGCTATTTATAATAATGGTACTTGGACAATTTAAAGAAAATAAATAGGCGCAGTAGATATTACTGCGTCTATTTTATAGTCCTAATTCATAGTTGGTTATTAAAAGATGTTCAGCTTTTTTATCGTTTCTATTTCTGAAGCTAACTAGATAGTTTTTATCGAAAGCTGAAATATTAAGTTGTTTGCCAGAGGAGGTTACAATTCCTTCTGGATATAGTTTTTGGATGTAATCCGTATTCTTAATCACAAGCATAAAGTTGGCAGGACACTCTTTTATTAAGTAGTTAGCTAATCTAGTTTGATCATCAAGCTCAAAAGTGTTGTTAGCATAAGTTGAAAATTCTGAATCGTAAGGAGGGTCTAAGAATAAAAAGTCGTCACTTTGTAACTGGTGCTTTTCTAAGAAATCGTAGAAATCCATGTTTTCAATTTTGGTATTTTTTAAAAAACTTACAACCTTTTCACCTTTTAGATATTCAATTTTTTTGGTCATAAATTTATGATTATATGACATCCCACCATAAGGAACATTAAATTTCCCATATTTGTTATATCTGAACATAGAAGAGTAACAGTATTCACGAATATAGAAGTAGAGTGCAGCATGTTGCGATTCAGTAATGTTATGCTCGATATAATCATTAAATAATTCTCTCAAAAATGTATATAAAGCCGCGTAAAAACCAGTTTCTATATTGTTTATAACATCCTCATCTTTTTCTAGCTTACCGTGTTTAATTTCAAGGTTTTTAATGCGTTTATATTTATCCAGTACATTTTTTTTAAGAAATTTTTTATAGTTTTTATTGTCTAAAACAGTAGAGTTTTTTGAGATTATACTTTTGTAATTCTCATCAATAAACTGATCAATGATTTCTGACAATGGTGTTTTGTCATCTAAAGAAAAATTTGTATAGACTTGAATTAAGTAATTTTTTTGATTTTCAACAAAAGATTGAATGGATATTAGATTATCATCAATTTCTTGAAGCAAAGACAAAAAATCACTGTTTTGATCAGATACATTTTGATAAAAATTAATTAATTCGTGAGATTTATCATTTATGTATTTATCAACTGCCCCATCCATATTAAAATAGACAGCTCCACCACCCACAAAAGGCTCAAAAAAACGATTAATTGTCATTGGTAAATTAGGAAGAATATATTTTAATTCTTTATTCTTTCCACCTGGGTATTTCAAAAGTGTATTCATTACATTCCTTTCTAAAGGACAATTATAGCATATATTTTTTTATTTTAAAATTAATTGTTAGGATTTTTAACAGGAGTAAAGTTACCTACTATTTTGCCAATTATACGAGGATTTTCCTCATAAGGCGCATAAATATCGTCATACTTCTTGTTTATTGAAACAAGTCGTAGATAGGTTTTATGAAGATACACCTTTTTAACGTAGGTTTGATTATTAAACTCAACCGCATAAATTTGCCCATCCTCAATATTTGTTGATTGCTTAATCAATACTACATCTCCATCAGGTAAATCAGGCTCCATTGAGTCACCTACAACCCATGAGGCAAAATCATGAGGGATATTTTCAGTTGAATATGTAAGAGTATATTCTCCATCTCCAAAGTAGGAGTAGCCAGTCCCAGCAGAAAGACCTTCATAGGTTTTATAACTGAATAGATCAACTACCTTATTAGCAGATTTTTCTTGTTCTTCAAGTAATTCCGATGAATAGATAACTACCTTGTTTTTGTTAACGTTATTTAATTGACGATAGATGCCAATCACTTCACTATGTTCTTCGAAATAATGAGTTTCAACGTCTAGAACTTTAGCAAGTTCGTTTAGATTATCCATAGTGGGAAATGATTTTCCATTCTCCCAGTTAGAAACAGCAACCTTAGAAATATTTAATTGTGAGCCGAGTTTTTCTTGGCTCATTTTTTTCTCTTTACGAAGAGCTTTTAATCGTTGACCTGAAAACATTTTAACCTCTTATCTTTTACTTTTGTTAATTAACTTTTGATATTTTTCTACTTTTGTAAAGTTTTCACTTTACTTTTATTCTAACAAAAAGTTATAATTAAATCAAGGAGTTAACTAAATAGTTAACAAAATAAGGGGGGTAGCATGAGATTTGTTGTATATAAACATTCGCTAATTCTGGGCGATAATAATATCGTTACAAAGCAATTGATTGCACTCAAACATGATGATGGCACATTACAATTCACTGATTTTCATAGATATGTAAAATCTGCCGCAAAAATTAAGTCTATCTCAGACGATGGAAACAAACGTTTTTCATACGTTGTTATGTTTTTGAACTATATATTTGGAACAGTTGGGGTAAATAATCTTGATCAACTAACTTTTGAAATGGTCAAGGAATTTTTTACGCTTTATGGTTTAGCACAATTGCCTGAAGATAGAACAAATAGAAAGAAAAGCACCGTTGAAAAATGCGCAAATGCAGTTCTTGATTTTTTAACTCTATACTTGAATGAACGAAAAGGGAAGGCTAAATTGAAGCCAAAAGACCTTTATTCTATCAATACGTTCACTAATAGACGAGGTAGAGTCATCAAAAGAAAAGAGTTGAATTTTGAAGTATTTGTTGATGAAAGCAACACACAGAAGTCAATTTTTAGAGACATGCCAAACAGCGCCTTTGAAATGCTTTTTGCTCACATTGCTCAATATCACAAGGATTTACTTATGGTTGTTGCTTTGGGAGCTTTTGTTGGTTTAAGACCATCAGAAGCTTGTAATGTAAGGCGTGAAGATAGCCCTTTGGGGGCAGGCATCATATTTCACCAAAGTGATAATCAAGTATTTAAAATTGAGATTGATCTACGAAAAGAAATGCCCCTTAGAAGCGATTTAAAGCCAACTGGACGAATTAAAAAGGAAAGACTTCAAGCTGTACCTTATATCTTCTTAGAAGTCTTTTTAGACACTTATAATGACTATATGAGCTATCTAGAGGGTAAAAGGTATGAGAAAGATTATGGTCCATTAAACCTTAACAAGCAAGGGAAAGCATTGTCATACGATGTGTACTATCAACGATTTCGTAAGATTATTCGCGAAGAAATGATCCCAATATTTCTTAAATCTGATGACCCAGAGGTTGTCTTTTTTGGTCAACTCTTACAAGAAAATAATATTTCACCCCATATCTTTAGGCACTGGTACACCACTCAATTAGTGTTATCAGGTGTTAATGAAGTTAGTGAGCTTATGTCTGCTAGAGGGGACAATTCACCAGAAAGTGCTTGGGTTTATTTACAAAATAAAGGAGAAATTGCAAAACAATATGGTCAGGTTAACAATGGTGTTTTTGATTATATGAACTGGCAAGCAGAAAAATTGTTTGGAGAAGATTAAAAGGAGTAGCTATTGGTAGTAGATTTAAAAATTTATCTTGAAAGAATATTAGTCGAGTTAGGTGCTGCTACAATAAAACACCGTGAGAAAGTCAGTAGATTCTTACTAGACAATGAATGGTTTGGTGTGTCTATAAATCTTGATGATTATACTATTTCTGAAAAAGATGCTGAAATTCTTAAAAATCATATCAAAAACTATCTAACAACACCTCCTGGAATTAAAAGTATGGAAGCAATCTTTTCTAAAAAATTTCCGTCTACTAGTGAATTATTTATCCAATTTGCTGAAGAAGAAAAGCTGAGTGAAACAAATCGTTTCTATCTACTTGATTTTTTAGCATACTACTTAACAAAAGATTTGTTTCTATATAGTGATGCTGAAGTAGAGACCTTAGTAGAAGTAGCAACAGAAGTTCTTACGAAGTCACAAGGCAATATCCTCATTCAATTTATTAAATGGCTACTCAATAAAGGCGTTACTCGTTATCGAGTAAGTTTTGAAATGACGAAGCGTTACACGATTGAGAGTACAAATGGAGCTTATGAATTAGATGAATACCTTGAATTAATGTATTATCTGTTTAACGAGGACTACATCATAAAAAATGATATGTTATCTAAAGCAGTAAATTCAAAAAACTATGCAGATACATGGTTGTATCTAGGGTTACATTTTATTTGCGCACTAAGATCAACAGACTTAGAAAGATTAGGACATCCTAAATTAACAAGAGAGCCATTAGAAGTTTTAGAAGCAGTAGTAGATGGAACTTGGAGTAGTAGTGAAGCTAGAAGGACCTTACTAAGTATTACAACAAGATTGACTTATTTAAACTTAACACCTAATAAAACAAAAAACACTTCTAACGTTACTCAGTTAAAGTTTCATGTCCCAGAAAGTTGTCAGGTCCTTATCGGTACGTTATTAGCTATCTGTGAGGCACATTTCCAACTTCAAATACCATACAACGCAGAAAATCCATTGATTAGGCAAATTAAAACTTATGAAAAGATTACTAGCTATATGGGGGAGGAAATCGGAAATTTATTTTTAGAGCGTAACTTTAGTAGTCGTTCTGCAAACAAGTCTTATTTACAATCAGTCGCAATGTTGGCTGATGATATTCTTGAAGATAAGTCAGAACTGAATATTAAAGGTTATTTTTTAGCAGCATTAGCTCGTAGCCATAAAGGGGATTTTAATGAATTTGCACAAACTACAACGACATATTTAAAAGATGCCCAACTTGGTCAACTAAAACCTGAAATGGTTGCAAAAGAACTATTTGAGCGAGGCGTATTATCCATGATTCCGTCTATGCTCTTGACCATTGTAACTAGAGGAAAGTATAAAGAATTAAGTCCAAGCCAACAAACTCAAATGATTAAAAGTTTAGATTTAACGCCTGTTGAAATTGAAAAAACGTTGGAATTGAGTATTAGGGCTGATTCACGTTCGCAACAAGCATTAAAAACTTTAGTTGAAAATAATGTTGATCCTGAACAATTACTGACGATCTGTCATCGAATTGGTAACGGAGAGGCTTTCTCTAAACAGGGAGAGAGTATGTGTCTTTTATCTGCGCTAGGAAAGCTATGTCCCTATGATGACCGTCAGCATTGTGTCGGATGCCAGTATGAATTACAAACAAAATCTACCTTGCTTTTGTTAATTGGTGAGTTTAATCGTCTCAATAAACAATATCAAAAATTAAAAAATGAACTAGAACGAGGAAAAGTTCGAGCTATTCTTGAGCAGCAGATTAAACCATGTATTACAGAAATGTTGCAAGCTTTATCAGAACAGTATGGAGAAGCTGTATTATCTGATTATGAGGATATTATTAAGGAGTTAGTCAGTTGAATAATCAATCAAAATTATTTCGCAAAGTAAATGAAATTATCCTGTTTGATGACAATATGATTGAAAGCGCAAAAGTATGTTTTCAAGACTATGTTGAAAAAGGGATTATCCTAACCACCAATTTTGAAGAAAATAAATGGGCAACAACTAATGAATATTCTAACGTTAGCTTCATTTTTAACTTGAATAAATTCCAATATAAAAGGTTTTATGAACAAGTATTTCAATTATCTTTTGATGATTTTGTCACCTACTTAAAGAGTTTTATAGTGCTATCTATGGAACATCATGTTTTAATCACACTCCAAGCCTTTTTAAGAGATATAAAGAAATTAGTCAAAGAACTAAAAGTGAACGAAGTCTTCTCGTTAGCAAATATGAAGATTTTCAACCCCTCAGTATGTATAGATTTTCTTTCTACACTACCATGTTTAGAGAGTAACGAATTAACACAACTGATTGAGCAACTAGATGAACTTTTAAATGTTAGTTATCAATTGAACACTAAAAAACAGCGAAAGTTAGCCCAATTTCAATCCTATTTTTTATTTAATGATATTTTAAACGACTATTGGGTTAAACCATTATCAGATGAAGAAAGATTATTTTACTACCCTCTTTACTTATGGTGGCAAATAACAGCAGTAGTACCGCTTAGACCAAGGGAGTTTTTGCTCACTCAGAGAAATTGTCTCACAGAAAAAAACGGAAATTATTACTTAACTCTCAGACGAAATAACTTAAAAGGAAAAGACAAGGGAGTATCCCATAAAATTTCAGAGGATTATTATTTAACAACTTACGAAGTACCATTTAAGCTTGCGAGTGAGATTTTAAATTATTTAGAGCTAACCAAAGACTTATCATCTACACAGTTAGATACCCTATTTGTGACAGACTCTCATTATCGGAAATGGAAACGTATTGCTGGTACTAAAAACCGTTTCTTGACGTACAGTAACTTAAATACAATTTTAAAATATTTCTTTAATGAGATTGTATCTCAACAGTATGGGTATTTTGTCCATCATATCAATTCCCCAAATCAATTAGAAGATCATGAGATTAATTTCATTCATATTGGAGATACTAGACACATTGCAATGATCAATCTGATAGCAGAAGGAGCTAGTCCAGTAACAGCAATGCTCTTAGCTGGACATGATAGTGTCACAACATCTTCACATTATTTTTCAAATCTGAGTCAGTTTATTGAATGTAGGAGCTATCAGCTTTATCGTAAATTAACAAACTCTCAAACGTCTTACGCTATAAGTAAAACTCAACATAAATACACCATTAATAAAAACTATGTTCCTCTTGATAATAAGGGCAGATGTTATTCACCTCGATTTGCGGAAGGTGATTATTCAGACTGCCTTAAAGTCATTAGCTCACATGCAGAGCTTGGTGCTTGTACTAGTTGTCCATTTTACAGAAAAGCTGGAAAAGATTATTTCTCTATGGATAAATCCTTTAAGAAATCAATCGACGAGGAAGCTTTAATTGTAGATGAGGCTATAAAAAGAGTTCGACAAGGAAAGGGGAATATAGAAGATATTGGTGAGGCATTATTAAAACTTAAAACAGTTAGTCGTTCTTATCAAGAATATCTAACTGAAAAACATTTATCCTTACAGGAGTTCTCAAATGGCTAGAAAGAAGTATATTGATAATCAAGAATTGCTATTGTTATTTGAACATTATTTACTAGAACATTGTTCGAATAATCCTAGACTATTCAAAATTCCACAGTTTGGAAATTACCTTAGAAACAACGGATTTCCACAAGTTGCAGACACAACAATTAGAAGAAATAAAGAGTTTAGACAAGCCCTTAATGATAAATTGGAACTATTTGAGGACGACACCTATCAAACAGTTATAACATATAAAACTCTAGATGTAGAACGTTTCTTAATGACTAATAAAACCCCTAAAGCCATCAAATCAGCATTGATGGAGCTTAACAATTATTATAAAAGAGTTGCTGAAGCAGCAATAGAATATAAGGAAGAAGCAAATAAGCTTAAAACAAGAGTTTCAGAGTTAAAAAATGAGGTAGCACAGCTTAATGAAAACAATACTGAGATTAAAGAGCAGACAGCGTTAAATAAAGAATTATTAGAAGAAAACAAAAAGTTAAGGAATCTTCTTAAAACTAGTTTGTATCCTAAGATTGCAAATGAATTGTTAAAAGAAGAAGGATTGTTAAAATCTGATCAGCAACTAGTAACTAAGAAGTATCTTAGTGAGAATATTATTACTTCAGACACAAAAATATCTTTTGAAAAGTACACTCATAAAGAGAAGAAAGCAGGCAAAAGTAAGATTTTGGAAATTAAAAACTTACTGGATAATAAGACTAAGTATTAGGAGGAAAAAATGTCAGACTTCATCACTGATTTTCCAGCTTTATTGAAATATTGGAACTTTGATAGCAATATTAAATTAGAAATAGAAAAACTCCCTATTACTAGTAAAAAACACGTTAGCTGGAAATGCCCTAACTGTTCGTACGAATGGAAAGCAAGTGTAGCAAAATCTTACAAGCAAGTCCTAAATCATACAAAAATCTGTCCTGTATGCGACCTTGGAGAAGTGCTTGTAAAAGGAGAAAATGCAATATCTGATAGGTTTCCCAACTTTCTTGAGTACATAAACTTTCATTATGAGAATATAGAATCGATTCAAAACGAAATTGAAAATTTAACCTTTACTTCAAAGAGATTATTTCATTTTAAATGTCCCACTTGTCATGTTGGTTGGAAAGATGTAGCCAATACTTCTAGATTATTAACAAAAAAATTAAACAAAAAAGTTGTTCATGCAGGCTGTAACGAATATAAACATTGTGTACCTTTTTATAAAGCATACCCTAACCTCGGAAAAATATATCTTTCAGGCGGTTATAACGAGTTGGAATTTGAAAAATTAACTCTCAGTGATAATGTTACAATTCCCAGAAAATGGAAATGTGATAAATGCAAGCATTTTTTTGATTTATCAATAGATAAGTTGATCTCAAGAATTAAGAGGAATGGATTTTATTGTACTAAATGCGAAGCAACTTTTGACACAGCTATAAAAGTGAATGTAAAGCCTCTCAGCTACACAGATAAGCATCTTCTTGACCAATTGGTTAAAAATCATATTAAAAAAAATATGATTGACTGTTTGTCTAATATAGTAGCAACTTGGAAATGTATGAAATGCAATGGGGAATATGAATGCTCAGTTGTAAAAAGACATCAAGAAGGTTGTCCATATTGTAGTGATAAACAAATGTTAAAAGGGTATAATACTTTACAAGAAACTTATCCATATTTAGAGAAATTTTGGGATAAAAGTAATGATAAATCTATTTCTGAATACTGGCATAAGTCTTCTGAATGTATAAATTGGAAATGCCCTTGTTGTAATATTCAGTTTCAATGCAGCCCTGTTGAAATGATATCTAGAACCAACTTAGAGAATAGTAATTTTGAAACATGTCCTAACAACTGTGATTGGAATACACTGGTTTTTAATAATGATATTTTCTATAATTCGCCAAGGTTACGGAAAGAATGGAGTAAAAAAAATAATATCCCTGTTCACTTAGCTCTAAGTCATATTGAAACAAAAAAATATTGGTGGAAGTGTTCTGTTTGTCAAGGCGAATACCTTTGTTCAATTCCAATAAGAAGAGAAGTAATAGATAGCTGTCCATATTGTAATGATGAACAACCATTAAAGGGATATAATACACTATCTGACATTCACCCTGAACTATCTAGTTATTGGAGTAGCAAAAATATCCAAAAAATTGATAAAATAACTCTATCAGAAGCTAAAAACAAAAAATATATATGGTTGTGCGACTGTTGTAATTTAGAATTTAATGAAAAACTAAGTATTGTTCTAGATAAATTTTCGAATATCAGCAATAAAGAACTCAAGAAAATTTGCCCTTACTGTAATAAAAAAATACCTAAACCTGAAGAATCATTGGGTTACAAAAAACCATTTTTAAAATCAGAATGGCTGGAAAATATTAATGGGGACATTTATAATGTTTTCTCTAATTCAAACGATATAATTGAATGGATATGTAGAAAATGCCACAGAAACTATAAGGCAAAAATTTCTAATAGAGCTGAAGACGATAAATGTTGCCCTTATTGTTCCAATAGAAAATTAATAAAAGGAATTAATGATCTTGCGACAACACATCCTCACTTAATAAAAGAATGGTCAAGCTTGAATGACCGACAATTAAGCTGTTTGACCAACAAATCAAGCTATAAAGCATGGTGGAACTGCTCTGTGTGTTCAAATACATACCAGCAGGTTGTTAGTCAAAAATTCACTAGTAAAATATCTTGTCCGTACTGTAGAAAAGCAAAAATATTAAAAGGGTTTAACGATCTTCCAACAACACACCCATGGTTAATTAAGGAATGGTCAACTTTAAATGATAGAGAATCATGCACAATTATGAGTAATTCAAATTATAGTGCATGGTGGAAATGTTCTGAATGTAGCGGAGAATACCAGCAAACAGTTAAGAAAAAAATTCTAAAGAAAGAATCTTCTTGTCCTTATTGTCAAAACAATGAAGTATTAAAAGGCTTTAACGACCTTGCGACCACACACCCGTGGTTGATTAAGGAATGGTCAACTTTAAATGACATGGACTCTAGTTCTATAATGTGTAATTCAAATTATAAAGCATGGTGGAGATGTTCTGAATGTAGCAGAGAATATCAGCAAACAGTTAAGAAAAAAATTCTAATGAACATATCTTGTTGTCCTTATTGTCAAAACAATGAAGTATTAAAAGGTTTAAACGATCTTGCAACAACTCATGACTATTTGTTAAGTGAATGGGATTATCTGAATAATATTCTTTTAGCAAATCCAACAGAAATTAATGAGAAAAGTAATAAAATTGTGTGGTGGATTTGTAAAGATGAACCAAATCATCGGTATAAGTTTAAAATCAATGAAAAAATCAAATATGAAAAACGTAACTTAATAACCTGTAAAATCTGTAAAGGTTTAAGAAGAAAACAAGAACATTTTGTTCAGTTTGCAAATTAATAAATTAAACAATCTAAAAACACTTTAATATCAATTTAATGGTTTAAAGTGTTTTTTAGTGCCAAAATGTACATTTGAAAAATTTTTAGTTTTCACTTAAATAAAGTACATTTTACAGTAGATGAACAGCTTTAAAAATTTCCAGTGTTCACTTAAATAAAGTACATAATTGAGTATAATTCGTTTAAAAAAATTTTTTGGTTAAATAGCGATTCAGTTTTATAAAAAAGTTAGACTTCTGTTTTAAGTTTCTTGTTACATCTTTCCGAAAAACTATAATTTTCTTGAAAAATATATAAGTCTATGCTATACTACTAGTAGACTTAATTATGGAGAAAATACATGAAACGTGAGATTTTACTGGAACGAATCGACAAACTAAAACAAATCATGCCCTGGTATGTTCTGGAATACTACCAATCAAAGCTTGCTGTCCCATATAGTTTTACAACCTTGTATGAATACCTCAAGGAATACGATCGATTTTTCAGCTGGGTTTTAGAGTCTGGGATTTCAAATGCTGATAAAATGGCTGATATTCCTTTATCGGTCTTGGAAAACATGTCAAAGAAAGATATGGAATCCTTTATCCTATATCTAAGAGAACGACCTTTGCTAAATGCTAATACAACCAAACAAGGCGTTTCACAGACAACTATCAATCGGACCTTGTCAGCACTTTCCAGTCTATACAAATATCTAACTGAGGAAGTTGAAAATGATCAGGGCGAGCCCTATTTCTATCGTAATGTAATGAAGAAAGTTTCAACCAAGAAAAAGAAAGAAACCCTTGCTGCCAGAGCTGAAAACATCAAGCAAAAACTCTTTTTAGGTGATGAGACAGAAGGTTTTTTGACTTATATCGACCAAGAGTACCCTAAAACACTATCAAATCGCGCCCTATCTTCCTTTAATAAGAATAAGGAGCGTGATTTGGCCATTATCGCCCTTCTCTTGGCCTCTGGTGTCCGCTTGTCCGAAGCTGTAAATCTGGATCTAAGAGATCTCAATCTCAAAATGATGGTGATCGATGTCACTCGAAAAGGTGGTAAACGAGACTCTGTCAATGTCGCAGCCTTTGCCAAGCCTTACCTAGAGAATTATCTCGCCATTCGAAATCAACGCTATAAGACGGAAAAGACAGATACAGCGCTCTTTCTGACCTTATATCGTGGTGTTCCCAATCGTATCGATGCTTCTAGTGTTGAAAAAATGGTTGCTAAGTACTCAGAGGATTTCAAAGTGCGTGTAACACCCCATAAACTACGCCATACCTTAGCAACCAGACTCTATGATGCAACTAAATCGCAAGTTTTGGTCAGTCACCAATTAGGACATGCTAGCACACAAGTCACTGACCTCTATACCCATATCGTCAATGATGAACAAAAGAATGCTTTAGATAGTTTATAGATGTTACATATTATAAATTATGTAAATAAACTATCGCTAAAAAACGAAAGATCAATTTCTTTTATCTTTCGTTTTTTAGTTATTTAAACTCAATCCAGTAGTTACGGTGTGGC
>ERZ772977.726-NODE-726-length-19925-cov-10.058883_pt1 | contig 19925 bp, 16 predicted proteins | sample MGYA00511131_ERZ772977 | MGnify/ENA primary metagenome ERZ772977 (study PRJEB29015, sample SAMEA2737935) | human oral metagenome | biome: human oral; feature: human-associated habitat; material: dental | place: China | collected 2151 ...
AAGCCAAGAGCGTGCTACTTATTGCCAGAGATAATGCTGACGCTGATAGAAGCATTGTATCCCCGAGGGCTGACGCATAATGTTGCTCGGCGGGCAAACTTGCGTAGCTTGTTCCATCAACACTCACTTTTTTAAGCTATGGAATCCTCTAGCCTCATTAGCAGCCTCAGTCTAATCGACGACCACCGTAGCGATAAGAACAAGCGCTACCCGTTACCTCTCCTTCTTCTCATCGCCTTCTGTGCCAGCATCTCCAAGCATGACTCTTACACCAAGCATGACTACGCCCAAGCACACGAGGCCAGTCTCAGGGAGCTCTACAAGCAGCTCTTCGGGGAGGAGCTCGAGAGCATGTCCCCCCCCCCACACACACGACACGCTCAATCGAGCCCTGCAAGTCATCCCCCATCAGGGCTTCAAGCGAGCCTATCAGGACTGGAGCGCTGCCCTACTTCGGTGGAACGAAGAGACGCGGCAGATCTGTATCGATGGCAAGACTATGCGTGGCGTCAAGAAGCCCAGCCCTGACACTGAGTCGCACATCGTATCGGCCTATGCCCCTCATCTTCAGCTTGACCTCTCGGTAGGCACCGTGCCCGTCAAGCGCAACGAGCTGGACTCCATCCGTCAGCTTTTGGATGAACTATATGTTGCTGATGCTCTCATTTCCATCGATCCTTTGGGCTGCCAGCGGCAGGTCGCAGAGCAAGGCCTTGAGGTCGGAAGCCACTACCAGCTTCAGGTAAATAGCAATCAACCTACTCTACTCCAAGAGCTCGAAGATAGCTTACCGAGAACAAACAAGGGCTTCACATTCAACAAGAAGGAAGACCTAGGGCATGGGCGCATTGAGACGCGGCAGATGAAGAGCCTTCTCCTAAACCCCGAAATGCTAGAGGACTCCTACGCCTTTAAGGACTGGGCTGGGATCAAAAGCATCCACCAGCTTAGCCGTAAGCACTACGACAAGCGTTCGGGCAAGGAGACGATAAAGATCTCCTATTGCATTAGTTCGGTGGAAGATAGCAAGCGTGTCTTCCGAGCCATTCGTGATCACTGGAAGATAGAGAACCTGCTGCATTACATGCTGGACGTGTACCTCAGCGAGGACGGTTGGAGCAGGCCTGCAGGCGAAGGGGCCAAGAATATGGAGCTACTGGCCAAGCTCAACCCGCTACAGCTACTCAACCTAGAGCTCTAGTAAGGAAATACACGATTATGCGCCTGTCCGCACTAAAGAGCTAAGATGAAGTGTAAATAATTATTTTTTTGTATCTTTGCAGTGCAATTGAAGATGGAGGTCGAATCCACAAAAGAAGACGTCGGGTATGGTCCAATTTTACCCCTCGTACTATTTGTTCTTGTGGTACTAGAGTAATCGACGCCTCTTCATGGAGTCGCGATGTTTACACCCCACAGAGAGATTCCTCTGGAATGTGGGACATAAACAGGCTACGCCAAAGGAGTAATCCTAGGAGTCTTGTGCCAAGCTGTATAGTACAAGGACTCTGAAAACGCAATTATACAGCGGTTATTAAACAACATTCTATGAAGAAAAGTATTTTGATGCTTGCTTCGCTGGTCCTGCTCAGTGCGTGTAATAAGGAAAGCAATGAGCCAGTCGTAAAGCAAGAACAGAAGGCTAAGAATGGCCTAAGCATCTCGATGAGCGGACAGGTCGACCTCCCAGAAAATCTGGCACGTGGTCTAGAGTTCCAGCCCTTTACGGGCCAGAATGGGAACACTTCGTATACCCCATTCTTTAATGACACGAACATCCCCGCTCTCGTCTGCTTCTACAACGACGAACCAGATGCCAGCTCTGAGGATGCCCCTTATGTGATGCGTCAGATTGTACTGGGTATAAACAATACGCCAGGCCCTGATGGTCGTATGGTTAGCTCCTTCTACTTCAAGCAAGATCAGATCGACCCAAACCAGAAACTCTTCCAGGATCACCTCAAACCTCATGCACGCCGAGACAAAGCCAAGGTCTACACCGATCCAGAAACCCTAAGAATGACACTTGTCGTAGGATTTGAGGTGCGGGGTGGCAACGTAAGCGCTTGGGATAACCAACCTATCAGTACCTCTGGTACTAGATATACACTCCCTACCGACCTCGATCTAACGAAGCCCATCGACTACTGGGTCGCTCAGGGAGCTAAGACAGGCATTACCCGTCCTATCTTCATAGCGTCCGAAGTGAAGCCTACTGGCGTGGTTGACGGCAAAATTGTCTTCTCTAACGTGAAGTTAAGAATGCTCGGCACGATCATCAAGGCCCGAATCTACAATAACGACAGTGATCCCCATGTAATCAAAGGGATGAAGATTGACAAAGTCGGCCGTGGTGACCTTGTGTTTGAGCACCCCACTCGTGTAGAAATCCCGGGGACGAGAAAGAAGAAACTGATCCCTCCTACGATCGCAACAGATGCAGGGAGCTCAGGGTCTACAGAACGCTTCATCAGCCTCTTCTTCACCACTCGCAAGCCTAAGCCTACTGGCCCATATGGCTATGAAGATTGGCTCATATATCTACCACTGTACAAGACTGAATCAGGCGGTAGACTCGAGGGTCCTGTATTCTCCGTAATGTATGACGGTAAGCCTGGATCTGTAGAATTTGGGGTTCCACAGAAGCTCAAGCCTCTGAAGCAAGATGGACTCATCGTCTCCCACACATTCAATATCAAGCGTGGCTAAGCACACAGATGAATATGAACATGCAACAACAGAAAGAGCGCTATCAGCGTCCCGAAGTTACTTTTCTTGAGCTCGAAGGAACTCAGGATATCCTAGTAAACTTCTCCATCAGTGGAAATGTCGAAGACATCGAGGATGCAGGTGAATGGAATGACAATACTATCTAAGTCATCCACTACAGCCAAGAGCCCCACGTAGCTCAGCTACGATAAGCCCAAGCGACTCAGAGTTCACTCCGAAGACAGCTGTCAGGAGTGATGCTCTGAGTCGCTTCTTTTATACCCTCATACCATCCTGTCCCTTCCCTTCTCAGTTCATACCATACACCCACACTGCACGACAGAGTACCCTTCTCTCAACTATGCAGTGCCGAGTACCCTCACTACCATCAAGTACAATAGGAGAATGCTCCTCTCCTTACTACAGACGGACAGACTCATTACCTGACACGAAGAAGCCCCCTAAAGTTAAAGCAGGAGCTCTAGCCCACACTTATCTTCTCCCCACCAAGGATAGCTAAGGTGCACAAATAGAGACTTAGAGGAGCACAATGGCATGAACGAGTGGTCTTATCGGATGATCACAGTTTCGAGTCTAGGCTCTTGAGCAGCAATGCCACTATGCCAAGCTGTGATTAGCTTGTCACTCCTTCCGTTTGGCTTAGCTACGTCAGTCTTATCCGTAGACCGCCTCGCTGGACTCTACCCAGTGCTTCCAGACCGTCTGCAAGGTAGCTGCCTGAGGAGTGGCTGTCGAAGCTGAGGGGATGATGGGCTTGTCTCCCACCTTGATCTGCTGACTAGCCCAAGGATTGGGTTCATATATCTTCGAGATCGGCACATTATACTTTCGTGATGCTCTAGATAGCCTCTCCACGCTACACTTCGAGATCACGTATACATCGATTTCCCTACGCACTTACTCCGATATAAACTAGAAGAAAAAGGGCCATCGAGAGGAATGCTGACGCTGATAGAAGCATCGTATCTCCTGCGATCATTCGTTCAAAGGCTTTTCAGTCATTCGCCTTCAGATTATCAGAAGACGAAGGCATCTGCTTACCGAAGCTGGACGTTGATCATACCATTCAGCATGCGCAAGTAGTCGCTTACCAAGAACTCATCTATGAGGAGCACAGCAAAGCCTTACGAGAGGTATTCGGTCAGGATACCGAATTAGAATATGGCGATCTACTTGTCAGACTTAGCAGTGCCTACTCTGCTGAGACTGGACATACATACCGACAGACGAAGCTCAAAGAGCTCCTTCGCTTCCTCCTCCGCAAAGGAATGGTCATCAAAGAGGGGCGAGGACGCTATCGCTACAACTCAGAGCGGCACCACTAAGTCCTTCAATTGGTCGGTCAGACGCAGGCTATATATACCTGACCATCCGACCAACCATAAATAGAGAATGGTCGGACGGAAGGGGTGCCTATAGTAAACGTCCGACCGACCAAAGAAGAACCGCCAAAGAAAAACAGTATGAATCTACACGACATCAAGCCAGTCGCCATCGTAGCGTACTTAGCTTGGCTAACACCGTCTTTTTCTTTTGGAGAAACAACTACCCTAAGGTCACAAGCTCCCTCAATAGAGCTCATCGCCGTACGAGCAGTGAAACACCCCAAGCTCTTGCTGTATCTCGCAAAGCGAGAGCTACATCAGCTTGCTCTCTTGACTAGAACTTCACCTAGAGGAGTAAGCAAATAGAGTCCTTCTTCATTCGCTCTCCCAGCTTCCGAAACTCATACTCTCGCTTCATCCCTACGTTATGATTGAGAGCCTTCTTGATAAGGACGAGGCTGCTGGATCGGGCTACGAGACATCTTCCTAATTAACGGCGGAACAAAAGCTATATATCTTTCGGGGCATTCCTATATAGGATTGAGTTGATTACTATATAGCTTTCGTCTCATTACTATATAGCTTTCAAGTGATTCCTATATAGGATTACTTCGATTACTATATAGCTTTTACCCTATTACTATATAGCTTTCGGAATAATGCCAATTCACTACAAGGCTTATGATGAGAAAGGTTGACCTAGCAAGTAAGGACTTCATCAACAAATCCCGTTCCTCAGCACCTCGATCATCCGAGGCCAATGTTGAGATCTCGATGTCTCAAGTTTAAGTTTACTCGAGCGCTAAAGAAATAGAGTGATCGGTAGAGACGATGAAGCATCCCTTCTTGATACTGGCAAGGTGTGTCTTTGTCCCACAAATTGCTCTTTGTTCCACAAAGACCCTTGCCCCCAAAAGGGGGATCAATTAGAGCAGTTCTCCCAGCAAATAATCACCCTTGAGTAACAAGCCATCAGCCTAACGCTAGACTACCGGAAGCGATGATTGCTGATAGATACTACCCCTGGAGCAATAGCATTGATGGCAATAGCATAGTCAAAGTCACTCGTCCTCGTCTAGGTCCAAGACATGGATGTCGCTATGGTCGAGCTCTGTCTGAATCTCCACGTAGAGCTGTCCATCGTGTACGCCGATGCTCGCTATCTGGTTAAAGTCCCCTGGTGTGTAGTCAATCTTAACCTCTGGAAGCATCTCGTGCGTACGTAAGTCGATAGCCCCAACGTAGAAGTAATAGTTCAGTGTTCCATAGAAAAGATAGTCCTTGTAGACCGTCGTTACATATGTACTGGTGTTATAGCCTGGGAACTTATACATTTGAAAGGCTCCAGTCCGTACGTCTAACTCTGCAAGCTGGTGATTATCTCCACTCTCATATCCATCCTCCCAAAGTGAAGAGTAGAAGAATACTAGTTTGTCGCTTCCATATTTTTGGTACTTCCTCGCAGCATCATTCTCCCACAATACCTTCCCTGATGGCACCTCTACACACAGTACCCGATTCGTTCCCTTACTCCCTATCTTCCAAAACCAGACAATAACCACCTTATCCTCGTAGGGATAAACTTGGCTGATATAAGCATCAGGGTGGTCTAATTCCCAAACCACAGCTCCAGTAGCGAGCTCGATGAGCTGGCAGGAACCCTCAAGTTGTCCTCTCCCCTGATAAAACAGAGCATACAGCCCTACTTGGATGACTTGAGAGAAACTAGTGGTCTTAGTCCAAACCTCCTTTCCCTCAAGCTCTAGTGTATAGGTGTGCTCCCTATTCTTGTATCTCCCTAGAAGCAACCATTCATCAGAGGTACCTAATCGTATTCTTCGTGATCTCGACACGCAAAGCCCAATAGAATTACTCTCTGGGTCGAGCCTGTATATTGCAGGTGGCTCCGAGGATCTTAGGTAGTGTCCGCCATCATAGTTGAGGTATGGGTATAAGTATGTAGGAGAAATGAGTGCCCCATTACAGTACATTCCATCATCCAGAGTATATAACAAAAGGTTATCGCCCATACTCTCGATATGGCGTCCTCCAGGAATTATCCTATTAAGTCCTTTGATCTTCATTAATATTGATGTTCACCGCTAATTATATTGGTTTCAGTTGCTTAAACTTATGAGCTACTCGTCCTCGTCTAGATCCAAGACATGTATATCGCTATGGTCGAGTTCAGTCTGAATCTCTACATAGAGCTGTCCCTCATGTACACCGATACTCGCTATTTGGTTAAAGTCCCCTCGAGTAAAGTCAATCATAACTTCATCAAGCATCTCGTGCGTACGTAGATCTATCGCTCCTACATAGGCATCGCCTTTCTCTGCACCATAGAACAAGTAGTCCTTGTAGATAGTCGTAGCAAATACATTAGCATTATAGCCTGGATACCTACGAGTATAGACCTCGCCAGTATGAACATCTAGCTCTGCGTATAAGTCTCTATCATCATTGCCGTCCTCCCAATAATGAACATAGAACTGTACCAGCTTATCCCCTCCATACTTTTTGTACTCTCTTGCTGCATCATTCTCCCACAATACCTTCCCTGATGGCACCTCTACGCACAGCACCCGACTCGTTCCCTTAGTCCCTATCTCCCAGAACCAGACAATAATCACCTTATCCTCATAGGGGTAAACCTGCTTGATATAAGCATCAGGATGGTCTAATTCCCAAACCACAACTCCAGTAGCGAGCTCGATGAACTGACAACCACCTTCCTTCGGTCCTCCTAAGGTGCCCCATAGGAGAGCATAGTCCCCAAACTGCTCGATGAGTCTATAGGGATATGATCTAGTCCATAACACCTCCCCATTTTGAATGTGTCTATAGACGTGATCGCCTGTTGCTTCATCCCATTTGTTCATTATATAGAAATGGGGGAGTTCACCTATCTTCGGATATTCTACAGCTTCATCTACTTGTAGCTGTAGCTTAATCCCACTCAAAGTCATCTCGTAGATGTCTCCATTAGGGCTCATCGCAGCAAATACTCCTCCTCGCAAACCATCCCGAAGAAAAAGCTCCTTCTTCGAAATTTCAACCCCATTCAGTTCTGTGCTTTCTCCGCGAAACCACATAATGCCTAGAGGACTATTCCGTATGTATCCAGCTCCTCTTATAATCTCTCGTACTTCTTTTATCTTCATAATCTAGTTTATTATAAACACCTATAGTGGTTCACGCGTCGACCTATATAGGTCGCTACTACCTCCCCACAGAGGGAGCCGTGGCGCAAGCGGCGGAGGCGGTTGCCTCGCTCTGTGGGCGTACCTGCGCCTTTAGTCGCCATTCCTTTCGGTAGATATGCAGGGTGTTCTCAGCATCCTTTATGTAGAGTCTATTCCCTTCCATCTGTAATGGGAACTGCGCAAGCAGGTGATTCCCCGTAGACATCTTCTCTTCCAATGAGATGATATCTCCTATCCAGCTGAACCGGCGAGCCTTCAAGTCGAAGATCCCAGCACAACGGTAGCCATGCGCCTCCCTGTGTCGCTGTGCGATGAACGTAAGGCAATCCCCGTATAGTCGTGCTGCATCGAAATACTCGAAAGCCCCGATCCCTTGCGGATCAACCTCCGAAAAAGAATAGCCCTCGATGATCTTGGCTGTAGTAGCATCAAGGATCTGCACCCCAAAATTGCTGATTAATACGATGGTTTTTTCAGCTTCACGGAAGAAGCACCACCCCAAGCTATCTAAAACGATGTAGTTGGAATGATCTTCATCAAACCAGCCTCCAGAGAACTGATGCACGGGCTTACCCGTCTCCAGATCCAGAGCTATAAGTCGGTACCAACGGGTGCAGATCCAGAGCAGACCTTGTGCTATCCCCAGCACCTTATCCAGTTTATCGTGGTTATCGTAGGCATCAGGTTCATCGCAACTACTTTCGCACAGGGGTAAGTCAAAGGTCCAAAGCACCTCGCCAGAGTAGTTCAAGCGACTGAGCTTATACTCGAAGATCTTATAACCGATAACCTCCTCACCCACTTTATACAAGCTATAAGGGACGTTTTGCGCTAAGAGAGGTTGCCCGTCTGAGATCGAAAGGATATTCTCACTCGCCTCAAAGGTCTTAGGGTCGCGAATATGATACCCAATGTAACCGCCTATATTCCCATCAAGAAGGAAGACCTTCTTCTCAAATACCTTGAGCAGCGTGTGCCCCGAATAGAGCTCAAAGCGCCCACAACCATACCACACATAGACGTATTCGCCTACAGAAACGATATCGAGAGCAGGCTCCTCTTTCTCAAGCAAGACACCATCAATACAGAGGTAGCCCCGCCCATTCTCCTCATAGGAATAGTCTCCCGTGATGGGGTTAACGCCCTTCACATTCTTGATTTGGGCAATCTCTTTGTAGGCTATCATTGTCGTCTGAATAAGCTATTTCCTTTGGGGGGGATGGGGGAGTTTGCTGTCAAAGTTAGGCCTTTCAGCGGGGAGTACGGCGGGGCGCAGAAGCGCGGTAGCATGCGGGCTTGCGGAGGAGGGGATGCATACCACTACTCGTTCGTAGTACAAACCAATAGTGGTACGGGATGCAAACCTATAGTGGTTCACGAGTCAACCAATAGTGGTCGGTGATAGTAACCTATAGTGGTTCGCGCGTCGACCAATACTGGTCGCCCCGCTGACCTATATAGGTCGCTACTACCTCCCCACAGAGGGGGCGGTGACACCTCACGATTCTCCTCATGACAAGCAGGTTCTTTGTAGGCTATCATTATCGTCTAAATAAGCTGTTCCCTTCGGGTGATGATGGGGTAGCTGGCGCGCTCCCGCTCGCACACCAACCGTCGGCTTATGAAGCGCCTACTCCGTGGGCTGCTGGTAGCGGTCGATGTCTCGCTGGAGGTGATCACGGAAGGCTGGGAACTCCTTGTCTGTGTACTCGAGGATGCGCTCCCGAGCCAGCCGGGGGATGCGATCCAGACGAATGAGCTGGTCGTACTCACCGAACTTCGGATAGTCTACCCAGAGCTTCTCCAGCTCCTCCGCTGAGATCGGGGGATAATCCGTGCGGATCTGCTCATAAGTCCCATCATACGACTCCCCTTGGTAGAGGAGAGACGAGTAGTCACCTTGTTTAGTATATCTGAAGTCTATACGTATCTTCTTCTCTGTCGTCCCAGGGTAATATTCGAATAAGGTGATGACTTTTAGGAAGAGTTTCCCACTATGCTCATCTTCCCTATACTCATATAGCAAATAGTCTTCGTATTTATCTCCGAGGAAGTCAAGTCCGAAGTATCCGACGTTGGACTCCATCGCGCAGTAGGGGCTACCATCATCGTTGAGGATCGTGGCGAAGTAAACCGTCTGCCTCTCGTGGGCTTCGCGCGAAGCCAGCTCCAGCAGACCCTCCTGCTTCTTACGACGTGAGTAACGCGTCTTGTTGTAGCGATCCAGATTATACAAAGAATCCTCTTCACTTTGTAAGCACTCATAGGGAGCGTTCCAAGCTCTTAATGTTAGTTTCATTTCTTTATTCTATATATCGTTCCTTCGGTATCTCTAATCTTGATCTTCTCCTTCGCTGCATAGCGTAATACGTTCTCGGGTACTGGCTCCTCTTGCACAGGCACCTCAAGGATCATCTGGCCACGAAGGGTTTTCCCCCCATTCTCTTCAAAGATCCCAGCATTAGCTCCCACTCTATTAGTGGGAACATCTGCGATCACCGACCCTGGCGAGTACTTAGCCTCAAGCTCTTTCAAGTAACGGATTGCTATCTCTTCGGGGATTCTCCTGAGCTGGGTACGCCCGTAACAAACACCTTTTCTACTAGAGGATCATAAATGCTCTTTCTTTATTCTAATAAGGTTACTTCCGAATGAATATCCGTAGGCCTTAATAAAGAATAATCGAGCATAAATTGTATAACTCGGCAACTCACCCGGAATAATAGCTACGTAAGTAAATTCCCCAAATGCAGCCTCCCTTCTTATAACACTACTACAATCCAATACGACGTTGTCAATCAAAATATCGTCTTTAAAATACTTCGAATAAGGCAATGAGTCGGCAGCCTCCCTTCCCAACAACCGCAAGTAAGAAGAGCCATCAAATTCCTCCAAGGGAATATCGCTTTTTAGGAATATATAAGTCTCATTTTTTGAGCGGTCAAACCATGTGGTCTCAAATTCCAAAGTAGGAGCATCAAGGAGATTAAAGTATAATCTAAAAGATGTAAAACACCATAGATAGAACCCTACAAGAGCCACAAAGAGGATCACTACAGTTATAGCAATCGCCTTACAAACGAACCGCATTCTCATATCATTTACCTTGAATTAAATATAGTGCATAGGGTGCAAACCAATAGTGGTTCACAAGTCAATCAATAAATGGAGATCCAACTTCATAAAAACCGATACCGAGAGCTAGGCTTGGATGCAGTCTGATCCAGCTCATAATTGATTGAACTTACTCATGGCATTAGCCTTAATGTCGTCCGCAATATCGATGTAGGGCTTCATCGCCTTGTAGTCGCTGTGCCCTGTCCACTTCATCACGACTTGAGGAGGAATTCCGAGGGCAAGGGCATTACAGATAAAGGTGCGTCGGCCAGCGTGCGTACCGAGCAGAGCATATTTAGGCGTCACCTCATCGATACGCTCATTCCCCTTGTAGTAGGTCTGGCGGATAGGTTCGTTGATACCAGCAAGTTCGGCAAGCTCCTTGAGGTACTCATTCATCTTCTGGTTAGTGATCACGGGCAGTGCCTTGTCGTGCTCAAATACCACATCCTGATACTTCTCCAAGATAGCCTTACTGTGCTTGTTGAGCTCGATGACCAGGCTGTCAGAAGTCTTGATCGTAGTGACTTCGATATGATCTTCCTTGATGTCGCTTCTTCTGAGATTGTAGACATCCGAGTATCGCAGTCCAGTGAAGCACTGGAAGAGGAAGACATCCCGCACACGATCAAGTGACTGCTTAGCTGGAGGGATCTCGAATTCACGAAGCCTTGTCAGCTCCTCCCAAGTCAAGAAGATGATCTTCTTCTGCGTATCCTTGAGCTTAGGTTTGAAGGTATCGTAAGCATTGTTCCTATGCATTCCCTGCCCGAAGCTCCAACGTAGAAACCACTTCAAAAAGCTGAGTTGCTTCCCGATCGTGCTATTGCGCATCCTCGCGTACTTCTCGGAGGTAGCGCACATACTCCGTCAGACCAGCCTCGTTGAAGAAGGAGAAGCTAAGGTCTGCTCGGAAGGCTCTAAGGTGATTCTTCACCGCAGCAAACTTCTCATAGGTGGCGTGCGTCCAGTCGTTCTGTCGACCACAGACACGTACGAACTCATCAAAGGCCTTATAAAAGTCATTTGAAGTATCGGCCTTATCGGAGGTCGGTTCCACCTGTACATCGTCAGACCTATGGCGGGCATTGAAGGCGCTCTTAACATCAGCAGGGCTTGGCATAACCTCGGCCACTTCAAAGCGCTTGAAGACCCCTTGTATCTCGGTATAGTACCCCCAAGAGTGCAGCGTTGATCTCTGAGGCTGATTGCTTAAGCTTATTCGTGCATCCATTCTTTACTCGTTGCTTGTCTGCATCCCATTTAGTGACATCGATACGATAGCCCGTAGTGAACTCTATCCTCTGGGAAGCAGAGTTCACACGCATGCAGATAGGGACGTTCTCCACAATCAAGACATCGTCCTTCTTCCGGCTCTCCAGAGCGAAGATGATATTACGTTTGATATTCATAACGCTTAGGGGTATGGTTTACACACCCAAAGATACACTGAAATAAGGATATAGTGGGGGAGGTCCTATGATACTCTGCTTAACCAAGAACAGAAAAATACTAACTGATACACAGCATATTGAAGACCTTCGATCATTCATGAGGGTTCAAGAGGGAGAGCCATCCTCTCCGCAAAGAGAAGCGTGTAAATCTGCAAGTAGCTTGATTTTGTCCTTTTTCTAGATCCACCTACCATAGCTAGAGGAGCTCAATATATTTAGTTCTCTCAGACGATATCTCAGGGCTTCTGCTGAAACGGTTGTGACAGTATTAGCCTTCCGGACAAGTGCCTTATACAACTCCTGATTGACAGGCTGACTATCAATATATAAGTGAGCTTTACCGATCCTCTGCTCCTGCTTAAAGGCTGCCCACAAACTCCAAATTAAATCATTGGGCATCAGAAGATAAGAAGCGAACTTATTCGCTTGTATCTCCAAGTATTGGCTATTAAAAAGAGGATTAGAGTTACTGACATCACAGCTCTCATCGGTATCTTCAAGAGCTTGAAGTTGGTTATCCCTAAAGAACTTCTCATGCAATAGGATATGCCCTAACTCATGTGCCAGAGTAAAGGCTAACCTACCAATGTTTCCTTGAGGGGATATCCTAACTTCCTTCTTTTGGAAGTCACACACACCAAGGATATCCTCTTCTTCTAGCTCTGCGTCTATCAGGACATGATATCCTCGCTGACTAATCAGCGAGAGAATCAGCTCTACATCAATATGTCTCTCTATATAGCCTTGGGGTAATATAGACAAAGCGCTACGCTCTATCTCCTTAGAGGAAATGTAGGGGACAGTTGGCAACCCTTCTATAGAATGCAAGCTATCGAGCAGAGCAAGAAGCTCGACTTCACCATAAGCGACATCTGGTACTCTTGGGGGATAAATACGAGAAGGAGAGATCCCAAATTCTCTTAGGGTACTACCAATGCGAGCAGAAGAGCTGATAGAGCGATTGCGTCTATTTAGCCAATGGGCTTTCAAAGAATCCTTCGGCAATACAACTAACTTCACTCCTGCATGTTTAGCTGTCTCAATAGCACCCGATTGGAATCCACTCGCCGAGAAGCAAATAGCATCATTAGCCTTCACATCATCCCTACGCACTATTAAATGGTCTATCACCGACCTCGGAATCGGAGACTTATGATCCTTACATTCTATTATTGTAAGCTTATCGTACTCCGCATCTCGATCCAGAAACTCTTTTCTTTCAATAGACACATCGATCTCGAGGGGCTTAGCACCACTAATGCGCTGAGGATACTTCTTCTTTCTATGGACCTTTACCTTTGAATCCCCATCATATATTTGCTGAATGTACAAGGCAACACATGCCTCATATTTATCTCCCCGCTGAACAGTCGTATCACCAGCGACCTTCTTCTTCAACCGTGTAGGCGCATCTATTTGCACTTTTTGCTTGGTCATATGACAATTGAGGTGAGGACATCTTAATCCTAAGCGCATTACAAAGATACAACACAAAAAGTATCATTAGTCCCTAAATCAAGTAAGCTTTTACCTAACATTTCCCCCTCCACACGTTCACTTAGAAGATAAAGATATAAGAAGAGACTCTTTGAAGCGCCCTAGCCACCTCATACTCATCGGCTCCAGAGCTATTGTTCTGTAGCTGGAGGGGGACTGGAGGGGGCTTATTCTCTGCCTTCGACCCGGAATAGCGTTGACACTTTACGGCATAGAGAGCTAAGCCAAGAGGGGAGATATCGACCTTTGGAGCGCTGCTTCTCTGTATCCTCTTCCTCTAGTGGAGGATATAGATACTCCGGAGCGAAGTTCTTGGGATCATACTCTATGATAATTCTATGCTTCAGGAAGTACTTGTAGACGCTTTCCTCGGGGGCCCTCAAGTCTAGCTCGTAGATCCGCTCTTCACCAGTGTACACTGGGGCCTCATCAGTGTTATCTAGTGCTCGAAAGCGCTCTACGGCAACGAGCTTATCGACATCCTCTACTGGGATGATGATATACCCTCCTGGACCGTATTGCTCTCCCCTACTTTCCTTGGTATATGTAGGCGCTCCATACCTCTCTATGAGGTACTCTTTTTCTTCGGGACCGATGAAATTCGTGTCGCAATAGATCACATTCATATAGGCTCTAGAGTTCTCATAGCGTATCGTGTGCGGACCGAGTACTGCTTGCACTTTAATAGAGCTCTTAGCCAGAAGCTTTGAGGTAACTCCTGGCTGATATAGGAAAAGCCTATAAGGATCTGGATGTCCTGTGGTGTATAGTTCACCCTTACGCTCTAGCTCCAGAAAGTGGTCTTGTAGCGCCTTCAAGAACTCTATGTCTGGAGCTCTATCAACTCTATCCAGATAGTAGTTAAAGACTACATACCCCTCTTTAACTAGTTGCTCGACCCTTGATGGGTCTTTCAGCAACTCGTATAAGTTCGCATAGAATGCTGTACTGTGCTCGTGGTAACAGCATTCGCTTCGATACTCATAGATGCTTATTTTTCGTGCCATATAGATTCCTTTTTCCTTCTATACGTCCCCTTACTAAGGACCTCTAGCCCCTTAGGGGAAGAGGCGGAAGGGGGAGGTGTAGGTTAGACCCAGGGAGAGCTGGGTAAAGGGATAATCCCTAAGCCCCCGCTCCAGTCCACACGTGGCAGTGAGGTGACGATTGATGCGGTAGCTACACCTTGCCGACAGGTGCATCGGCTCATCGCCGTATTCGGCTCCGTAGCTATGCTTCATCCAACCGTTATATCCCCCGAGCTGGAGCGAAAGTTCCCAGGCCTTGAATTGCGACGATAGCGCAAGGGCATACGTCACGGCATCGTTCTGCTTCTGGACGGTCTCCCAGCACATGAAGCCAATATGCCCGCTCAGCCTTAAGCTGACGGGCGATGCTTCAGGGGACAATAGATTACGCCCGACCTCCAGATGGAAGAAGTAGCCAGGCGTGTCGAAGAAGCGCATATGCTCGTTGGCTATCGGCTTAGGAGAAGCGGTCTTCAGCGTATAGTTGAGCACCACATTAGGCTTCCACCCAGCATCCTCGCTCAATAGGCGCAGTCGGGTCTGCACGTATATATCTCCCACGACGAACCCCTTCTCCGAGGCGCTTCCCAGGCCTCTTCGGCTGAGGCTCTCCTGCGACCAGTGGAAGTACTCCGCCCCATAGCCATAGACACGCACCGAGGCTCGCTCGGAGACGATCGGTATCTCTAGATCGGTAAACAAGGTAGCCGTCTTATCCTTGTTCGAAAGCTGGTACTTCAAGCTATTATGAAGCTGAAGTCCTGAAGGGATGATGGCCTCACGCACCTCGGGGATGGGATTGGCATTCGGTCCATACCACCTGGGGCTGTACCCCATGAATTGCTGTGCCTCTGACTGGGCTATCGTAGAGCACAGCAGGCTACAAGCGCAGAGCCATCTCGATACCCTCAGCGATCCTTTTCTCATCGTCCTAATTTATTGATTGATTGTTTGCTCCCAAAGGTACGATAAAGGCCCTGCGTCTGCAAAGGCACAGGGCAAGTAGCACAGCCTCGAAGTTCACGGCGAAGGTAGGGGGTGCCGACGGGCTGACCATCGTCCTGAGTGGGGCAGGAAAAGGCTGTGGCGGGAGAACGTATACCTTGTGCGGGCAAGACGTGGTATAGTGAAGGATGGTGATCAAGGGATTAATGACAAATACTCCGTGGCAACAAACTCTTTTGTTGATTATTCTCGCATCAACACCTCCTTATAGTACTTCAATAAAGCCCCTTGATCGTAATTTACTCGAGAAGGAAGATCCTCTCTGAATGCCCATTCATACTCTGGATTCTTAGGGACATTGAGCAGATCTCCCATCATTCTCCCATCTCCATCACCTGGTATATATATCTGATCACAGAATGTTTCCCAGAAATTCTCTTTTCTGACTACCTCATAGTACCTATATAGTTCCTCTTCTGTGAACATGGGCTTATAGTCAGCCACCTCTATGCCACAACGATTCAGCTGCTTCCGTATACTTTCGACATCCTCTCCCTCATTTCTTGCGACATTAACACATACAGCATCAAGCGAGACTCTCCCCTTCCCTTTTACACCTACCCAATGATCCCATAAGATATCACGAGGGAATAGTCGTCGCCCTCCATCCATCTTAGTATATATTTCATTTGCAATGCTCTCCTTATGCTTAAACCGAACAGCTCTTAGTTGAGGGATGAGATTAAAATCGGTATTTCTCTCACAAGCATACAAAAACCCCTTTTGCCTACCGCTCCTAGGGAAGACCTGCAATCCTATATCAGAAAGACCTTGACCATAAGGCCCACGAAAATCTGTCAAACAATCAAGACTATAATAATATAGTATCCCAGGCTCATGCATTTCATCTATCAGCGGAGAATATGCATCTTTATTCCGATCGTAATTCTGAGTAGCAAAAAACAAAGCGACATCAATATCACTAGTCAAATCCAACAAACTTGTTTCATTATAGTAATGCTGGGTCAAACCATATAGATTCATTGCAAATCGGATGTGATGCCCACCAAGACTAACCCCCATATCCAACAACTGAACAAGCGGATGTGATAATATGAGGCAATACATCTCATCTCCATAAATCAGAGAATCTAAGAAACTAGTCCTCTGAGCATCTCGAAATAATCCTGGTTTACATGGGGAATGAAACTTGGTCTCTCCTCGAAATAAGTACTTACGATTCTTTAGATTCGGCCTAAGTGAACAGCGAAACAAATCAAGTTCCCTTGATTTAACAGGCCTCATAATAAACTTACTGTCATGCGCTCCATTGCAATAAGAGACATTGGGATGTATTAAGCATTCTGGAATAGAAGAGAAGATTCTCCCCCTCATGGCACTCCTCTCTAGCTCCTCTCGCTCAAGAGAAAGGACATAATCTCTTGCTTCATAAACATCTTCAAATACCTCCTCTGTTCCTGTAACCATAGAATCAATATATTAACACAAACACATTACCTCCAAAGCCCTTCCTGAGCTCAACGACTTGCAACTTAGCTCCAAGAGCTCTCTACAGTCCAAAGCTGAACTGAGAGGCACATAACTTGGCATAATCCAACCTTGGACTTACTACCTTACATATAACATAGGGGTATCTCTTCCAAAGAGTATCACCCCCCTGTAAAAGTAGAAAATATTTGAAGATAATTCCCCATATAAGGAGCTCCCTATAGAGCTGATGTAGGTACCCTCTCTGAGCATACTTCTTGAGAATAGGGGGCAGGCGAAGAGCTTGGTCGTGGAGGGGGCAAAAAGGGATCCACGGTAGGTCGCATCAGCGACCCACAGTGGGTCGTCGATGCGACCTACCGTAGGTTTTTTTGACGACCTACTGTAGGTCGTTTTTGGGGGTGTCCGTAGGGAGGGGGAAGTATGGGTAGAAAGGGGGTGCTGTAGAGGTCGAGGAAATCCATCCGACAGCCGGCGTCAGATACGGACAAGGCGAAGGGCTAAATAAATAGTCCTTCGCCTTGTCCTTGGCTTGTGTACTAGTCGATACGTTCGACTGAGGAAGCGTGTACGCTTCGGCTGAAGTAGCCTGAGTGACGGGGAGAAGTTAGCCGACCTGTCGGAGCGGAGGGAGGGGCGGAGGACGGCGGGAGAGAGCAGGAAGAAGGCGGGATCAGAAGCGGTGCGACTCACTGCTAGCCTTCTTATTGCTGTAGCTGGCCTTGACCGAATGGAGGCGGTAGGAGACATTCAAGCCAACGCCCGAGAAGTCCCGCGCTTCCACCTCACGAGCGAGGATGCCTGCCATCTCACGTGTCTTGTAGTGCTTGTTGTCGAGGAAGAGGTTCTGTAGGGTGAGATCGAAGGTAAAGTTCCCCAGATCCTTCGATAGCATCAGGCTATAGTCCCAGCGGGCAGAGAGGTCAGAGAACAGTTGATGGCTTCTACTTGAATAGCTAGCGGAGACGTCCACACGCCAGTCCTTCCCCAGCTCTACATAGTGGTCGGTCGAGAGCTCCAGCATCGGGCGACCGTAGGTAGTGCCCTGGTACTCGAAGAACTGCTTCTGGAGCTCCACGCCGAAGGATGGGGAGTAGGGACCGAAGGAGTCACTCCAATCCAGCCCCAGCGAGAGCGTCGAATAGCTGGGGATATTTATCCTACGCTTGAGTACCACGTCGGCCTTAGTCTCGTGTCGGGCTAGCGCTGTGGTCGCCGTATTCCGAATGTAGTTATAGCTGGCGCTGAAGGACAGCGTCTTGTACGTGCCGAGGAGCTGTAGAGCATCATTGGTCTCATTGAGCAGGAAGGGGTTGCCCTGCTGGTAGACGTACTGGTTCTCGATGAGAGTAAAGTTATTCAAGGACGAGTAGGCTGGTCGATTGAGGCTCTTACGATAAGAGAGGATCGCTCTAAGGTCTTCCCCCGAATAAGACAGAGAGATACTGGGGCTCAGGAAGTGTGGAGAAGGCTTCTGACGAGCCACACGCACGCCCCCTTGAGTATACGAAGAGGATTCGTATTCGTAGCGCAGGCCAGCGTACCACATGAGCCCCAGCCACTGGGCCCGCACATCGAGGAAGGAGGAGAGGAGTGTCTGCCCATTCTTGACCGTAGAGCCGGCGACATCCGTCGCTATACCCTGCTCCGTCTTCTGGAGCTCATTCCTATTGAAGCTCATCGTCACCTCGGCGCCGTAGCCTAGCTTCAGCCCCTTGATGGGCGTCTGGAAGGACAGCATCAGGGAGTTCATCGCATAGCGCTGCGTCCCCTTGGTCTGCACGTGTGCCGAAGTACCCGCCTCGTCATATATGGAGGTATTGGTGCCACTCCCCAAGAGGATCTCATCGGTGACGTTCACACTCGTCGCCCCTATCTTACCATTATAATAGAGGCTAGAAGTCGATTTGTAGGGACGTGCGTCTATTTGCGAGGTATAGGGAGTATTCAGACGCACGATCCCGCCCTCCTTGTGGATCAGTCCCTCAGAAGAGACATCGACCTTCAGAGCACTCACCTTGAGGTTGGTGACAAGGCCTAGGTTCGTCTCCTTAGCTGGCGATATATTCAGACTTAGGCCACCCATGAAGAAGTCACTTCGGTTGGTCATCTCGTCGGTGCTGGAGGTCTCCGACAGGCCACCACCGGCCTTCCACAGAGCATAGTAGTCTGTATTCCCGTTGTCCATCGCCGTGTGGCTGTAGCCCGCATTGAGGGTCCAATAAGTCCGGGCACTAGAGTGAGCGACGTTGACACCGGTATAGGTGCTGAGACGATGCTGCAGGAGGGCGTATTGCGAAGCAGAGAGGCTGGTCATGTCCTGCTTCTTGATCGTCTGGATCTTGATCACCGACTTCGTGGATGCCTTATATTGGGCACCAGGGGTATTGATGACCTCGACACTCGCTATATCTTGGGAGCGTAGGTGCTGAAGGATACTTGCGTCCTGCACCCGCTGACCATCTAGGTAGAGGGTAGCCTCACCACCCGTGCCGAGCACCGAATAGGATCCGCCCGATCCCTGGACGAAGGGTATGCGGTTCAGCAGGTTATCTATCGAACCGCTATTCCTGAGCGAGGGTACTGCCGAGACATTAGCCACGAATGCACCATCCTTAAGCGAGAAGGCCTTTCGCTTGGCCCGAACCGTCACATCCTGTAGCTCACCGGTGTGCATCGCTAGGGCAAGCTCTGCTCCTACCTGAGGGTACAGACTGATCGGTCGAAGTAGCGACTCATACCCGACACAGGTCGCTCGTATCCATTGGGGTACTTTCCCCTCCTCCATCACAATCGAATAGCGCCCCCGCTCATCGGTGACCCCACCCGCTAGGAAGGAGGAGTCCCGAGCTAAGAGGATGACATTGACTAAGGCTAGTGGTGTCTTGTCCTCAGACGATACGACTCGCCCCGAATACGTCACCTGAGCGGTCAGACCGACCTGCACGAGGAGACAGCCGAGGACGAGGGCTAATAAGTGCTTCATACGGCGAATGACTTTTTACTTCACATACCTTCCTGTCGCTACGGCATGGCTCTTGGGATCGAACTCCCTCTGAATATAGTACGCTGTCGAAATCATAGCGGAGATGTCGGCGGGTCGCCAAGCAGAGG
>ERZ772977.731-NODE-731-length-19715-cov-2.622940_pt1 | contig 19715 bp, 15 predicted proteins | sample MGYA00511131_ERZ772977 | MGnify/ENA primary metagenome ERZ772977 (study PRJEB29015, sample SAMEA2737935) | human oral metagenome | biome: human oral; feature: human-associated habitat; material: dental | place: China | collected 2151 ...
GAGGCCCTCTCATTGTTTTATGAGTTGTTGAAGTTACAATATCAGCGTATTCCATAGGATTTGGATGTTCTCCTGCAGCTACAAGTCCTGCAATATGTGCCATATCCACCATCAGATATGCTCCTACCTTATCCGCAACTTCTCTGAATCTCTTAAAATCAATTGTTCTTGCATAGGCACTTGCACCTGCAATAATCATTTTGGGCTTATGCTCTATCGCTATCTTCTCAAGCTCATCATAATCTATAAAGCCTTCATCATTTACACCGTAAGGTACTATATTAAAATATTTTCCTGAAAAGTTTACTGCTGAACCATGTGTCAAATGTCCGCCATGATTCAAATTCATTCCAAGCACTGTATCCCCAGCCTCAAGCATTGCTAAAAATACAGCCATATTTGCCTGTGCTCCTGAGTGAGGCTGTACATTTGCATAATCACATCCGAAAAGCTTCTTCGCTCTCTCAATTGCAATGCTCTCAACTATATCCACATCCTCACAGCCTCCGTAATATCTCTTTCCCGGATATCCTTCGGCATATTTATTTGTAAGAACTGTTCCCATTGCCATCATTACAGCTTCAGATACAATGTTTTCTGATGCAATCAGCTCAAGATTTCTTCTCTGTCTGTTTGCCTCTTTTTCTACCGCAACGCCAACCTTAGGGTCAAGTTCCTTTAAAAAGTTCATCACTTCATTAACCATATCTTTATCTCCTAACTACAACCATATTGCTGTTGTCTATGAAAGTATACAATAAATCAAATCTCTTTGCTATATGTTTTTACCTATAATTACTTATAACTATCTGCAGACTTTCTCTTCCGTTGTACTCATTAATATCCGGATAATATATAATATCTATCTCTTTTCTTTCCTTTATGTCTTCGAAGAACTCTTCACCGTCACCGAAATAGATTCCCTCCACTACAGTCCCGTCTGTATCTTCCAAAAGCATCTTTACAACATTTTTGTTCTTTCCAAGTACCTTTTTTGAAAGTATTTTTATATCTTTTCTTGCAAACTTAGGTTTTTCATTCTTATTTCCAAAAGGCTCCAGTTTTTCAAGTTCTCTCACGAAATCAAGATTTAAATATGAAAACGGAAGCGCAATATCTATCCAAACCTTTTGCACAAAATCCTCTTCACAAAGTTTTGAATTCATATTAAGCCTGTTTCTAAACTCATCAAGCCTGTTTTTTTCAAGGCTCATTCCGGCAGCCATATGATGTCCACCGAATTTTACAAATATATCTTTGACTTCATACAGCGCTTCAAACATGTTGTAGCTTTCTATAGACCTGCCGGATCCCTTTATCATGTCTTCCTCACCGAAGGCTTCCGTAAGTATAATAGTCGGTTTTCCAAGAGCTTCTCTTACTCTTCCGGCTATTATTCCGGCTATTGATTCATGACAATCATCTAAATGTATTACAAGAATATCATCATCCTTATATTCATTTTCTGCAATCTCTATAGCTCTTTTTGCATTCTTTAATGTAAGGTCTTTTCGCTCATCATTTAATTCCTTTAGATGCTCGGCATATTCATCAGCTTCTTCTTTACTTTCAGCCATAAACATATTAAGTGCAATAAGAGCATTTTCAAGCCTTCCTCCGGCATTTAGGCATGGTCCGAGTACAAATCCGATACTGTATGCACTGAGTTTTTTACCCTCCATACCTGTAGCCTTTATAAGAGCCTGAAGTCCAAGATTATTTGTATTCATCAGGCTTTTCAGCCCGTTTTTTACCAATATCCTGTTTTCATCAATTAAAGGCATTACATCTCCGACAGTAGCTATAGCCGCTACTTCCAAGAGATCTTTAAGTTCCGGATCATCATAAATCTTTTTTCCGTTGTTTCGCTTCTCATAAATATATTCCATAAGCTTATATGCCACCAGACCTCCGCATATACTCTTAAAAGGATATTCACAATCACTTCTTTTCGGATTTATTACTACATTTGCAACAGGTAAAAGATCCATTTCATTCTCCTGATACACTTCATGATGATCGGTAATAATCACCTTAATTCCAAGTTTTCTTGCAAGCTCCATCTGAGAATGTGCAGCAATACCGTTATCACAGGTTATTATCATATCTACGCCATCACTTGCCGCATCTTTTATTATATTATCATTGATTCCGTAACCGTCCTTTATACGGTCCGGTATCCTCACATCTACATTTGCACCGAAATATTTTAATGCTTTTACCAGAATATAGGACGAACATACTCCGTCTATATCATAGTCGCCTACTACTCTGATCTTCTTTCCGGCATTTATTTCTTCCGTTATGATATCATAAGCTTCATTTATACCGGTCAGGTATTTCGGATCATGCATCAGGCTCATATCATTTTGAAGGAATATAGGAAAATCTTCTTCCTTTATATCTCTGTTTATTATAATCCTTGCCAATACCGGTGAAATATTAAAACGGGCTGATATTTTTTCAAACTCAGCCCGCTTTGTATAAAGCATCCACTTTGACTCCATCTATTCTCCAATCTAAAATTTCAAAACGAACTTACAATTGCTTTTTCTTATTTACCTTTGTCTTTATTATAGCCAAATGCGTATTTGCGGTCACTGCATCACTGAACACTTCAAGCACGGCTCTTTGCATATCATTTTCAGCATCATATCTTATATCTATAGCTGTATCCGAGCTTATATCAGTCAAACAATCATAAAGTGCGTCAAGATTTCCCCCGTAATAATCAGGAAATTTCATTTTCTTTTTCAAATAATTATGTATCTCATTTTTATCGCTGAATTTATCTAATTTCAAAGTTATGTTATTCATTTAATTTTCCCTAATATATTTGTTCAAAAGTATTGTAGTGATCCTCTGTGTAGAATACCAATCCGTCATTTGAATAAACAAGCCTTTTGGCACCTCTGTATCCACCGTCATAATCAATATCACATTCAAAATATCTTCTTCCGTTTGCTCTTGGCAGTGCACCCTCATAATTTCCGAATGCACTTCCGCCTATACTCATTCCCGGCAGTATATCTGAGAGATTTCCCTTTGAAGGATCCCATCCCATATCCTGTGCCTCTTTTTTTGTAATATAGTTTACCGGAAGTTTTCCATAAGTATGAATGTATAGTGCAACTTCTTCCTTGGAAGTATAATTTCCGTTTTCTTCTACCTGTACTTCTTTTTCCGTTGCGCTTTCTTGAAGCGTTTCTTCTTCAGACTCGGTAATCGTGGTAGTTTCTTCTTCGCTCGTCGAATATTTACTTTGATTTTTTCCGTCTTTGACGCTTTCCGTTTTGGAACTTTCTATCTTAGCGCTTTCTGTTTTCGCACTCTCTTTCTTTGCTTCCTGCCTTGTGCATGCACCCAGAGCAAACATTAAGCCAAGTATTATTATCGGAAGCCACCAAAGCAGCTTTTTAAGCAAACTTCCACTGTCTTTTTTCTTTTTTGTCATTTCTCTCTTACCTCACATTTTTATAATTATACGTAATGAGATAGGTCTTAGCAACCAAAAATTATATTAAGTTTGACCTCGGGTATTATGTTTTGTATAATAGTATTTGAAACAACTAAAAATAAATTTAAGGTATGGTTATTTATGAAAATACATATATTACAAACCGGAGAAGTGATGGTAGCTCCTTCTCTTGCATATAATGGAAATACCGGCTTCAATCCGCAGACACATGGTTTATTACTGAAAAGTGAGGATAGAGTAAATATTCCGGTACTTTCATTCCTTATACAAACAGGTAACAAAAATATTCTGGTAGATACAGGTATAAGAAAGGATCTGGAATCGGAAGAGCCTCTCAGTCTTGATAAGCAGTTAAAGGCTATAAAGGCACCTCTAACCTTTGCTTCCACACATTTCCACTTAAAAAAAGATTCATCCCTTTTGTCAAGACTTGAGGAGATTAATATTTCACCACAGGATATTGACTATGTGCTTCTTACACATCTTGATTTTGAGAATGTCAGCGGTGTTGCAGATATTTCTTCTGAAACCAAAGTTCTTGTTTCAAGAGATGAAGCAAAAGCTGCTGTAAAAAACCCTTTAAGGTATTCAAGAAGCTGGTGGAAGGATGCAAACATTTCTGTTTTTGACTGGAACGGCAAGGAAGGTCCTTTTGAAAAGTCTTTGGATCTCTTAGGTGACGGATCCATTATACTTATGAAGCTTTACGGGCATTCTGCCGGAATGTTTGGAGTAAAGGTTACATCTGAAAACAACAAATTTACTTTATTATACTCTGATGCGGGATATGGAGAACTTGCATGGAAAGAGCTTGCTCCTCCTGCTGTCACAGTTGATAAAGAAGCAACCATGCGTTCCCTTGAATGGGTGAGAATGGAATCCCTTGATAAGAACTGTGCTTACAGTCTTGCATCACATGAAGCAACATCTATGAAAGTTTTAAGATTCTAAAAAAATGAGCTGTTATAAGGTCTCCCCTATAACAGCTTATTTTTATATTTCAAAGCTATCGCCCTTTATTTTATCTTTCATTAAAAGTGATAATACTATTCCAAGAACCGCAATATTCATCCAGAAAAATCCGGAATCTCCTCCTATGAACAGAGTCATAACAGAGTTTATTGACTTAACTTTTAAAACACTGCCCATTACTTCTATTCCGGAAAAAACAGTTGTTAAAATCACTGTAATTGCCATTCCGGACTTTGAAAGTCTTACAAATTTATTTAAGATAATTATTGCAACTATAACTATTGTAATAGGATATAAAATTCTAAGTACAGGCACCGATATCTTAATTATAGTATTCAGTCCGAAGTTTGACATAGCAAAGCCTATAAGAGTAAATATGTTCACATATGTTTTATATTTAAATTTTGGAAATGTTTCCACAAAATACTCGGAAACTACTACTATAAGACCTGCAGTAGTCGTAAAGCAGGTAAGTATAGTCATTGCACCCAAGAACACCTGTCCGAAGCTGCCAAAGAGCTCATATGAGCTTTTTGACAAAATATAAGTTCCTATATTTATGTCAGAATCTGCCAATACATCTGCAGGTATACTGAATTTATTTCCCAATGCTCCAAGACCTATATAAAGTGTACTGAAGAATATAGCTGTTACTATACCCACTACCGTCATTATCTTTATATATTCCTTCTTTGAAGAAAATCCGAAGGTCTTTATGCTTGAAGTGGCAATCAGACAAAAACTTACGGCAGCCAGCGCATCCAAAGTATTATATCCTTCCAAAAAACCCGTCTTAAGAGCCGACATTGCAGTACTCATTTCACCCTGATTTAGCACATGGAAATTCATATTTCCAATCACTATAAGAATAACTATAAGCATTGCAAACATAGGTGTAAGTATCTTGCCGACTCTATCCATCAGCTTTGACGGATTAATGGCTATAAGGTATGCAAACAAGAAATAAATTGCACTGAATATAAATAGCGGCAATCTTCCGTTGCCGGTCACAGGTGCAATTCCTATGGAAAATGAAGTTCCTGCAGTTCTCGGTATTGCAAAGAAAGGTCCTATGGCAAGATATAGCATTGTCAAATATGATGTAGCAAATTTAGGATCCACCTTTATGCTGATTTCATTTTTATATCCGCCTCTTACCATAGTTCCAAGAACCAAGGTAATTATTGCAATGCCTACACCTGATAATACAAAACCAAGTATTGCCGGATAGAAATTCTCTCCTGCTCTAAACCCGAGTTCTGCCGGAAAAATAAGATTTCCCGCTCCGAAAAATATACCGAAAAGCAAAAGCCCGATTAAAAAACCCTTTTTTATCATACTCTTACTTTTACAACCACCTTTTTGGCAGCTGCAGTAACAGTAAGTGCACATCCGGGCATATGTGCGTCTTCCGGTGCTACTACTATAAAGTCTCCCGGATAGAGTATAACATGTCCATATACCTCAGGTTTTTCATATAGTACTATATCATTTTCAGGTCTTGACTCACTTACAATTAAACCTTCTCTGTTACACAATCCGAAGAACTCAACACCGTCCACAAGACATTGAATGTCAAAGAATTTATCATGTGCTTCAAATTTCTTTTCTTCAACGGGTAATGTATTGTACTCATGTACATTTGCAAACACATCATCACCCATTATTTCATACTTCCCCGGCTCCAAAGCCTTTAAATCATTGTTTCTTAACCAGTCATATGCGGCCAAAAACTTTTCATTTAAATAATTGTATTTTTCAGCAAGCTTTATGTTTGTAAAAAACATACCCCCACCCCCTTATAATAAATATGCAGTATTCGGATCTATACTCATTTCATCTGTATAAATAATCCAATCTGTTACATCATTGACGGTATATTCACCCTCATCGCCCTCTTTCATGGAGGCAACTCTATACGGGGCCTGTGTGAGCACCGCCTTAAATCCTTCCTCTGTAAACTCTATAAGTTCAAACCAGATGTGCTCAAGATTTTCATAATCAGGCTTTCCATCCTCACCGTCTGTAGGCAATCCGACCTTTATCAATGCTCTGTAGCTTGGATTCTCCAAAATTGCATTTCTCAAAAGTTCGTATCTGTCTCTTGCCATAAACTTCATATGATCAGTCTGCTCATTTGTATAATAATAGAGCGGATTTTCAATAAGTTTATCCTCTACCTCTGAAGGCTTTGTATATTTACCGTTATTTGCATCCTCCTCCGACAAAAACAGGAAAATAACCTGACTGTTTGTATTATGACTGTCAACTCTGTCTGCAGGACCTCCAAGTATATTTGAAGGGTACTTTTCAATAGCAACATTCCAAGGAAGTGGTGCCACAACTATCTCATTTCCGTCTATGAACTCTCCGAGGAAAATGTAATCTTCTATAGCCTCATTCTGATACAATACTCTGCAAGCAACGGTATTTAACAAATAATAAACATCATTTGCATTGTCCTGACTTACATCTAAAAGTTCAAACTCTGAAAAGCCTGTTCTGCAAATACCATGTGTATGAAGCCAAACTTTCTTTGTTTCATCATCAAATACCGCCTGTACTGTAAATAAACTTTCAGCATTAGGTGTAACACTTGACTCTGCCGCAAGTTTTACCCATCTTCCACTTAAAAGCCTCTCTGCACTTTCATCCACTACAGCGAGTGCATCCGGGAAAAATGCCATTATAAGCTTTAGCTGTAAATGATATGAATCAAAATAATTTTTATTGAAATTCATATGAATAACAAATGAAGAATCCTTTTCCTTTATCTCTAAAAAGTCTTCATCATGAATCTTTTGGTTCTGCAAAGAATACAAACTCTCCAAAACAAAGTCCTCAAAATAGAATCCTACACCATACTCTTCACCCTTATATTCCAATGTAAGATTGCCTGATCCGTCATCTCTTTCGTTAAACTCTATAAGTTTTACACCCTCAATTGCTTCTATTCTTTCCTTGGCTCCGCTAAGATCTTCATTATCTACTCGGTCAGAAAGTACATGCATATAAGAGTTTTCCTCCCATGCAGCCATAGGCTGTACCTGTGGTATCTCTACCTCATTTTGCTTTTTCTTAAAAAAATTAAACATTATTCCTCCACAAAAGTTATTATTTTTGATATTTTCCTAAAAGTTTTATAGCCTGCAAAAGGTATTTTGTTCTTTTCAAAGAAATCACATGCTGTATTCATTATAAGCATAAAACTTCCAAATATTAAAAAATCAAGATATCCGTATTTTTTGCCGGTTGCACCTTCAAGGAATGCGATATCATGTTCTCTGTTTTTTTCTTTCAACCTCTTCATGATATATTCAATAAGTTGATTCCTTAAGTTCATTATTTCAAACTCATATTCAAGCATATCATCCGAGTATTTTTTTTGGTCAATACTGAAGCAGAAAAATCCGGCCGCAACTCCGTTTCTGTATAACTCATCCATTATCGGCATTTTATCAAACAGATTTGAGGACATATACTCACTTATAAGAGAAGGTAAACAGGTGGTTCCTGTATATATATCCTCTCTTATCTCATCCTCTGCTACAGAAGGCAACTGATATCCCGAATACATTTTCAAATAATCTTTTGCCTTTATTCCAAGTCTTGCCCCCTTACTCTCAGCACATGCTCTAAGTCCTCTGTAGTCAACACATTCCTTTAAAAAATCTTCCCTGTTTTTAAACTTAAGTACTATGCTGCAAGTCTCATCATTAGGAGAATCAAAATCCTCTTTATCTGCAAAGTCGAATTCAAAGTCATTTGCCATCAAATCTATTTCACCGAATATATCAATAAAGAGCTTTTCAAACACCTCCAAAGGCATATCAAATTCATCCGCATATATCACTATCTGCCTGTCATCACTGACAAAAAATCTAAGTCCTGTTATATCATACTCTCTGTCATTAAAAAAAGATGTACTCGGAATATCCGATTTCGGTGATATACCTATTTTTATATCAACAAGCTCTCTTAAGTCTTTCGGCATCCTATCCAGTATATATTGAAGCATGAAAATATCGGATTTATCATCACCTGCCTCAAGTTCCATTGCTCTATCCCCTATTATATGAGCATCGGTTTTTTGGGATATTTCCTTAATACCGTTTGCAATGACGGACAAAGCATTTGAATGAAAATCTTTATCAAGTTTATTGTACTTATTTATATCTTTACTTACATCTTCCCACATTGAACTTACTCTGTCTGACATTTTTATTCTTAAATCCGATTCCGACAGCATATCGGCACAGGAAGTCATCATTTCTATAGTATCACTGTCTCCCGGCTTTGAATCCAAAGCTTTTTTGAAGTAGTGTAGGGCAAGTCCGTCTTCATCCAAATAATAGTATGAATATGCCAACCTGAAATAATACTTATGATTTCCTCTGAAGTACTCCTCATGAGGCTTTAAAAGTTCAAGTGCCTGCGCAAACAACTTATATTCCCCCGGCTCTCCAAGGTTGTTATAAGCTCTTGCAAGTTCCGAATCCATCTCAGGTGTTCTGGCATTCTCAGGCAATATCTCAAGTGCATCAACCACACTCTCATACTCACCGTCATCATTCCAGGTTTTACATTGTTCAAGTAATTCCATGTTATTTTCCTATAAAATTTATATTTTATCTTACCGACCTTATATCGGTAAACTTAGGAATCCATCCTTAAAACGCCTTAAGCGCAATCAATATAAATATACCATATATAAAAATTACTGTCAGCAGATTTCATAATATAATATTTTTCAATAAAAATAAGGCACAAATCTTACAGAAATAAAATTTGTGCCTCTTAATAAAAGTACGTTTAATTAATGTAAAAATAAGCTGAGAAGCATTATCTCCACAATACCTGCAATACCTAAAAGTAATGTACACACTGTCTGTGTCTTATATCCCTTTTCAGGTGACATTGCACCGAAGTTTGTAACAACCCAGAAATATGAGTCATTAGCATGTGAAACTGTCATTGCACCTGCACCGATTGCCATAGTTACAAGTGTAGCACTCATAGGACTTGCAAATCCAAGAGCCGGCAACAGTGGGGCAACAATACCTGCAGTAGTTGTAAGAGCTACTGTAGATGAACCCTGTGCACTCTTTAAAATAGCGGATAATAAGAACGGGAAAAGCATACCCATTGTGCTGAGAACCACTGCATGATCCTTTATAAAGTTAACCATATCAGATGATGCTATAACCTTACCAAGTACACCACCTGCTGCAGTCACGAACAATATAGGTCCTACAGTCTTTAATGTCTCATTTGTAATGCTGTAGAAGTCCTTCATCTTGCCTGCACCTTGAAGCTGCAATACGCCGAAAACTGTACCGACTGCAAGAGCTATAATAGGTGTTCCGAGGAACTTTAAAGCATCCGCACCTGTACCGCTCATCTTCATCATTGCAACTATTGATGCAATAGCCATAAGTAATACAGGAACTAAAATAGGTGCTAAAGACAGCCATCCACTTGGAAGCTTTCCGTATTCTGCCACAAGCTCTTCATATGTCTTTGTAACTTCACCTGAATCAGCCTCATCATCAGCCTTTACTCTCTTGCCGATGAATTTAGCATAGAATAAACCGGCTAAAAGAGGGAATATAGAACATACTGCACCCATAACCATTACAAGTAAGAGGTTATCACCGATACCGAGTGTAGAAGCTGCCGCTATAGGTCCCGGTGTAGGCGGTATAAATACATGTGAAATGTAAAGACCTGCAGAAAGTCCAACTGTCATAGCTACAGATGACTGAGCGGTTCTCTTTACCAAAGCCTTTCTGATAGGGTTTAAGATAACAAATCCTGAATCACAGAATACAGGAATTGAAACCACCCAACCCATAAGCTCTACTGCCAAAACAGGATTATTCTTTCCAACCAGCTTTATAACCATATCTGCCAGTTTAAACGCCGCACCTGTTTTCTCCAAAATTGTTCCGATCAGAGCACCAAGTATGATAACAATACCTATACTTGAAAAAGTACCTGCAAATCCTGCTCCGATAACACTTGCAAGACCTTGTATTTTTGTTCCGTCTTCCAATGTCTTATCTACAAGCGGTATTCCTGCTACAAGTCCCAAAATAAGTGATATACACATAATCGATATAAACGGATGTACACCAAACTTTGAGATGGCAACTATCATCACGATAACCGCCAAAATAAACACGAATATAAGTGGTAAACCTGTCATATAAATCCTCCTTGTCTAGACATATGGGTATAAAATCACTTAATAATTATTAATATTTATCCCCTACTCCACTTAATAATATTGTAAACTTATTATATCATAATATCTAATAAATGCAATTATAACAATAAATTTTATATAAAGAATATTTTTTTAACAATTGTTTTCTAATAAAAACGCCAAGTCACAAGACTTGACGTTCTTATTAGTAATATCGGTATGTTATTTTCACATTACTCCCTTTTGAACTATTATACAACCATATGGCTGTCTTTCACTTGTACATACGGTCACAAATGCCCTTCCGGCTTTTTCATAAAACTTTGTTCTCTCAATAGTTCCTACAGCATCTCCATACCCGTATTTTTTTGCTACAGCTTTTATATCATCCCATACTTTATTACTATCCATAACAACACCGGAATCTGAATCCGGAACCATATATTCAACAGGATGAACAGCATAGTCTTTATCTATGGGCAACAGCTGTAGTATTGCCTCCAACATCTCGGCTACACCGTTGCCTTTTGCCTGTATACTTATCGCATTTGGACTTTTACTGTAAGGAGGATAAAAATCATCTGCAATTACCATCAGATCTCCATGCCCCATATCTGCCATTGCCTTCAATAGATCAGATCCTATTCTTTCAGGAATACCCTTTAACATAATTTTTCTCCTTTTTAAATTAATACGACTCTGTACCATATAAATACGATAATATCATTTAATGTCTTTTTGTATATAGGCATATTCACTATTCTTTAGCATAATAATTATGCATATTGTACATTGCTTTAATTTATATATAATTTCAGCCCTATATGTACTGCTTAATATTCATTCTTTCTTCCTTTAGTATTCCTCATATTTTTCAAATAAAACCATATATAAAATTGACCTTACAGGCTTTTTTTTGTATAATATATATAATTTAATCTTTTGGAATTTGTACTGTGGAGGGAATAAATGTATGAATTATTTAGAACTTATTGAAAAGAGAAATTCTATAAGAGATTTTCTCAAAAAGCCTGTTGAGCAAGCTAAATTAGATGAGATAACAGGATTTTTTAATTCAGCTCAAAAGCTTTTCGATGTAAATACAAAAGTGCTTATAGCCGCAAAAGAAGATACCGCTCAAAGACTTTCAGGTGTGGCAGGATATCGTGGAAATGCTTTTAATGCTCCTGCTTACCTTGTTATTTTATCTGAGAATAAAGATAATTATCTTGTAAATGCAGGTTTTATGGCAGAAAATCTTATTTTAAAACTTGAAGAGATGGGGCTGTCCTCCTGTTTTTTAACAAGTGATAACAGTGATATGATAAAAAAGGTTTTGCTTATCGAATCCGACCTGACTGTTGCCGGCGTAATTGCTTTCGGATACGGTAAGAAAGAAAGGGAAACTACAAAACTTGATATTCATTCACCTTCAAATGTAGGCATAAGCAATAAAGCAGGACATATAGCTCCAAAGATTGCAACTACCGCATTGGCTTTTGACAGCGACTTTAACACCCCCTATAATTTTGATGATGAATGCTCGGATCCGGTTATTGCTGATGCTGTATATGCCGCCAGCCTTTCACCAAGCTTTTTGAATCATCAAAATTATCGCTTCGTTATAAACGGAACTCATGTTTATTTATTTAATAAATTTGACGAAGTGGTTACAAAGAATGACAATCTGTTGGGACTCGGTGCCGCAATGCTCAACTTTCATATGATATTGTCATCAAAGTATTCGGGAATCGGAAACTGGAGCCTTGATGTTTCAAATATCAAACATGATTTTAAAAATCCAAGTGACTATACTTTGGTAGCTGCTCTGGATATTTAAATTTTTAAAAGGCACAGCCGGTTTCGACTGTGCCTTGAGCTTTTTTAGTGTTTAGTTTTGTGCAAATGCCTTAAGCATCCACAATGTCTTCTCATATTCTTTTACATAGCCTGTAAAGATATCTGCGGTAACAACATCGCCTTCCTTATCAGCCAATTCCACGATTTCCTTTGAATCGTTTACCCAGTATTCAACATCAATAGTGAGTATACGAATAGCTTCGTCAATGTTGATGGCTTTGTCGGGAAGTTCCTTTACCTTGCTAATTTCCAACGCTTCTTTTAAGTTAGCTATCGGTAGAGCATCCTTAGCAAGTATTCTCTCAGCTACCTCGTCGATAATATCGGCTGTATGATCGTAATATTCCTCCAGTTTGGAATGAAGAGTGAAAAATCCGTGTCCCTTCAGATTCCAGTGCATATTATGTAGTTTGATGTACATAATCTCCTGATTTGCTAAATAAGCATTCATTTTTGCAAGCAATTCCTGTTTCATAAAATATTCCTTTCTGCAAAACAATACCATTTATGCAATCCATTTCTATCACCTCCAACTTTTCATAAGAAACTGTATTTAAGCTTTTGTAATTCTCATACAATCCCTTTTGAAATGATAGTCTCTATCAAGAGGCAATTCTATTCTATCATTTTATACTACAAAATCAACACTTCCAACAAATGTATACAGTATACTTGTATAACTTTAGTCCAAGTATCTCTTTACATATTTTCCTGTATATGACTTTTCTATATTTGCTATCTCCTCAGGTGTACCTGTAGCTACCACTTCGCCACCTCCTGCACCGCCTTCGGGACCTATATCTATTATATAATCGGCACATTTTATAACATCCAGATTATGCTCTATTACAAGTACAGTATTGCCACTGTCTGAGAGTCTTCTAAGTATCTCCACAAGCTTATGTACATCCGCAAAATGAAGTCCTGTAGTAGGCTCATCCAAGATATAAATAGTCTTTCCTGTAGCCCTCTTTGAAAGCTCGGTTGCAAGCTTTATTCTCTGAGCCTCTCCACCGCTCAGCTCTGTAGACGGCTGACCAAGTTTGATGTAAGAAAGACCTACATCATACAATGTCTGTATTTTCCTTGCTATAGTAGGCACATTTTCAAAAAAGGTCAATGCTTCTTCCACAGTCATATCAAGCACGTCATATATGGATTTTCCCTTGTACTTTACTTCCAAAGTCTCTCTGTTGTATCTCTTTCCGCCACAGACTTCACATGGTACATACACATCAGGTAGGAAATGCATCTCTATCTTTATAATGCCGTCACCTGAACAGCTCTCACATCTTCCACCCTTTACATTGAAACTGAATCTACCCTTCTTATATCCTCTCATCTTGGCATCCTGAGTTGCCGCAAAGAGATCTCTGATCATATCAAATACACCTGTATATGTGGCAGGATTCGATCTTGGAGTTCTTCCTATCGGTGACTGGTCTATTGCAATTACCTTATCAAGCTGCTCTACACCCTCTATAGACTTATACTTGCCCGGAATAGTATGAGCACGATTCAGCTTCTTTGCCAATGCCTTATATACTATTTCATTTACCAAAGAAGACTTACCTGAGCCTGAAACACCTGTAACACAGGTCATTACTCCTGTAGGTATATCTACATTTATATTCTTTAAATTGTTTTGAGCCGCACCCTTTACTTTAAGCCATCCTGTAGGTGTTCTTCTGCTTTTTGGTACATCTATCTTTATCTCACCTGAAAGATACTTACCGGTAATTGAATCCGGATTTGCCATTATTTCCTTAGCGGTTCCTGTAGCCACTACCTCTCCGCCATGACTTCCGGCTCCCGGTCCTATATCCACTATATAGTCGGCTTCCATCATAGTATCTTCATCATGCTCCACCACCAAAACGGAATTTCCTAAGTCTCTTAGATGTTTCAAAGTAGCAAGCAACTTGTCATTATCCCTTTGATGAAGTCCGATACTTGGCTCATCCAAAATATAAGCCACGCCTACAAGACCTGAGCCTATCTGAGTAGCAAGCCTTATTCTTTGGGCTTCACCACCGCTGAGTGTACCTGTAGCTCTGGTAAGGCTTAGATAGTCAAGTCCTACATCTATGAGGAAAGTAACTCTAGCTCTGATTTCCTTTAAAATCAATGCACCTATAGCTTCCTGCATCTTTGTAAGCTCCAAAGAATCTATAAAGTTTCTAAAATCCGTAATAGACGCATCTGTAGCATCATAGATATTCTTTCCGCCAAGAGTCACTGCCAGAGCTTCTTTTTTAAGTCTTCTTCCGCCACATGACTTACATGGTGCGATTCTCATATACTGCTCATATTCTTCCTTGGCACTTTGAGAAAAGGTCTCTCTGTAACGCTTTTCCATGTTTTTTATAAGACCTTCAAATATAACAGGATATACTCCGCTTCCTCTCTGGCCTGTATAGGCTACATCCACCTGCTCTGTAGTACCGTAAATCAGTATATCATGTATTTCCTTCGGATAATCCTCAAAAGGTGTATCCAAGCTGAAGTTAAACTTTTCCGCCAAGGCTCTTAGCATAGCATTACTGAAGCTTTTTTTATCATTACTGCTCTGCCATCCAAGCACTATTATAGCTCCCTGATTTATAGAAAGTGATTTGTCCGGAATCATAAGATCTTCATCAAATTCCATAGTATATCCCAGTCCCGCACAGTCAGGGCAGGCTCCGAAGGGATTATTAAATGAAAATGTTCTCGGCTCCACCTCATCAATCGAAATACCGCAATCAGGACATGCAAAGTTTTGTGAAAACTTCATAGGCTCACCGTCTATCACATCAATGGTTGCATAGCCGCCTCCAAGATTTAGAGCGGCTTCCAATGAATCTGTAAGCCTTTTTTCTATATTTTCCTTTACTGAAAGTCTGTCTATTACAATATCAATGCTGTGCTTGATATTCTTTTCCAGTGTAATCTCCTCGCTGAGTTCATACATGTTTCCATCTATCATAGCACGTACATAGCCTGATTTTTTTGCACTTTCAAGTACCTTCTCATGTCTACCTTTTTTGCCCTTTACCACAGGTGCAAGTATCATAAACTTGGTCTTTTCGGGAAGAGTGAGCACTCTGTCGACCATCTGATCAATACTCTGTCTATGTATCTCCTTACCGCAACAAGGGCAATGAGGAATACCTATTCTTGCATACAAAAGTCTGAGGTAATCATAAATCTCCGTAACAGTACCTACTGTAGACCTCGGGTTTCTGTTTGTAGACTTTTGGTCTATTGAAATCGCAGGGGACAGCCCCTCTATACTTTCCACATCAGGCTTTTCCATCTGTCCAAGAAACATTCTGGCATATGAAGACATTGACTCCATATATCTTCTTTGTCCCTCGGCATATATGGTATCGAACGCCAAAGAGGACTTTCCGGAACCGGAAAGCCCTGTTAAAACAACCAATTCTCCTCTTGGTATGTCCACTGATATATTTTTTAAATTGTGCTCGTTGGCACCTCTTATTTTTATATACTTTGTATCCATTATTATCTCCATTATAATGTTCGAACAGTTCGAACATACTTTCGTAACAGTATATAATTTATTTTAATTTACGTCAATAATGGATATTATCTTTTTTACACAGTCCTCCACGCTGCCGTTATTCTCAACGGTATAGTCTGCATACTTTTGATATTTTGAAATCCTCATATCATACATCTTTTTAAGTTCTTCCTTTGACTTATCTCTTGCAAGCGGTCTGTTCGTATCTGAGAGCAGGTCTTCATATATCCTGTCAAAATCCCTTACAAGACATATGATAGTTCCTCCTTTTTTTAAAACCTCACCGTTTCTGTCAAAGGTAAGCATTCCTCCGCCTGTGGAAATAACTCCGGACGTCATTTTGGAAACCTTTTTAGCTATATCATGCTCCAAATCTCTAAAATAATCTTCACCATGTTTTTCAAATATGGTAGGTATATCTATTTCATATGTCTCTATCAAGAGCTCATCGGTATCTATATAATTGGTAGAAATCTCCTTAGCCAACGCTCTTCCTACAGTTGTCTTTCCGCTCGCCATAAAGCCGCATAGTATAATTTTTTTATTTAACATATATCAGTATCCGTTTCTATAAACAGCCACAAATGTTTTACTACACTTGTGGCTTCCAACTCATAAACTAAATATACTTTTCTACAATCTTTTTCATCTCTTCAATATGTTCTTCCATATCCGAAACAAGCTTTATTTGAGTTCTTGCACGGTCAAGATTATGATTTTCTCTTGCTATCTTAAAATACTTATCACCTGCAATATAATCTCCCAAAAATCTTATACCGCATTCATAAGTCATTACTATGGCTCCCATATGCAAAAGTTCAATCTCTCTTTTATTTAAACTCTTACCGCAAGCTTCCAAAAATCCCCTTGTAAAAGCTTCAAACAGTTCAATATCAAGACCTACCTTTGACAAATCAACCTCATCCTCAAGTCCTTTATTTGCACCGAAACGAATGGAATCACCAAAGTCAAAAGCTGCAACTCCGGGCATTATAGTGTCAAGGTCTATTACACATAAAGCCTTCTTTGTATCTTTATCAAATAAAATATTGTTAAGCTTGGTATCATTATGTGTAACCTTCAAAGAGATTTCATTATTTGCAAGTGCTCTGTTAAATATATGGGTATATTCCTCTCTGTTTAAGAAAAAGTCTATCTCCTCTTTGACATCCTTAGCTCTGCCCAAAGGATCTTCATTTATCTGTGCTTTAAATGTAGCAAATCTGTCCTCTGTATTGTGGAAGTTTTTGATAACTTCACTAAGTTTATTTACCGGAAAGTCTGCCAAAAGATTTTGAAAATTTCCAAAAGCAAAGCCTGACTCGTAAAACTCTTTAGCATTTGTAACCTGCTCATAGCATATAGTATCCGATATAAAATTATAGGCTCGCCAAATATCTCCTTTACTGTCTTCGTAAAAGCTTTGACCGTCTTTAGTCTTTATAAGATTTAGAGTCTCACGGTCCGGATCTCCGCCGTTTTTTTCAATCTTATCTCTTAAAAATGAGGTTACCAAGGCGATATTTTCCATAAGCTTCTTCGGCTCTTTAAATATTGATTTATTTATCTTTTGTAAAATAACCTTACCTGATCCCTCATAATCCAGAAGATAGGTATCATTTATATGACCGTTACCATACTCCGAAAACTCTTTTAATTCGGTAAAATTATCATATTGCTGCAATACTTCTATTATACTTGATTTCATACTTTCCCCTCTATTTCAAACCATTTTATTTCATTAGGCTCAAGTTTAAGTTCAAATGAACTACCATCCCCCTTATATATATTTGTAACCTGAGCTTCATAGGTATTGTTTACCACACAGAATTTATTATTTTCCACATATGCATTTACCTCAACATTCAAGTTGGTGCTGAACCATCTGTAAATACCCTCTTCATCATGTGAAGCCCAAAGTATTGCTCTATAAAGCAATCTGTTATTTTCAAGACTGTAAGGTAAACCGCTGATATAAACAGTTCTGCCCTTACCATTCTCCTTACATGCAAGCTGTACGGAGTCTCCATCTAAAGCAAGAATTTCTGTACCCTCAAGTGCATAAATGGAGTCCTTACCTTCACCAAAGTATATTTCATCACAGGATTCCTCTGTAATAAAATGTGATTTTACTTCTTTATAATACTTGCCTCTTGCCAAAGTAAAGCCGTTTTCAAGCTCTACTCCAAGCTGAGTTGCAAGCTGCAGCATTCTTCCCTGATAAGCATATCCGCTCGGTTCACCAACACCTATAAAGCCTCCGCCATTATATATGAAGTCTCTTACCGCTGTAAGTATTCTCTCATCGCTCCAATACTTTCCACCGGTTTGTCCTGTGTTTGCATCACCGATATTCATTACTATATCAAATCTGTTTAAAATATCCTTATCCTTTAAAATATCTTCAAAGCTGATAAAGTCAATATCGAATGGAGAACCGCTAAGCGCCTCTATTACTCCTGCATATGAATAGTTGTTCTTATAATATATAGCATGGTGTACCATATGATTTCCCCATGCCTTATATCTTCCCCAACCGCTGAGCACGGCAATCTTCTTTATACAATGAGCCTTACAACCTTCTGCATTTGCATACAGTTCTCTAAACTCATCACATACCTGCTTTGTATAGTCAATAAACTCAGGAAAATCAAGTGTAAGCTTCAAATAACCGCCATAGCCTATTCTGTCTACAGGCTTTCTAAGTATTGCCCTTCTGGCTGTTATCCAGTTTCTCTTTGCCTCCCCAAGGGGATCACCTCCCTTATGGAATGTATCCGGGAAGAAATAAGGCAAAAGTCTGCCCTCTGTATATTTTACCCCTTCAATATCACTGATAAGTCTAAGTGTCTGTCCGTTTCCGACACTTCCAACCACTGCATCCAGACCTATATTTTTGAACTCTTCCATATACGGCTCCATACCGATCCAGTGATCACCCAAAAACATCATTGCTTCCTTACCGTATTCATGAACTATATCCACCATCTCTTTGGCAAGCTTTGCAACTTCTCTTCTTTGGAAATCCACGAATGCGAAATATTCCTTACATGGAACTCTGTAAGTATTGTTCATATATCCCTGGTCTATAATATATTCGGGTCTGAACTTAATCCCGGTTTCCTTTTCAAATTGGTCTAAAATATATGGACTTACAGAAGCTGTATATCCATACCAATCCACATACTTTTGTCTTGCAAGTTCATCAAATATCAATGTAAACTGATGAAAGAATGTGGTAAATCTTATTACATCAACCTTTGGATGCTCCTCCAAAAACTTTCTGAGTCTCTTCATAGAGTAGGCTTTTGTTTTTGGCTGACGTACATCAAAAGTTATCTGCTTTTCAAAATTTGTCCAGCCGTTTGTCACCGCATTATACATATGTACCGGATCCCAAATGATATAAGCTAAGAAACTTACTGTATATTCATGATATTTCTTTGCATTTATAATTACTTCACCGTCTTCATAACTCCAGTCACTCACAGGCTCTCCGATTGTCCTGTCCATGACTTCCCACCATCTTTTTATATCATCATAATCATTGACCTTCAAAAGATCCGGATGTAAGCCCTCCATCAATCTGATTCTAAGAACATCCTCTGTTGCCATATGGAAGTCAGTCATTATATACATCTGCTGCACTTCATCAGGATTGGCCTTTGCCC
>ERZ772977.734-NODE-734-length-19590-cov-170.667315_pt1 | contig 19590 bp, 20 predicted proteins | sample MGYA00511131_ERZ772977 | MGnify/ENA primary metagenome ERZ772977 (study PRJEB29015, sample SAMEA2737935) | human oral metagenome | biome: human oral; feature: human-associated habitat; material: dental | place: China | collected 2151 ...
ACCACGTGTGGACGGAGATCATCACTGCCGGCCAGGGCGAGTTCGAGCAGATCAAGGCCGGGATGCTGGCCGCGAACTCCGTCAGCGCCTCCAACATCCAGGGTGGGGCTATCGACGGCCAGGTCATCACCGGCGCCACGCTCCAGTCGGAGCGGGCCGCAAACCGCGGGATCAAGATTTCCAGCGGAGGTATCCAGGTCTACGCTCAGGACGGCTGGAAGGCGATGGACATCAACGCCCAGTCGGGGGAGATTCAAATCAACGGCCGCCTCGGACGGCGGGATACCTGGTCGGAGGTGTGGTTCAACAACATCGTCGCGCGCGAGAACGGTCTGGACGAGTACGAGGGGTACCGGTACGGCTGCGGCCTGTCGTTCAACTCTCTGCGCGATAACTGGTGGGACGGGACAATTTCTATATCCAAGGCGTCCACTGGGGAACCCTCCATGCGCATTCAAAGCCCCTACCCGAAGCGGCTGGGCTCGTTATCCCCGCACCTGACAATCGGGACCGCGGCTATCGTGATGTACACGCCCGGCGGAGGGGGAGGCAGGGAAGGATCCTCATTCTCGTTCAACAGCCTCGGGCTGAATCTTCAGGCCGCCCAGGTGTATTGGTGGATGAACGACCGGGGATTCTCATTCGGAACTAAGGGAGATAACCAGGCGAGACTGTACGTCGGCCGCGGAGAGCTTCACATCCGCCCAATGGGTGAGAACTATCCGAGGTTCTGGGCCGACGGCAACACCACGACGATGCAGTTCGGCCCCACGAACCAGGTGTGGATATCCAATACTGGAGTGCACATCACCGGGACCAAGAACTTCTCCATGAGGGTGCCTAGGTTGTCCGCCAAGCGCGGCGGGCTGTGGCTGATGCACGCCAGCACCGAGTCTCCCTACGACGGGATCGAGTACTGGGAGAGCCTGACCCTCGACTCCGAGGGCCGCGCTCGCTGGGCCCTGCCGGACTACGTTCCTCTGATCGCATCAGCAAAGGCCCCCTGGGTCGTCTTCGCCAGTGACGGTGCCAGGGCCGTGCTGGATCGCTCCAACCCTGAGGAATGGCGCGTAGATGTCATGGGCGCTCCCGGCACGACAGTGGCCGTGCTGGTCAAGGGGGCCCGCATGATTGACCATGAGGTCGCCGAGGACGGGGAGCCCATCATGCGAGACTATGCTCGGGAGTCCGTCTGGCACCTCCCCCCGCCGTCTCCCGTGGGCGGAAGCAGTCAGGGCGGTGAGGGCTCCCTGCCTGACGACATGTCCATGGGCGGCGGCCTGTACGGGCCCGCCACGAAACCGGAAGGATACAGCAAATGAACGACACCTCATCCGCCGCGCAGGCGGGAGAGCAGGTAGACGCCATGGCCGTCATTGGCGGCCTCACGAACGAGGTGGCGCGCCTTACGCAGCGCGCCGTCATCGCCGAGGCCCGAGTTTCCGACCTCGAGGCCCGCCTCGAGGCATTCCGTACAGCCCCTAAGGAGAGCAAGTGACGGTTCAGACTGTGGCGGCGCGTATCGCCCGCCGAATCTGCGACCAGGAGAACGTGGGCTACAGCCAGCCCGATCGCCGTACCTGGTATGCGAACGCTGACTGGCAGGGGCACGTGTCCTCACCTCAGAACGCCGACTGCTCAAGCCTCGTGTGCGGAGCTATCTGCTACGGCATCCACGACACCTACGGGGCGGCCTGGGGTCATGCCGCCCTGCCCGAGATCAACGACCACTGGACGGGCAATATGCGCCCCGGCCTGGAGGCTCGCGGCTTCAGCGAGGTCCCGTGGAACGACTCGGACCTTACTCCCGCCGGGGGTTTCCGTGTCGGTGACGTGATCCTTTCTGCTGCGAACGAGGGCGGCCGGGGCCACGTGGTGATCGCCGTCGAGGACGGGCCTGACCCCCTCGTGTCCGAGGCGTGGATCGCTGAGGATGGGTCGATCGATGGCTACCTAGGCGACTCCACGGGACAGGAGACCCGCACGGTCCGCTACTCCAGCCACCCGCACACTCAGGCCGGGGCGTGGACGAGCTGCCACCGCTTCGACGAGAGGAAGTTCCTGTCACAGTGGCCGGAGTTCTCCAAGGTCCGTCCCGCACAGGCCGCATCTCCGGCGCCGGCGCAGGCGGCCACCTCGACTCCGTCGGCACCTCAGCACGCTCACGGTATCGACATCTCGTCCTACCAGTCGGGCCTGAACGTGGCCGGGCTGTGGGCCGACTTCGTGATCGTCAAGGCCACCGAGGACGACGACTACGTGAACCCGTACATGGTCTCCCAGGCCAATTCCACGCTGAAGGCCTCGAAGCGCCTCGGGTTCTACCACTTCGCCCGCCCGGGTGACGCGGCAGAGCAGGCCCGCTACTTCGTGTCCGCTGTCGGCTCGTTCCGAGGCAAGGCGACTCTCTGGCTCGACTGGGAGGCGAACGCTGTTCCGCAGGGTCCCGGCTGGGCGAAGACCTTCCTCGACACGGTCCGGTCCCTGACCGGCTCCACGCCGGGCATCTACATGAACGGCTCGGCCCTGAACGGCTACGACTGGAGTGCCGTCGCCTCCCAGTACCCGCTCTGGTACGCGGGCGGCCCCGACTACTCGGACTACGGGTCCTCCTACTCGGACCCGGCGGTGCCGAACGTCTCCTACTGGGGCGCTCCGCTCATCCACCAGTACACCGAGGATGGTAGGCTGCCCGGCTACAACGGCACTCTAGACCTGAACAGGCTGCGCGACCGTGCTACGTGGGATCGGATGATCGGGGGCGGGGCGTCGGCCACCGTCTCCGCGGCCGCCTCCGGAGAGGCTCAGCTCGCCGTGGATGGCGAGTACGGGCCGGCCACCGTCGGCCGGCTGAAGTCGGTCATGGGCGCCGTCGGCTACGAGGAGGTCTTCGCCGTCGCCAACCTGCGCCGCTTCCTGAACAAGGCCGTGCCCGCGTCCTCGATCCAGCAGCTGACCGGAATGTACCGGCTCCCCGAGGATCGGGGCTGGGACGAGAGCATGGTCAAGGTCTTTCAGTACCTCGTGCTCGCTTGGAACAAGCCTGGAGTGCCGGCTGGCTGGTCCTTCGGCGACTGGGTCGATGGGGACTTCGGCGAGGCGACGATCGCGGCGCTCCAGATGGCCCTGAACGCCTCCAAGGCCAACAGCTTCCGGTTGTGGTGAGATTGTGACATCGCTGTGACCTATAGAAACCTCACGGACTCATAGGTCTACACTAAGGGCGGGGACTCGGACGGGTCCCCGCCCTTACCTATGGAAGGAGCACATGTGAAGTACGCCTCTGCAACGTTCTGGGAGGGTCTCGCCGAGCGAGCCATCTCCACCTTCGCGCAGTCCCTCGTCGGCGCTTTCGGTGTCGGCACCTCGATCTTCGGCCTGGACTGGAAGGGCGCCCTCGGCATCGCTGGGGCCGCCACTCTCGTCTCGATCCTGAAGTCGTTCTCCCTTCCTGAGGAGACCGACCGCGCCGTGGCCTCGGCCGAGGCTGACGCCTACACCCCGCGCCACGCCTCCGGCCTGGCTGGCTGAGGCAGTCCCATGGATGCAGCAGGGCAGTCCTCGCCGATCCTCGCAGTGCTCGCCTCGCCGGAGGTCATCACGGCGGGGACCGCCCTGCTGGCCGCCCTCATCACCTGGCTCAGGGTCACGATCAATCGTCAGCAGCAGCGTCTGGAGGAGAGGATGACCCGAATGAACGCGCACATCGCACGAGCGGCTAGCGCAGCAGAGTCGGCCTCAGAAGGCGTCCATAACAACCACGACTCGAACCTTCGGGACGATCTCGACTCCAAGTTCGGCCAGGTCCTGGACGGGCTGGCCCGCCTGACCGCGTCGGTCGACGACCTTCGCGAGTCGGACCGGCAGCACGAGGCACGCATGTCCCGCCTGGAGATTCAGCTCGAGGGCGTCCGCAATGACGCCCGCACTGATAGGTCCCACCTGTACACGGAGGTCCAGTCATTGCACGGCCGTATTGGTAAGGTAAAGACCGAGACGAAACCGTTACGTCAGGAGCCCCGATGACCTCCCCCACCGCCACAATCACCGGACGCGTCGTAGGGCCGGACGGCTTAGGACGCATGGGCCGGGTGACCTTTCGCCCGGCCACCCCTACCGCCGGCCCCCCGGCCGGGGCCGTCCTCGTCGGTCAGGCCTCCTTTCGGATCGACCCTGACGGTTATCTGGTAGGACCGGGAGGTCGGTCGGTGACCATCCTCCCCGGAGACTATGAGATAGATCTCAATATCCCCGGAGACTCTGGGGCCCACATCCGCCGGCGGGCAACAATCTCCGCAGGCCAGGCTCTCACACTGGCCGATCTCCTTACGGCCGCCCCCCCGACTCCCCCGACTCCCCCGACTCCCCCGACTCCCCCGAATCCCCCAGCACCTCAGCCGCCGACAGACGGAATCCTGACCCCCGAAGGTCACGAAATCCGCCGCACCGGCAGCCCGGACGTCCTGGAGGCCGCCAACCCGGCCGAGATAGTTGATCTCGGGAGCGGAGTCCTCACCTGGCGGAGGCTTGACGGCGGGCTGGTCCGCCCGGGCGGTCGGGGTGTCCGGGATGCGGACACTACAGGTATCCTTGAGGCTATGGATAGGTCCGCGGTCATAGACCTCGGCAATGGAGAACTCACGTGGAGGTAGACGGCTATGGCCGATCTCACATGGTACAGCCTAGAGGGCGCGGATCAGCGCTTCCTGACCAAGGCCGAGGCGGCCTCACTGGCCTCCAAGGAGGAAAGCACTCAGGGCGACGCCGCCCTGGGCGGTCGGATCGATGCCGTTAAGGCTACGGCCGAAGCCGCCCTGCCTGCGTCCACCGCCGCCACGACCTACGCCACCAAGGCGGAGCTAGCTCAGGCCCAGCTGGGCGGGGGCGAGCAGGCCCCGGACCTGTCCGGGTACCTCACGCGCTCGGACGCATCCAGCACCTACGTCACCAAGAGTGACGCCCAGGAAACCTACCCCACCAAGTCAGAGGTGGCCTCAACCTACGCAACGAAGTCTGAGCTGGCTCAGGCCGGGGGAGGCTCGCCAGCCCCCTCTCCGACGCCATCGGAGGCTCCCCTCGCAGCCCTCCCTCTTCGTGCCGGTCAGGGGGTGCCTACGGTCGGGTTCTTCGGAGACTCGTGGTCGACTGAGTCGACGATGGGGCAGGGCTTCAACCTGCCGTCCGTCGTGTCGCGAGCACTGGGCTGCGTGCCGGCGTTCAGCGCGGTCGACGGCAGTGGCTTCGGCTACTCCGCCTCGGGCCGTGACGGCTTCGAGGTCGACGCTCGCGTCAACGCCGTCTGCGCCGCGGCCCCAAACCTCATCGTGACCATCGGCAGTCTCAACGCTGACAAGGTGATCGACAACGGAGACGCTGCCGGCTCGGCGATCACTGAGGCCGTGAAGTCATTCATCACGAAGGTCCGCGCCAAGCTTCCTCAGGTGCCGATCGTGGTGCTTGGGCCGCAGCCGTCCTCGGTTGCGCGCCTCCAGTCTCGTTCCGCCAACGTCAACGTGAAGGCGACGAAGGCTGGAGTGGACGCTAGCGGCGGGCTCGCGGCGGGCATCGCCTTCGTTGACTGGCTCGGCGTGGTCGACAGCCAGGCCGTGCCGTGGCGCGACGGTCGCGTGTGCGCGACCGGCGACGTGGTGATCTACAACGGCGTCGCCTATCGGGTGACCCGTGCCTGGGTGCCCGCCACGGGCGAGACCCCGCTATCGGCCGCCGCCCCCGTCGTCCAGGTGTCGGACGTCCTGTCCGGTACCGGCAACGCTGGGGCTCCGAAGGGTGACGGCACCAGGGATACTCTCCTCCTGAGCGACGAGACGCACCCCACGAAGATGGGGGCGGTCGCCTTCGGCGCGGCCGCAGCGAAGCGTATCGGAGACGCGGTGGCGTCCCTGGCGTCGTGGGCCAAGGCTCAGGGGCCGGTAGTTCCGGCCGCGCCTGCAGGCCCGCCGACTCCACCTCCCGCCCAGGGTGACGGCCTCCCGATCATGGCGTGGCTCTCCGGCGGGTGGGGCAATCCGGCTCGTGTCGCTTACTCGCTGAACGACCTCAAGGCGGTCGCTGCACTGAAGCCCAGTCAGGTGACTGTGCCGCTGCGAGGCGTCGCCGACACCGCCGACCTGGCTGTGGGCATCCCCAGCGACTTCACCGGCACCGACAACGTGAAGCGCGAGTTCTCCAACGTGTCCATCCAGGGAGCTCGTAACCTTGGCCTGGATGTCGCCGGGATGGTTGAGTCGGCAGACATGTTCGAGGCGGCTGGTATCGAGTTCATGCCGAACGTGCGCAACGGGCTCCAGGACTCGGCGGCCGAGTACTACAAGTCGTCGGACGGGAAGATGCTCACCGCCCTCAGCGGCCGTACAGGCAAGACCTATCAGGCGGTGCACGGGCGCGGGCAGACGAAGCTGCGCGGCATCGTGAAGGCCCAGTATCCAACGTTCACGCGCGTCTGTGACGCTCTGGACGCTACCGCCGACTGGCACCTGACTGACCCGATCAAGGATGCCCAGAAGGGAATCCTGTCGGCCGCTAAGGCTGGCGCTGGCGTGTGGGGAGCCGCGAAGACGGTCTTCCCTGACGGCGTGTGGGTGCTTGTCGCATCCAAGGACGAGCAGGAGACCGCCAAGTCCGCCGCGCGTGCGGCTGGCGTCACCATCGTCGGCTGGGCTGTGGCCACGCCCGAGGCCCTGGCTGCGATCAAGGGCTGACGGACGCTACAAGGCCCCCGCTTGTACCAAGCCAGTTACAAGCGGGGGCCTTGCCGTGTCTCACCAGAGGTGATGCAACTTCCATCGCCATCCACTCAGCGCCTTACCGACAGTGGCATCCCAATACCAACGCATGATCGCCTCCTTTCCTAGGGGGTGCTTGTATCTGGGTAGTTACAAGCGGGGGCCTTGTATGTTCAGGAGTAGAGCTCCCAGGATGAGGCGCTGCCTCCCTGGGCCTCGAAGGTGAGGATAGCTGGCCGAGTGGAGTCCCCAGACAGGTTCGTCCACCAGTCAGAGCCGCGATCTGCGGACGGGCAGGAGATGATCCACCGGGCGTCCCCGGCCTGGCTCACGGCGAAGTTGTGCCAGTGCCCATGGACCAGGATTCTGGCGTCGTAGAGGCCGCTACGGCGGCCGAACGCGAGGTCCCTGAACCACCCCGGCACCTTCGACTGTGAGCCCGCCAGGTGGCCGTGCGTGAAGCCGATGCGGGTGCCGTCGGCGGCGTCCACGGTGACGGCCTCCTCCCACTTCTCGGGCCGGTGGAAGGTGACGTGCTCGAAGCCGGGGCGGTCCTCGATGACGTCCTCGATGTTCTTCGAGATCATGATGCCGAAGTCGTCGTCCGGGGCGTTGGCGCGGCTGTTCTTGCCGGGGCCAGTCCTCACGGCGCAGTGGTTCGAGGGGACGGCCACGTAGTAGAGGGACTCACACAGCGGGGCCAGCAGGCGGACGGCCTCGGCGTAGAGGCGCTGCACAGTACGAATCTGGTCGGTCAGGCTCAGGTCGTTGGTCTGGGCCTGGCTGGCGACGTTCCAGAACCCTTCGGTGCTGTCACCGACGTCGGCGAGGATGATGCGCCGGTACGGCGCCGGGCCTGATAGATCGGAGGCTATGTCGTGCAGGGCCCGGCGCACAAGGCGGACCGTGTCCTCGGTGCCCCCGCCCTGCCCAGTTTTCCCACACTGTAGATCCGCGAGGCAGACGACCGGCGTCGTCTTCCGGGCGTCCGCGAGGGCGCTAGGACGGGGGAGGGCGGGCTCCCGGAAGACGGGCTCTAGGTCCTCGAAGGAGAGGCGCTTCGCCTCCTCCATCTCGACGGCGCCGGGGCGATACTCGATCTTCTCGTACGAGCCGTCGGCGAGGCGCACGGTCTTGCCGCGCTTCGTGATGGCGCCGACAGGCAGGTCGAAGAACGCGTCGCGGTCGAGCTCGTCGCGACTCTTGCGCTTCAGGGCTCGGCGGTGCCGGCGCACGGTCGCTTCGGAGGTGTTGAACTCCTCGGCCAGGTCGATGTTCGTCTTGCGCTCTCGCTCTGGCAGCACGTCATTGGCGATGATCGCCTCATCCAGCGGACTCATAGGTCTCCAATCTAGGCTTGCCGGGATGCTGAGGGCAGTCTATCCCCGTCCCCAGCCTTTTCCACAAATCGGGAGACAAACTGAAACCTAAGTAACGTAGATCACGTAATCAGGTTTGTGAAAGTATTGCCCTCACCTCACTACCTCAGTACAGTCGATGTAGGTCGAGATACGGCCGCCCGGCAGATAGGTCCCACCATGAAGAACCAGTACGAGTACACGATCAACTCCACCGACGACATCCGTAGAGCCTTGGACGAGGCCGAACGTGAGGGGTACTACCTCACCCACTACAACTCGGCCTTCTACCTTCGGGGGAACACCGGCAATCCGATCTCGGTAGACGACTCCCTGGCGAACCTCTACGTCGTGGCCTACGGGCCGGCCCCGGTCTGGGTCTCCGGGGAGGGTGAGACGACCGTTATCGCTGAGGAGTCGTCAGTCGTCTACGCCACGGAAGGCTCCCTCGTGGACGCTTACGACTCCTCCACCGTCTACGCCTACGACCACTCCGATGTGGTCGTCCAGATGGAGGCTTCGGTGTACGTGAACTCTGACGACGTAGACGTAGAGGCTTGGGGAAACTCTAAGGTCTACCTCCCTGCCGAGGGAATTGCTGGAGCTAACCCCAGCCTTCGCCTGGAGGGCGCTTCCAAAGTCATTCGCGGCGTCGCGCCATCCGGCGCCTCGCCAACTGATAGGAATATCCAATGAAGTACGAACACATCATCAATTCAGGCGGCGACGTAACAGTCGCCCGGAGCCGGGCCCTCGCGGAGGGTGTCGAGTTAACTTTCTACAACTCCCTGTTCGTAATCCGTGGGGAGATAGGGCATCCCATATCCGTCGACAACCGTCTCTACAACCTGCACGTAATTGCGGAGGGTCCTGCGCCCGTGTGGCTATCCGGTGAGGCATACCTCAGGGCCGAGGGATCGGTCGTCGTGCAGGCCTCCGAGAACAGTTACGTGGAAGCCCGGGACTCCTCCACGGTGTACGCGTACGGCAACGCCGTGGTGAGCGCCCAGGATGACGCAACCGTCTACGCCAGATCGGACTCGGTAACCGTTACTGCTACCGGGAGGGCTAGAGTCTTCCTCCCTCAGAAGGGTCAACCTGGAGCCGAGGCTGCGGTAGACGACTTAAAGGACTCGGCTACCGTAATCCCCAGGCGCAGGCCTAGATAGAACACACATCGACCGTCACTCCATCCCAAGTTATAGGAGAATCCAATGACATCCCTCTCTACCAATCACCTCGCCTTCCCCGGCAACCTCACCCCGCTGACCGAGCGGCGTGTGTCCGCTTCAGCCTGGGCCAACGCCCTGCGCCCCTACCTCCGCTACGTAAACACTGTGACGAAGGACGACGCTCCCGCTGTCCTGGCGGAGAACGGCAACGGCCTCGTGCTGACCCTCACCCCGTCTGAGGAGTTTCGCGGCCACTGGCCTCTGTGGACCTTGGAGGTCTACTCCCGCCGAAGCGGCGTCGAGTACGCCTACAAGGTCGGTAACCTTCAGGACGTGCTAGTCTCTCTCCTGCGCGAGGTCTGACTCTCGGTCACCCCTCGGAGAGCCGACCTCGCAGGCAAAGACGCCCCAGAAACCCTCGGGATGACTACCCGGGGGTTTTCTGTTGCCTAACTCACCTCACTTGGAAGTTGTGAGAACTTCCCCGGTCACCTCACAAAATGTAGGCTGGTCCCATCACCCGGAGACGGCATCCGCCGTCCCAGATTGGAGCAGTCATGAGCATCATGGACCTGGAGAAGGTCGTGAGCCGGGCCAGGAAGGCCGTCCAGGGCTCACACACGCCCTGTGGCCCGATCACGTGGGTCTGGGGCAAGGAGGACCTTAAGGCCCTCGTGAAGGCCATCCACGCCTCCCAGAAGGTCATCATGGACCTGGAGACCACTGGCCTGGACGAGTACGCGGAGGCCGGCGGCGACACCAACGGCGGCTACCCCGCACGGATCGTCCTCGCCTCACTCACCCTGCCAAACGCCGAGCGCGCCGCGGCAGGTGCCTACAACTGGCGCACCTTCGACGGCGAGCAGCCGATGACCTACCTTGTGCCCCTCTCGCACCCGGCCTCGCCCCTGCTCGGCGCGTGGAGGAAGGTCATGGCGATCATCGGCCGCGAGATCAACCGCAGCGGAAAGCCCTTCGTCAACGCGAACGTGAAGTTCGACGCGCGCTGGGTCTTCGCCCAGGCAGGCGTGGACCTCTCCGACCGCATCGAGTGGGACACGACCGTCTCCTCCCAGCTGGTGGACACGGAGGCCCGCACCCGACTGAAGGTCCGCGCCGCGCGGGACTTCGGGATCGAGGAGTGGGACGACTTCGACCTCAGCACCCCCGGCGCCGCCGAGCGTGTTGACCTGATCCAGCTCGGCGAGTACGCGGCGCGGGACACCTACTACACCTGGAAGATCGAGGAGGAGCACCGCGAACAGATGTTCCTCACCGGAGACGAGGAGCCCCTCGACTCCGACGACATCCAGATGGCTCGCCTGGGCAAGGTGGCCACCTACGTCGCCATGCCCACTGTGAAGACCCTCACGAAGGTCGAGCAGCGGGGCTTCCTGCTCGACGTGGACTGGGTCCACGCCAAGATCGAGGAGATGGACGGCCTTCGCCTGGAGGCGTGCGAGGACATCCTCGGGCTATACGGGACCGAGCCCGCCCCGGCGCCGGCGAAAGATGGTGTTACCACCGCAGCAACGTCGAAGTGGTTCCAAGGCTTCGTGGCCCAGGCCATCGAGGCCGGCGACCTGCGTGTGACGGCCCGCACTGACTCCGGCAACGCTCAGTGGAACAAGGCGGTCCTCATCGCCCAGCAGCGTCAGGGCAGCCCCGCGGCCGACGCCCTGCTGCGCCACCGCGACGCTACGAAGACGCTGGAGTTCCTGCGCTCCTGGCTGGAGCTGCGTGACCCTAACAACGTGATCCACGCCACCTACAACGTCGGGTTTGTAAAAACTGGCAGATTGAGCTGCTCGTCACCCAATCTTCAGCAGTGTGCTGCGTCACTAAAACCGGCCTTCATCCCGCGGCCCGGTCACGTCCTGCTCGACCTCGACTACAGCCAGGTCGAGCTGCGCGTGGCGGCGTTCGTCTCCCGCTCGCAGCCGATGATCGATGCCTTCCAGCGGGGTGACGATCTTCACAGGCTCCTCGCCGCGAAGATCGCCGGCAAGGCTCCTGAGGACGTCACCAGCCTGGAGCGCAAGCGCGCCAAGGCCGGCAACTTCGGCCTCCTCTACGGCATGAGCCCCGGCGGCTTCCAGTCCTACGCCGCCACCGCCTATGACGTTTCTCTCACTTTGGCTGAGGCCCAGGCCGTCCACAGCGCGTTCTTCGAGATGTGGGACGGCATGCGCCAGTGGCACGAGCGCTCCAAGCGTCGGGCCTACGAGCGCGGGTATGTGACGTCCCCCATCGGCCGCACACAGTGGCTCAGCGACCTGTACTCGAAGAGCTCGTTCAAGGCCTCCCACGCCGAGCGCAACGCCCTAAACAGCCCCGTGCAGGGCTTCGGCTCGGACCTCATGCAGATGGCCGCAGCGTCGATCATGGGCACCCTGCCCGGCTACCCGCTGCCGAAGGTCGAGGGCGCGCACGTCGTGGCCACCGTCCACGACGAGATCTGCATCGAGGTCCCGGAGGACCGCTGGCAGGAAATTCTGGTCGAGTGCAAGCGCCGGATGGAGGACGTGAACACCTTCTTGCGCCCGCTCGACTGCCAGATGGACGTCCCGATCGTAGCTGGCCCGTCGGCCGGCACCCGCTGGGGCGTTCACGACCTGCACGACGAGGACGACCCGCTCCCAGCCGTCTGACTGAGACATACGTCTCAAAACCTCAAACCTGGGAATACCTTGGAAACACTGAGCAAAACCATATTCCCGCATCCTCAGAGACCACCATCACACTACAAAACACCCTAGGAGACTCCATGCGCAACGCACTCCGCGTCTACCCCGCCCGTCCCGCCACCTTCCAGGGCCGGCCCGCCGTCCAGATTCGCGACAGCAAGAACGAGATCGAGTACTTCGTCGAGATCACCGAGGAGCCGGACTCATCGGGCCGCTACCACGTTGTGAACCTCCTATGCCGCCCTGACGAGGGCGTCCGCTTCCCCGACAGTGTTCCCCACCGGACCCTCTGTGAGATCGCCGCAAACGTGCTCCAGAGGCGCGAGGAGCCTGCACGAGGGGGCAACCAGTACCGCGGGCTGCCGATTGAGACCCTGCGAGGCATGGTCGAGGAGGGCAAGACCCGCACCGACATCGCCAAGGAGCTGGGCCGGAGCATCTACACCGTGGACTCCTGGCTCAAACGAGCCCGCCGCATTGACCCGACCTTCCCCGGCACGATGACGAAGACCGGCAAGCGCCGCCCGGCACGCAACAAGGCCCCCCACCGAAGGGCCCCGAAGGCCGACTGAGACCCCTCCACGAGGGCCCCTCCCACTTCGGGAGGGGCCCTTTTGCGTGTCCTGAATCACACCTCAGAGGACGTGACACATGCTGAGACAGTTGTCCGCATAGTGAGAAAGTGGCGGCGGTCACGGCGTTTTAAGCACGGTTGGTAGGGTAAATAATGCTTATGTCAAAATGTGTATGCCAAGTTACAGATTCCCCTTGACTCGGGCGTGTCGCACCGCAACTTCCGCGTGTCGGGCCCCATTACTCGGATTAGTCGGTATGCCTGCATACTATTCCCAGATATGGGTGTGATGAATGTCTAACTTTTAAACCCCTATCCCGTGAACAACCTCACCGTTTTGCGCTTGCAACGCGCCCCTGAATTTGATACCCCGCGCGCCCGCGCGCGCCCACACACACTCGCGTCCTTCCCCTGACGAAGTCAGGGGGAAGGACGCTCGTGTTGTGTGGGTAGTGGAATATATGTATATATGTGACCTGAGCCACTTCCGATGCCGATCCCGTTTCCGCACCCGTAGCCGGTTCCGACCAGACCCCTCGCTCCGCTTCGCTGCGCTTCGGGGTCTGGTCTTTGAACCCCGGTTCGAACCTGACCCGTCGCAGGCGCCGGGGAGCCCTCGCCCCTGCGGTGTCCGCGTGATGGGCGCTGCGGCGCTGGGGCGCCGGTCGCCCACGCGTCCTCGCAGGTTCTTGGCTCCAGGCAGAGAGGCTTTCCTCGGGTCGCCGTGTTGAGGCTCGCTCCGCTTCGCTGCGCTCGGTCAACACGCCCGCCCCTCGGGCCTCTCTGCGACCTCGAGCTCCGTCGGCGAGTCGACCCTTGCCCCGCCTCCGTGCACCCTCGTGCCAGGGATACGCCCTCGCATACCCCTCAGAGGCCGTGTAAGCGCCTCTGGCGGACTTCCACCCCGCCCCCGCACTCCCCCGGAGGTCCGGCCACGGAAGGCGCTCAGAATGGCTTAGAACGCCTCTTAGGGATTCCGACGCCGGCAACCTGGGGAGCGCCCGGACCTTCGTGCCGGGGAGGGGCGCGCCGCCCGCCCCGCAGATGTGACGACACTCACTTCAAAATGTGCGCGCTCGATTTGCATCCGCCCTCGGGGTGGGGTTTAATAAACCCATCACCGCCGAGGGGGCGAAACTCCCCGGACCGGCCGCCGCAATCCAGCGGCGGGGCGCCGGACCGCCCGGAGGAACTAACCCGAGGCGTTGAGATACCCAGTCAGCTGGGAGGCTTTGCGAGTACGCGATGGCCTGGACGGACGGGGCCAGTCGGCTATACGCCAACCCCAAGACAAGTCGACCACCGCTCCACGGCTCGCACGGCCTGGATAGCTGGATACCGCCAAGCATCATCGGCGCCCTCGGGAAAGGCCTTGCGTGTTCCCCGTAGCCCTCGGCTCGTAGTTAGGGGTAGGGCCGCCAAACGAGTCTCCGATGTCGTCGATGATGTAGGACCACGGGTTGAAGGCCCCGAGGTTCGCCGACAAGCTCGCACAGGTCAGTGCGAGGGGACGGGGACCGGAGGTCAACCGGAAGCGCGGTCCGTGACGTCATCGACAGGTCCCGGAACGTGGGGAGAAGCGGCTTCACGCAGAGTGGAGTGCCCCGCTGAAACGCTTCCTCGAGAAGGTCCACGTCGATCCGGCCCTTCGAGACTGCCGCCGCCATCGGCAGCCGCGAATCGGTGAGATTGGCCTTGGAAGTCCCTTGAGCGATGGGAACCGCCCCTTCGGAATCGGACGGCTTATGGCGAGCCTGCCGGCGACGTACGCGGGAAACTGAGACACTCGATCCGCCTGGACGTCTAGTCAACGTCTCATGAGCCTTCGTCATAAGGACTTACCCGCCGCGGGACGCGGCAACGCCGGCCGAAGTCACGGCCCTCGAACGTTTGAAGTTCCACCATCCTTCGGGTAGTGTATGCGGGGCATACACCCGACAAAGGAGATGACATGCCCCGCCCCAGCAAGGACAAGATCGTCCCGTACGTGAATGACCGCCCAGACCTCGACCAGCGGTTCGCACCGTTGGATGCCCCTACATCGATCGACTTCGGCCGGAAGCCGGGAGACCCTTCCAGCCCTCGCAAGGAAGTCAGGTTCACGATGAGGGCGGCTACCTGGGAGCGCGTCGTCCGCCGGGCAGAGCGCCAGGGCCTGCAGCCCCGGATCGTCCTCGCGCGCCTCATGGAGGCGTACGGGAACCGCGAGCTCGATCTCGCACCTCACCCTTCGGGAATCAAGGTGACGCCCCATCGGACCACCTTCACCAATCCAGACAATCCCTCGAACCGGTGACCGGCTGACTACCGGCCACCGGTTTCAGGGCATCTACCCGCCCCACCTAGCAACCCAGGACCCATGAGCACCACTGAGAAGCACAACGAGGCCGTCGTCGAGGCGGCCCTTGACGCGTACCGAAGGGGCCTGACGCCCCTGCCCATCCCCCGACACTCCAAGGGGCCGACGATGGCCGGCTGGAACAGGCTCCGCTGGCCGGACCCGACGACCGACACCGGCGAGGGCGAGGACTCCGTCCGGGCCGCCTTCGAGGAGTACACTGCCGGCGGATCCACGAACCTCGGCGTTCTCCTTGGTGAGGCGTCTGGAGACCTCATCGACGTCGATCTCGACCACCCGGCCGCCATGCGGTTGAAGCAGTACCTCCTGCCCCACACGGCAGCCATCCATGGGCGCGAGACGTCCCGCAAGTCGCACTACTGGTACCGCGCCAAGCCTGGCACCCTGCCGGCGACGCGGCGCCTGCGCATCCCTGACGCCTCGGGCCGAGGCTCCGGCGTGTCGGTAGAGATTCGCGGTAACGGGGCCCAGACCCTCGTGCCGCCCTCGATCCACCCCGCCACGGCCGAGACCTACGAGTGGGAGGGCGAGCCCTGGGGAGGCGACGAGGGTCCGGCTCTCGTGGACGGAACCGAGCTGCTGGCCCAGGTCATCCTCCTCGGGCTGTGCGCCGTCCTGCTGGACTCCTGGCCCGGCCCCGGCCAGCGCCACGACGCCTACGTCGCCCTGGCCGGCGGCCTCCTCCGGTATGGGGACTCGCAGACCGTGCACCCCTTCTGGGAGCGGAACGCCGGCCTCGTCATCCGTACCCTCGCCCTGGCCACCCACGACGAGGACGGCGCCGAGCAGCGTGAGCGGGAGGCGATCTACACCACCAAGCGCCGCCTCCGGGAGGGCGGGGAGGCAACCGGCTTCACCCGCCTGGCCGAGTACATCGGGGAGGAGAGCGTGCAGATCGTCGAGCGCCTGGTGCGCGACGCCGAGGCCGTGGCCGGCTTCGTGCCGGACGTGGCCGGAGACGTTCCCGGCTGGCAGCCTCCGTGGGCGCGCCAGTGGGACGGCCTTACGATCGAGCTCGACGACTCGGCCCCGGCGCCCACGTTCGTCGAGTCCGATGACTCCTCGGAGCCACGGTCCCTCGGAGAACTGGGACCGGCCATCGGGGCAGAGACCCCCGAGGCCGCCGATTCTGATGAGATCGCCGTCGAGGAGATCGAGGCGGACGAGAACCTAGACCCGCTGGACGCCCGCCCCTCGTCCTGGAGCCCGGTCGACCTGGAGCCCTACCTGACCGGGAAGCTCACTGTGCCAGACCCGGAGGTATGCCGGCGCGTGGACGGCGCCTGCCTCATGTACCGGGGCCGCGTGAACATGCTGTTCGGCTCCTCAGAGTCAGCCAAGTCGTGGATCGCCATGGCGATCTGTCTCCAGGAGATCGAGGCCGGCGGCCGCGCCCTGTACCTCGACTTCGAGGACGAACCTGTGCAGACGCTCAACCGCCTCCGTCTGCTCGGGGCCGTGGACGACGACCTGAGGGCACAGTTCTCCTACATCCGCCCCGAGGGGCCGCTGGCCGACATGCAGCGCAACAAGTGGGGCAAGGACCAGCCGACCAAGTCCGGCGAGTTCGCTCAGGACCAGTTCGACATGGCGCTCCAGTCCCTCGACCCCGACATCATCGTGGCCGACGGTATGACCGCCCTCTACGGACTGCACGGTCTGGACGCGAACGACGCCGTGAGCACCGACGTCATCACGTCGTGGCTGAAGCGGCTGACCCGCAACGGCCGCTCCACGGTCATCATCATCGACCACCAGGCCAAGAGCGCTGAGAAGGGCTCCATGCCCATTGGCTCGCAGCACAAGGTCGCCATGGTGCAGGGCACCCTGCTTCAGGTATGGCCGATCAAGCAGCCCATGCCGGGCGACGTCGGAGAGATGGAGCTGGTCGTGCTGAAGGACCGGCCCGGCCAGGTCCGCGCCCACTCCCAGAAGACCGGCGGCCGCGGAAAGGCCCAGGTGGCCGGCGTGGTCACGCTCGACAGCCGCACCGGGGGCCGCTCGTCCCTCGTCATCACTCCCCCGCGGCGCACACCGTCGGGCGGGGGCGGGACCCTGAACGCCGACGGCGAGGACGTGAACGACGTCGAGCGTCGGGTAGAGCTAGACTTCACCGACATGTCCAAGATGATGGAGAAGATCGCCCAGCGCCAGGACGACGAGGACACCGTGATCGGAGCGTTCCGAGGCGAGGTCGGCGTCGAGCTGAATTCGCGAGACCTGTTCGCCCTCGTAGATGCGGACCTCCCCCGGAGCAGGACTAAGGCCGCCCTGGACCGCCTGATCTCACGAGGCTGGCTCACGGCCGTCGGCGATCGCGGTGGGCGCCGGTACACGCTGGTCGCCGTCGGAGAGGATGGCCCGGTAGAGCGGGACCTGGACGACAGTAATGACGAGAACGGAGGTGAGGGCTGAGATGCGAGACTTCGACAAGCTGCCCCTGCTGACGCCGGAGGAGGCGTTCGAGAGGGCTCGGGAGATGGGCTGGAACCGGCCGCTCTTCGATCACGGCTACCGTGTGCGGGGACTGGAGGGCTGGAAGGCGATCGAGACTCTGCTCAGGCAGTACGATGTCGGGGACGCAGTGATCGCGTCCTTCGGCTTGAAGCGGTTCGAGGAGATATTCGACGCGTTCGCCATGCTGTCGGAACGCGGCTGGCGTCTATGGCAGACGTCGGCAAATGTCTACGTCGATGGGGAGCTTAGGACTGTCCCTGCCATCCGAGCCCACTACCGAGGCATATAGCCAGCAATCGGCCCAATCCCAACGGAAACTACCCCAGTGACGTAAGTCACTGGGGTAGACCTTTACCGGGGCTTGCATCGTGTCATACGTGCTGCGTAGGCTTTAGCCATCAAAGGAACGACCGCGAAAGCGGGAAGGAGAACTGAAATGGCACGCAAAGGATCCATGCGGGCGCAGCGCAAGCGCTGGGCGCAGTGGGAGGCGTACCGCAACGAGATGTACGTGACCGACGAGAAGGCCCTCGCCCGCGCCTACCGAGAGTACAGCCTGACCGGCGTCCTGGAGGACCCGTGGACCGGGGACCGGTACTGCCCCTCCTGCGAGAAGCCCGAGCAGTACTGCGACTGCGGCTCCGCCGCCTGATCCCAACCCATCACCGCTACCTATCAATCATCACCACCTATAAGGAATCACCATGAGCCCCAAGCCCGGAACCTACTCCCTGACCTCCCCCAACGCCGTCTACGCCAACCGCGCCCTGAACCACGCCTACTGGGCGCTCGGAGCCACGATCTTCGTCATGGCCCTGCACACCCTGACCTCGGCCGACGGCCTCCTCGACATCGTGTGGGGAGCCTGGATGCTCTTCGAGTTCTCCCAGATCGTCCGCTACGGGGTCAAGTCGATCAAGGCCGGCATCCGCGACGGCCGGGTCCTCGCCATATCGATCCGCGAGGGAGCCCTCGTCTCGATCCCGGAGGACGCTGCGCTGTGATCCCGATCCTGAGAGCTATCGCATCCATCATCAAGACCTATAGAAGGAGGGCTCGGTGAGCCGAAACGGAATCGTGAGCGCTGAGGAGATCATGCGCCGCGTCAAGGAGTCCCCGACCGGAGACATCAAGGACGGCGACATACTGGCTGTCAAGGGCAAGAAACCGATCTCGTACGTCCCGGCCCGGCGCGTCGGCCGTGAGAGGACCAAGGCCGAGCTCGTCGGAGAGTACCTCCGCTACCTGACCGACATCCACGACCGCCGCAAAGACCTGCTGTGCATACCCGAAGAGAAACGGCAGGCGCACATTCTGGCCGAGGCTGAGAAGGCCGTGGCCCAGCACCTAGGGAGATAAATGAGTACCCACGGCTACGAGAACGATTACGAGCTGGTCAAGGCCCTCGGAAAGAGAATCGGCCTGAAACGTATGGAGGACGTCCTGCCCGATACGGACTACATTCTCCATGCATCCTACTGGTGGAAGGTGCTTGGAGAGGTCGGAGATACTGGGTCACTGGAGCTAGAGATTGCCGCTCCCGATGACCCTATCCACCCGGAGTCGTCGATCCTGGTAGGCGACGAGAGCAGCCTCGAGGTCACGGTCCCCGCCTCCGCCGGTTTCCAGTTCCAGAACGGCACCCTGCTGGACGTCCTGTGGCCGTGCTGCGGCCTCATCTACGTCAGGAACGCGCGCCGGCGGGGAATCGGAGACGACCCAGACGAGAAGGTCTTCGGCATCTTCGCCCTTCGGTATGACTCGGACGGCGGCTCCTACTACGCCCCCGTCGATCGGGAGATGCAGCCGGGCGTCGCCTCTGACTGGCTCCTCTTCCCGGGGATAGACCTGATCCTCGACTGGGAGCCTGTTGACGTGGCCGAACTCTTGCTCGAGTACTCGGGGGGAAGGCATGCCTAAGTTCGAGTTCGGCGGACCGCCCCGCTTCGCCCACCAGAAGCGCGGCCTGGCCAAGCTCATCGCCTGCAACGGGGTCGGCGCTCTCCTCATGGAGCCCGGCACCGGTAAGACCGCGGTCACCCTCGACTACTGCTCCCTGCTCGCGCTGGCCTCACCGCGCCGGGAGGCTCGCGTCCTCGTGATTGGCCCGCTCGCAGCCGTTGACCAGTGGGCTCTACAGGCCCCGAAGTGGGTCAGCCCGCAGGTCAACGTCTGGGCCGAGGCCCTCGGAGGCTCCGTCATGCAGCGCGTCGAGGCCCTACGCTCCCGCGGCGGGAAGG
>ERZ772977.736-NODE-736-length-19551-cov-4.184397_pt1 | contig 19551 bp, 16 predicted proteins | sample MGYA00511131_ERZ772977 | MGnify/ENA primary metagenome ERZ772977 (study PRJEB29015, sample SAMEA2737935) | human oral metagenome | biome: human oral; feature: human-associated habitat; material: dental | place: China | collected 2151 ...
CCAATAGAGTAGGCTGCGTTGGCCCAGAAGGCAGTGTCGTAGACTACGTCTTCATTAGTAAAGCGTGTCCCGGAAGGATCTACCCAAAGTAGTGGGGACATGAGGAGTTGGGTGAGAGGGCTAGCAGAGAATCCAGCCATGTGAGCATCGGAAGAAGCTTGTGCGACCTTAGATTCGGCTAATTGCGCTGCATGGAGAAGTGGGGTGGAGTCGACATCGACTGCCCCCTTAGCTTCCATAGCTGCGAGGCCCTCGCCACGGTTTGGTGTTCCGAGGGAATTAAGTTGCGCGTGACGGCTGACTTGAGCAATCTTTTCTTGGTTGGCGCCATAACCACCGGTTGCTACAATAGTAGCTTTAGACCGGACAGTCAGGGTCCCGCCACTAGACTTCTTGGCTACAATTCCTTTGACTACACCATCTTCTTCAATTAATTCTTCCATGGTAGTATTGAGCTTGAGGGTAGCGCCGAGTTCTTGCAGTTTGGCATAAAGTTTTTCGAAGCCTGCGCTAGTGTCTTTATACTTATGGTAGGATTGGGCCTTGTAGTTGTCGCCTTCATGGGCGAATTGGGTCGTTCCTTCTTGCAGATAGACTTCCATGCCGAGGGAATCTAGCCATTCAACGGTTTCGGCTGATTTTTCAACGACAGCACGGGTGAGAGGGCCGTTGGATAGGTAATGATTGAATTCTAGCAGTTGCTTGACCGCTTCATCAACGCTTACATCGATTCCTTTTTCCTTTTGAAACTTACTGCCGATGGCGAAAAAGCCGGAAGACAGCTTGGTATTCCCACCGACATAGTTGTTCTTCTCGACGATAACGACGGATTTACCTGCCTGAGCAGCTACCAATGCAGCGGCTGTCCCGGCGCCACCGGTTCCGACTACGACTAAGTCTGCCGTCAGTTCTTCGTCTTGGGCGGTGTTTACGGCTTGTTGATAGGCGCTGACATCGGCCCCTGCTGATTTGAGGGCTGCTTCTACTGCTGACTTAAGTGCGGCAGTGGAAGAAGATGCCCCAGAGACAGTGTCGATTGCCATGGACTGATACTTGACGATGTCTTGGGCCAGTTGTGGGGCTGCGTCTGCCCCGACCCCTTGAGTCTCAGAGTTACTAATAACTTTAATGTCGATGATTTTACCCTTGTCGAGAGTGACTTGGACCTTCATTTCGCCACCTGAAAAACCAGTGGCCGTTCCTTCGAAGGTTCCGGAAATATCCTCGTTAGCTGCCAGTGCTGACAGGACTGGCTGAGCCAGCGGAGCTAAGACTAAGGTCAGGAGCGCTAGCACCAGAAAGAAGGTGCGTCGGAGCTTGGATAAAGGTTTAGACATAAATGATACCTCCTAAGTTGTGACGCTCAGCTACTAGTGTAGCAAGCCAGGGCGCCGTGTAGTTGTATTTGCAATCAGTGTATCATAGTGTTAAACTAGGCGCGTAGTGAACTAAACCCCGTATTTTATGTGGTTAAAACAATCTTTGTGAGCTAGAGGAAGGTGAGCGGAATGGAAAGCTATTGCTATCATTATTTGCATTTGAAAGCGGATGATACGTTTGTGAATGCTATGGACTATTTGCTGATAATTTGTCACGATGACTTATCCCTTGTGGTGGGAGAGCAGTACATTCATGCCCAAGCAGGAGATTTATGCTTAGTTCATGGCCACCAATCGCTGCAGTTTTTAGTTAATCAGTCAGCGTCAGTAAGCTGCTTGGCGCTTTCGACCGCTTATTGCCATCAATGCTTGCAGACTCCTTTTTATCAGTTGCCGATATTTTATGATTTCTTTCAGCTAGAGCCTGAACAAGAAGACTCACTCTTTTTCCGGTCGTCTAATCAGCCTAAGCTACAGAAAACTGTGGCGCTACTGATGGAAGAGGCCCAACAAGAAGGAGACAGCCAGGGGGTGGTGGTCTATCACTTGTTGCTGGTACTTTTCCATCAGTTGCATCAGGTCCATCAGGAGATTCTCTCTATCTCAGATTCAACCATGATGCCACATCGCCTGGCGGGCGCCTTTCTCAAGTATATGGAAGAGCATATGCAAGACATCACGATAGAGTCTATGGCCCAAAATTTTGGCTATCATCCGACCTACTTCTCTAAGCTGTGTCAACAACTTCTTAAGACTACTTTTTCAGAAAAAATCCGCCAACTGCGCTTTGAGCGTACCTGCGAACTTTTAGTCCATAGTCCCTTAGCCATCGGTAAGATTATGACAGAAGTCGGCTACCGCGATTTGGGGCATTTCCACCGTAGTTTTAAACAGCAGTTTGGCTGTACACCTCTTCAGTATCGGAAATTAAAAACTAGTAATGCGCGACCTTTGGGTCAGGATTTTTCAATAGCTTACAAGAAAAAGCATAGAGCCTGATAATTTAAGAGGCTCTATGCTTTTCTATATTAATGATCTGGCCTATAAGGTAAAAATTAGTGAATTAACGATAATGAATTGAGTGTTACTAGCTAGTGATCGTCCGAAGGCATGACCTAAAGCGGGCATTTGGGGCGCAAAGGACGATAGGCGTATCAAAGTCCTGGGAACCAAGTGACCTAGGGCTTGATAGCCTATCAAGGCGGAAGACTGGCCTAGCCAGGCTAGAGCCGGTCCAGCTCCCAATGCCCGCTTTAGCTTTAAATGCCGAAAGACAATCACGGATTCCTGCCACAGACACCTAGAATTTAATTATCTTGCTTTTCAACATTTTAGGTCGAGTTCGTGTTAACCCCAACTGGCATAAATATACTGAAAAGCAAGAAAGCGATGGTAGTATCTATTATTGCTGTGCTATCAATGTTTATCGGAATAATATGGCGAGAAATCTAAAATGGCCAAAATAATTTTTGCTAGAAATAGCCTAGCCAAGCGGAAGCCTGGCGCTACCAGATAGCTACTTGAGATTCAAAAACGACAGGCGCTCAGGACTGATAGACGCCGACCCCTAAACTCGCACAATCTTGCTAATCAATATTTGGCACCGAGTAGTGGTTAACCACAACTCGCATCAAAAAACTGAAAACCAAGAAGTTTATAGAGATACCTATAACTGCCGCCATATCAATAGATAGTCAAAAAATATTCAGATAAAGCTAAAATGCCCCAAAATATTTTTGCCTCAAATCTTATCAGGTCAGTCACAAAAAAAAAGAGCCCCCCAAGGGGAGCTCCTATCTCATTTAGCTAGCAACTTGTGACCGGTCATAGTCATAGAGACGGGTCAGGACATAGGCTAATCCGCAGGTCACACCATGAGTGATGCTGATGTGCTGGGTTAAGAAGAGGGGTGCCACATAAATCAAGATAGCCAAGGCAGCATAGAAGTGCGGTTTGTATTGTGGGAAGCGACGGACATAGCGCAGATAAATCATGGCGAGCACATAGCCCCAAATGGCACCACCCGTAATCGGGTGTAAGAAGAGTTGATAAGCTGGCATTTGGAGAAATTCCATGGGGGAAACAATCCTTTCTACTAGTGACTAAATTATTTGATTTTGTATCGTCTGATGGTGAGAGTCAAGACGCCGTCTTGGAAGCCACCCTGGGCTTCATCGATGGCCTTGCCTAGGAAGCTGTAGTCATGGCCGGAGCAGTGACTACCCAGGAGGGCATTGAAGTATTCGTCCACTTCGATTTCCCGCGGACTTTGTAGATCCTTGAGTAAGTCTTGGAAGCTAGCGGGTTCGGCCTGGCAGGCCGCTTGGATGGTCATTTCAATGACTTGTTTGCTAGCCTTAAAGTCCAGGTTAAAATCATTGAGGCCATTGTCTAAGAAATAGGAGACAATCTCCTTCATAATACGCGTTGCTTTGTGTTTTTCGATATTCATAGGGGGCTCCTTCTAATCATCATAGGCGTGATGGTTGCTGCGCAGGGTATCATAGATGGGTACCAGGAAGGCGGCGACAAAGCCACCCGCAAAGCCGTTGTTATAGAGGCTCATGCCTGCGTGTAAGCTAAAGACCATACTCACTACATTATAATGCAAAAAGCCTGCGACTGCACCATAAATGATGCCATAATGTCCAGCAATTGGTGCTAGGGTGGTCCCGAATAAGATAGGCACCCAAACCGAGGATTGGGCGGGATATTGGCCTAGCAATAAGGCAGCTAGCAGAATGCCGGCTGAGATAGGCAGGCAGTTACGCGGATGCTTACCGAAGGCGGAGAAGCCCATGACCCCTAAGATGCCCCCTAGGATAGGGCCATTGAATTGGACACCCAAGGCCAGGGCCAGCAGCAAGTAGAGGCTACCGTTAAGGGCCATATTGAAGGCGGCTGTCCCGAAGCCAAAGTGAGCCAGGAAGTCATCCGGTGTCCGCCCGGCCCGGCGCAAGAGTTTGCCGTAGTTGGCTTTGACTTCTGTCCGCTTGAAGGCTGCTAGGCCAAAGAGCCCTAGCAAGATGCCTAGCAGATAGAGGACTAAGAGGCCATGATGCTCTTGATTGAGGATGCTGAGGCTAGGAGCCTCCAGCTTGAAGTAGCGGAAGCTAATGGTCCCGAACATGGCGATGATACCCATGGCGAAGCCAAAGTTATAGAGGTTAAAGCCTTGGTGGAACTTGAGGTATTGCTCAGCCAAAGGCGCCGAGATAAAGCCAACGCCAGTCCCAATCAGGGCTGCCAAAATTAGCGACCACCAGGACAGTCCAGGTGCGATGGCCCAGAAGGAGATAAAAGGCGCCGCCGAAGTGGCGAAGAGGCTGACCGTGGTCAAGGAACCGAAGGATTGGCCGGTCCAGCGACTATAAAGGTAGACCCCATAAATAATAGGTAGGATATTCAAGACATGGGTCCCGAAGAGGGCGTGGCCAGCAAAGATACCGGCGGCTGCCGCTTGCAGACCATTAAGGCGTGACCGGGTGTTGGTGTAGATGAGAATGTAGGCAATGACAAAATGGCAAGCCACATTGAAGAAAGTCGCCGCCATACCCATGGCCGTAAAGTCGGTCATTAGGTAGCTTTGTTTACTTAAAATTTGGCCGTAATCAGACCAGAGGCTTCCAGCATCTGGCATCAAAAAGCTAAAAATAAAGGTATAGAGGGCCAGCACTAAGAGACTAGACTTCTTGGTGGGCCGCAGGAAAGATGGGATAGTAGAATCAGCCATGGGAACCTCCTTATCAGCTGCTAATGTTAGTATAGCACAAAGGAAAGGCTTTCGCGGGGTTTTTTGCTGTTTTTCTGAGGGGCTTATATTAACAAATTATAGTTGTTTTAGCAAAAAATAGAGAAGTCTCTGACAAGACTTGATTTAGGGTAAGCGCTTAGCAATAATAGAGGATAGAGGAGACTCGATTCGTGATGAGGAGGAAGAAAAATGGCAATGCCAGTATCAACTGAATTAAAAAAATATATGGAAAAGATTTGTGATCAAGCCCGGGCGGTCAATCCCCGTTGGGCTGAGGTTTTTCAAGAGTGTTTCCTAAATACCCTAGAGACCACCATCGAACGCCTAGAAGACGGCAGCACCTTCGTGGTGACCGGGGATATCCCGGCTATGTGGCTGCGTGACTCGACCGCACAAGTACGGCCTTACCTAGTCTTAGCTAAGGAGCATGAGGATATCTACGACATGATTGCTGGTTTAGTCGAGCGCCAATTTGGCTATATCTTAATTGACCCTTATACCAATGCCTTCAACAAAGAACCAAATGGCCAAGGCCACGGAGCGACCGACCACACACAAATGAATGACTGGATTTGGGAGCGCAAATACGAAATTGATAGCTTGGCTTATGCCATTCAATTAGCTTACCTACTCTATGTCAATAGTGGCCGGACCGATCACTTAACCGAGACTGTCCGCAAGGGTTTGGTGACCATTCTAGACCTCTGGCGCACAGAGCAAGACCATGAAGGGTCTAGTCCTTATCGCTTTGTGCGTGACACCGACCGCCAGGAAGACACCCTGCCTTTTGATGGCAAGGGTTCACCCGTTGGCTACACCGGCATGACCTGGTCTGGCTTCCGTCCAAGTGATGACCGCTGCACCTACCACTACCTAGTGCCTTCCAACCAATTTGCCAGTGTGGTCTTGGGCTATGTGGCAGAATTGGCGCCTTTCTTGGGCTTGAGCCAAGAAGAAATCCAGCTAGCGGCTACCCTTAAGGATCAAATCCAGGCCGGCATTGAGCGTTATGGAATCATTCAGAACGCCCAAGGTCAAGCAGTCTATGCTTACGAAGTGGATGGTTTAGGCAATGCCAGCATCATGGATGATGGCAATGTGCCAAACTTACTTTCCCTGCCTTACCTAGGCTTCTGTTCAGAAGATGATCCTATCTATGTGGCCACACGCCAGACCGTTTTGTCGCCAGAGAACCCTTACTACTACAGTGGCAAATTAGCCAGTGGCTTGGGCTCCTCTCATACCTGGGATCAATATATCTGGCCTATTTCCCTCTCTATGGAAGGTTTAACCACTAGCCATAAGGCGGAGAAGGCTCGGATTTTAGACTTGCTGGTCAATACAGACGCTGGCACCAACCAAATGCACGAATCCTTCCACGTGGACGATGACAGTCGTTATACCCGGGAGTGGTTCTCCTGGTCTAATATGATGTTCTGCGAACTCCTCTTAGACTACTTCGATATTCGCGTTAAACGCTAGAAAGACATGAGGCAATAAAATGAGCAAGAAAACCGTTCATATCATTTCCCACTCCCACTGGGATCGGGAATGGTATCTTCCCTTTGAAGAACACCACCTACGCTTAGTCGACTTGATTGATCAAGTCTTAGACCTATTTGACACAGATCCAGACTACCGTTACTTCCACCTAGATGGCCAGACCATCACCTTGGACGACTATCTACAAATTCGTCCCCATCAAGAAGCGCGCCTTAAGGCGGCCGTTCAGTCCGGTAAATTACGGATTGGGCCCTTCTATATCTTGCAGGATGCCTTCCTGATTAGTGGCGAGGCAACCGTACGTAATGGTCTGATTGGTTATCAAGATCTCAAACGCTGGGGGGTTAAGGGCGAACAATTAGGTTACTATCCGGATACCTTCGGCCTAACCGGCCAAACCCCACAAATTACCCGAGGTATGGGCATGTCTGTGGCGGCCTTTGGTCGCGGGGTCAAACCAACGGGCTTTGACAACCAGACCTTTGAAGAAGGCAGCTTCAAGTCGGCCTTCTCAGAGCTTACCTGGAAGAGTCCAGATGGCTCGGATGTCCTGGGGATTCTCTTCGCTAACTGGTATAGTAACGGCAATGAAATCCCTGCTGAGCCTGAGCAAGCCAAAGTCTTCTGGGACAAGAAATTAGCCGATGCTGAGCGCTATGCGGTCTCTGACCAGTTGCTGATGCTGAATGGTTGTGACCACCAACCCGCCCAGACTGATCTGTCCCAAGCCATTGCCTTGGCCAACCAGCTCTACCCAGACTATGAATTTATCCACTCTAACTTTACCTTCTATCAAGAAGCCCTAGAAGCGAGTCTAGCAAGCAATCAACCACAATTAAGTGTGGTGGAAGGGGAATTACGTTCGCAAGCAACGGATGGTTGGTATACTTTGGCCAATACCGCTTCTTCCCGTCTCTACCTCAAGCAGTATTCAGCTCGTCTGTCTGACTACTTGGAGCAAGTCCTAGAGCCTTTGGCCACCTTAGCTACTCGTTACGGCTACGTCTACCCAAGCGATAAAATCGACTTTATCTGGAAGACCCTCTTGCAGAACTACCCTCATGACAGCATTTGTGGCTGTAGTATCGACGAAGTTCACCGGGGCATGGTGTCACGTTTTGAAGCCGTCCAAGCGGCTAGCCAGACCCTAGTGCGGGGCATCCTAGACTTCTTGGCTCAGCAGGTCAAGGCGCCAAATCGTTTGGCAGACCAACCTTATGTCTTGCAGGTCTGGAACCCAAGCAATTGCCTCAAGGAAGGACGTCTAGTCAGCAAAGTCGTCTTAGACCGGGCCTTCTTCAGTCAATATCCGGTTAAAGAAGCCTATCAACGCATGGCGGAATTAGCCATTGAAGACTACCAATTAGTGGATGGCCAAGGCCAAGTCGTGCCTGCCACCATTGTAGACCTAGGGGCTAACTTCGACTATGACCTACCAGATGACCGCTTCCGCCGAGCCTACTTCGCACGTGAATTAGAAGTAGAATGGCTAGCCACCGTGCCAGCTATGTCCTTGGCTGAGTACTATCTAGTGCCTAAGACAGAGGACCTGGAACTAGAAGGTGGAGCCCAAGACAAGGAGTTCATCGAGAATGACTACCTCAAAGTGGTCCTAGCAGCCAACGGCTCCGTTACCATCACCGATAAGGTGACCGGCCAGGTCTATGAAGATCAAGGGCTCTTAGAAGAGACCGGAGATGTGGGCAATGAATATATTTTCCGCGAATCCTTAGGTCAACGCCTGACCCAAGCTGATGCTCTGATTAGCACCCGAGTCATCCAGGATGGCTTGGCCGATCATCTGGTCTTAGGCTATCAACTTCAAGTGCCTATTTCGGCTGACTATGCCTTATTAGAGGCGCAAAAACAAGTCATTGATGTGGTCGAACGCCAAATTGGCCGGGCGTCTGAGACCGTGCCGGTTGAAATCTTCGTGACCTATAGCCTGACCCCTCAATCACGAGGCCTGGCCATCCGTCTAGAAGGTCACAATGAGGTCTTGGATCACCGGGTACGACTGGGCTTCAAGCTACCTGAACGCACGGACCGCCACTTTGTCGACTCAGCCTATGAATGGCTCTGGCGCTCTAACCATGTGGCACCTGAATGGCGTAACCCAAGCAACCCACAAGCCTTGCATCGCAATGTGGCCATTGGGGAGAGTCAAGGTTTGACCTTGAGCGTACAGGGGCTACCTGAATATGAAGTGACCGTTGACGACCAAGCGACTTATCTCTATCTGACCTGCTTGCGTTGCACCGGCGAATTAGGTGACTGGGGTTACTTCCCAACACCGGAAGCCCAATGTCTGGGCGATTACGAAGCCAGTGCCTACCTCCAATTCTGGCAAGGCCAAGATCAGTTAAGCCAAAGCTTTGCGACCGGGTCTTCCATCTTCATCCCACTCTTGGTTAAGCAAGCTAGCCTAGGCCAAGATTTGGCTGACTGGCAAGCTAGCCCAGTCAAGGTCAATGACCTGCCAAGAGGCATCGAAGTGACGGCCTTCAAGCAGGCCCACGATAGCCAAGATTGGATTCTCCGCCTGGTCAGCCATGCTTCAGAGACGCTCGACCTAGCACCTTATCTACCTAGCAAGTTGCAAGCGGTCAACCTCTTAGAAGAGGACCTAGAGGAGACCTCTTCGCTGATTGCGCCTTATGAAATCAAGACCTATCGCCTTAAGAAAGGGTAAGTATTATGACTAAGATTTGGATTGAAGATGCGGCCTTGCGCGACAAGGTTCAGCGTCTAGCAGCAGAATTAGACCTATCCCTATCGCCTGATGGCCGCCTAGTTGACTATCAAGCGGGCCCGGCGGGTAAGTTAGAAGTATCCGACCAAGGGGAGGGCGTCCTCATTGTGGCGCCTGACCTACCACATTTCTTCCATGGCTTAGCCCTCTGGAATATGCGCCAGCAAGCCGGCCAGACCAGCAACTTTAGTCAGCCCATTAGCTTCAGTCGCAATGGCCTCATGCTGGATAACTCCCGCAATGCCGTTGCCAAGGTGGACTATGTTAAGTCCCTCTTAAGACGCTTGGCCGTCTTAGGCCACACTTGGTATATGCTCTATATGGAAGATGTCTATGAAATTCCGGAGCAACCTTATTTTGGGGCCTTCCGAGGCCGTTATAGCCAGGCCGATTTGCGTGAATTGGATGCTTACGCCCAGGACTTGGGTATTGAATTGGTGCCTTGTGTGCAGACCTTGGCTCACCTCAACCAGTTCTTCCAATGGGAGCATATTAACAGTCAATATGCAGACTTGGCTGACGTCCTCCACGTAGGGCGGGAAGAGACCTATACCTTAATCGACCAAATGCTGGCCTCTCTCTCTTCTTGCTTTACAACCAAGCGCATTCACTTAGGCATGGATGAAGCCTATGACCTAGGACGAGGCCATTATCTGGATCAAGTGGGCTTGCGAGCCAAGACTGACATTATGTTGGACCACCTAGCCCGTATGAAGACCCTCTGTGACCGCTATGACCTGGAACCAATCATTTGGGATGACATGTTCTTCTCTTGGTATAACCAAGTGGGCGAAGACGAGAAAATCGACATTCCTGAGGGCATCAGCCTCATGTACTGGGATTACTACCAACACACCACCCAAGCTTACTTGGATAAAATCGCCCAACGTCGTAGTTTAGGGGCTCAAGTCAGCTTTGCTGGCGGGGCCTGGCGTTGGACGGGTTACACACCGCACCACCGTAAGACCTTGGTGGCTAGCCTGGCCGGCCTAGAAGCGGCTCGCCAAACCGGCATCCAGGAAGTCATGGCGACCGCCTGGGGTGACGATAGTTCTGAGTCACCATTTGAAGTGGCCGTCTTCGGCCTGGTCCTCTATTCTTACCTAGACAGCCATGCTGACTATGTAGAAGAGGAGTTTAGCCAATGGCTAAGCTTCTTCACCGGCTTATCCTTATCCGACTGGCTCAAGCAAGGGGAATTAGACTTGTTGCCAGAATGGGATCAATTAGCAGGCATTGATGTGACGCCTTCTAAATACTTCTTCTATCAAGATTTGCTACTACCAATGTTTATGCCACAAATTGAGTCCATGGATGTGGACTATGGGGCCCGTATGGCCAAATTGGCCGTTGACTTCGACGCTATGGAGGGTGGCAATCCAGCTGTCAACCAGTTCTATAGCGACTATGCCCTCTGCTTGGCTAACAAATGGAACCTGCCTTACTTAATCTGGCAGGCCTATCATGCCCACGACCGTCAGACGCTAGCGGACCTCGTTCACGGTCGCTTGCCACAACTGATTGCGGACTATGACCGCGTCCTGCAAAGCCGTCGCCAAGTCTGGCTGCAAGAAGCCAACCCATTTGGCTTGGAAATCTTAGAATATCGGATTGGTGGGCTGATGGCTCGGACGCAAGCGGTCATTTGGCGCTTGAAGGACTATCTGTCAGGCCGTGTCGACAGTCTGCCAGAGTTGGAGGAAGCACGACTCAATCCGCTGCCAACAGACCAAAGTGGCTTCAAACCAGCCGTCAACTACAACCGCGCCCTACGGACCATGTCGCGGTCCCGTATGACCTGGTAGCATAAGACAATAAGGCAAGGGAATAACCCTTGCCTTTGGCTTTATGATTACAAAAATGACGAGGACTCAGTCCTCGTCATTTGATTTCGTCTGTGATTACCAGGCGCGGATGCGACCTTGGCAGTCTGGGCAGACACCGTAAACTTCGACTTTAGTCCGGTTGGTTGTATAGCCGGTTTGTTTATGGACGTCTTCGGTTGGATCTGGGAACTTAGTCATAGCGAAGTCCGCAATTTTCCCACAGCGTTCACAGATAATGTGCTGATGGTTGTAGCCATTTAGGCCCATGTAGTCATAACGACTGGTGACATCAGAGAATTTCATCTCATTGACATAACCTTCTTTGACTAGGAAAGACAGGTTATTATAGATGGTCGCAAGACTAAGGCTTGGCCAGTCAGGTAAGAGATCATGGTAGATTTCTTCCACGGTAGGGTGATTGTGTGTCTGAATCATATAGGATAGAATGGCGCGACGTTGCGGCGTCATCCGAATGTGCTTGTTCTTAAGTTGGGCAACAACTTGTTCGAGTTCTTTAGCGACATCAGTTACATATTCCATTTTGGGTCACCTCCTTTTATTTATTGATAATTAAAACAATCTACTACATATAACATTATAGCACAAATTTTAGCGATAAGTCAAGCCAATTGCCTTCTCCATCCGCGCTAGGACCTTGTTAGCCTGTTGGTTGGCCTTCTTAGCTCCGTCGGCCAAAATGTCGTCTAGGGTGCTGGAAGTCAAGAGACGGTGATATTCCGCTTGGATTGGCTCTAGGGTCGCGATAATACTGTCGGCAATAGCCTGCTTAAAGGTCCCATAGCCAGCCTCATGATATTCAGCCACCAGAGAGTCGATCGAACGGCCAGAAAAAGCAGAGAAAATATCCAGCAAGTTGCTGACAGCCGGTTGATTTTCACGGTCATAATTGACTTGGCCAACTGAGTCGGTGACGGCACTTTTCATCTTCTTAAGGATGGTCTTAGGATCATCTAGGAGGGAGATGGTCGCCTTGGCATTGGTATCGGACTTGCTCATCTTGCTGAATGGGTCTTGCAGACTCATGACCCGACCACCGGATTTAGGGGTGATGATTTCAGGTTTGACTAGGAGCTCCTTGCCCTTGCCATAGCGTTGGTTGAAGCGATCCACATAGTTACGGGTCAACTCCAAATGTTGCTTCTGGTCTTCGCCCACTGGCACATAGGCTGCATCGTAGAGAATAATGTCCGCTACCATTAAGGCAGGGTAGCAGAGCAAGCCAGCATTGACACTTTCTTGCTTGGTGGATTTATCTTTATATTGGGTCATGCGCTCCAATTCGCCCAAGCCGGTCGTACAGAGAATCATCCAAGCCGCTTGCGTGTGGGCTGGGACATCAGACTGAACGAAAATGGTGGCCTTCTTAGGGTCAATCCCTAGGGCTAGATAGAGGGCAGCCAACTCACGGGTTGTTTGGTGGAGCTTGGCTGGGTCTTGGGGCACGGTAATGGCGTGCTGGTTGACGATACAGTAGGTAGCGTCATAGTCATCTTGTAATTCAACAAATTGGCGCATAGCCCCAACGTAGTTCCCGATGGTTGGAACCGAGGTAGGTTGAACGCCAGAAAAAATTTTTGCTTTCATCAAATCGAGCCTCATTCTCTCTTAGTTTCGCTACTATTATTATAACGCAGTTTCACTTAATTGACAAAAGCAATGTGGTGCCCGCCTGGCAAAAGAAGGCAGAGGAGAGATTGAACAAGGACTTTTAAAGAATTCTCTAAGAGTATATGAATTTTTTGTGAAGTTTTGTTTACAGCTGTGAACTAATCTCGGTCTTAAGTATGATTTATTGTTAAATTTCAAAAAAAGTATAGTAATCAGGGGCTAGGGGTAGTATAATAGCATAGTAGTAATCGTAGTGGTTATTGAAAAAAGGAGTGATTAGTTTGGTAACGTTATATACGACCCCAAGTTGTACTTCATGCCGTAAGGCCCGTGCCTGGTTGGAAGAACATCAAATTCCCTACACAGAACGTAATATCTTTTCGGAACCACTGTCTCTACAAGAAATTAAAGATATTTTACGTATGACAGAAGAAGGGACAGAAGATATCGTCTCAACCCGTTCCAAAGCATATTCAGACTTAAATATTGAAATTAGCGAAATATCCTTGAATGACTTTTATCGCATTGTGCAAGAGCAACCAGGTCTCTTGCGTCGTCCAATCATGATTGACGAGAAACGCCTGCAAATCGGCTTCAATGAAGATGAAATTCGTCGTTTCTTGCCACGCGAAGTGCGTGCCTTGGAATTGCGTAAGGTGCAAGCCTTAGTCAATGAGTAATGAATAGAGTCTAGGTGAGGCCGGAACCTTGTTTCTGCCTCGCCTTTCTTTTCCCTTAGGACAATACATTAGGATAGCGTCTTGGCCTAAAGTTTAGTATAATGAAGAAATAGAGGAGGTGTTACTATGGAAATGGAACGTATCAATGAGGATACAATCAAAGTCTTGATTATGCCGGAAGATCTGGAAGAACGAGGGATTAACTTCCTAGAACTGATTAGCAACCACGCCCGCATTGAGCAATTCTTCTACTCCATCCTGGAAGAGGTGGACGTAGAGAACCAATTCGCGGAATCTGATTCCGTCACTTTCCATGTCATCCCATCCGATCGAGGCCTCGAACTCTACATTAGCCGTAGCAGTGGTAATGGCCTAGAAGATTTGCTGGAGAACGAAGTCCTCAAACGTCTCTTGGACCGTCGTAAATCCGCCCTAAAAGATAAGCAACAAGCCCAGGATCAAGAAGACCTCAGCGTCAATGAGAAGCTAGAAGTCCTAGAAGGCTTGACCAAGGAGATTGAAGCCGAGATTGAACAGGCCCAGGATCAGGAAGAACCTGTAGGGCCCGAGATTGTCTGCTTCGATAGCTTGGATGATTTCCTCAAGTTGGCACGTCAACTACAGGACTTCCCGGTTGAAAATAGCCTCTATCGCTACAATGACGCCTACTATCTGGTCTTGAGCGATGTGATTGGTGATTATGAACCAGACGGCCTCTACCAACAATTCCTCTTCATGCTGGAATTTGGGGAAGAAGCCACCGTCAAGGAAGCCATCTTGAAGGAACACGGGGAACTCTTGCAAGCGGGAGATGCCTTGGAATTCTTCGCACAATTTTAAGATTGACTGCCGTCGACAGGATTTACCTGTGGACGGTTTTTTTGTGGTCGCTTACGGGCCATGGATATGTTAAAATAAGAGTAGAATGGGCAACTGGGCCAAGACTGTCCAGTGTCATCAAGAAAAAGGGGGAAAGAGCATGACTTCAGTCATCACCTTCGGGCAGGGGGCGCATCCAGCGCAACTTCGCCTTGATAAATTAAACCGTCACGGCATTATCGCCGGTGCGACAGGGACCGGTAAGACCGTAACCCTTAAGGTCTTGGCCGAATTACTAAGCCAAGAAGGCATTCCAGTCGTCCTCTCTGATATCAAGGGAGACCTTATGTCCTTGGCTCAAGCCAACAATACCGATGTCAGCGAGCGCCTGGCTCAGACAGGTCGTGAGAACTATGAACCAAGTTCTTATCCTGTACAACTTTGGGATGTCAAAGGCGAGAACGGGACGCCTTTGCGGTTGACCGTCTCCGATATGGGGCCTGTCATGTTAACTCGTCTCTTGGGCCTTAATGAAACCCAAGAATCCATTCTCAACGTGGTCTTCGATGTGGCCGATAAGCAAGGTCTCTTGCTGATTGACCTCATGGACTTGCGGGCTATGCTTAACTATGTGGCCGCTCATGCTGGCGAATTAAGCCAACACTACGGTAACATTCCAGCACGTTCAGTTGGGGCTATTTTACGCTCTCTAGTTATTTTAGAGCAACAAGGGGCAGCCAGCTTCTTTGGTGAGCCAAGCTTAGAGATTGCCGACCTCATGCGCCAAGACAGCGATGGCCGTGGGATTGTCAACATCCTCAATGCGGAACAGCTCTTCAACCAACCAACCTTGTATGCGACGGTGCTCTTGGCCCTCTTGGCTGAGCTCTATGAGAACCTTCCGGAAGTCGGAGACTTGGATAAACCTAAGTTGGTCTTCTTCTTCGATGAAGCCCACGCCCTTTTCAAGGATGCACCGGCTGTCTTATTAGAGAAGATTGAGCTCATTGTTCGCTTAGTGCGGTCCAAAGGGGTCGGGGTTTACTTCATTACCCAAAACCCAACCGATATTCCAGACAAGGTAGCCAGCCAATTGGCTAACCGCATCCAGCATGGTTTGCGGGCCTTTACACCTAAGGAACTCAAGACCGTTAAAACGGTAGCGGACACCTTCCGTCAAGAAGCCAACCAAGACCTAGCCAAGGTCATTCAAGAACTCAAGGTGGGGGAAGCTGTGGTGTCTACCCTGACGGAAGATGGTAGCCCTAGCCTGGCTGACCGGGTATTGATTTACCCACCGCAAAGTCTCTTAGGGACCATTGACCCAACTGTTAAGGCTAGCCTGATGAATAGCTCACCATTGGATGACAAGTATGGTGAAGCCATTGACCGTGAGAGTGCCCATGAAGTCATTCTCAAACAAACCCAAGAACAGGAGGCGGCTCTCTTAGCAGCCGCTCAAGCCGCAGAGGCAGCAGAAGTAGAAGAAGAGGAGGATGAAGACGTGGCAAAAACTAGCAAGAAGTCAAGCAGCACTGGTGGTCGCAAGACAGACAACCTCTTGGATCGTTTCATGAAGAATGTGGTCGGCCAAGTAGGTCGTGAAGTCGGCCGTGTGGTATCCCGCGGGATTACCGGCATGTTTAAGAAGTAAGACCTTGTTGTCCTATTCCTACGCTAGCCAATAAAGGAGTCGCTATCATGGAAACCTTATGTCTTGGTCGTCACTTAGCCGGAGCCAGTCGCATCGCCCTAGGCTGCATGCGCATGGCCTCCCATTCGCTACAAGAAGCTAGCCAGGTTCTGGAGACTGCCCGCCAGGTCGGCATTAATTTCTTCGATCATGCCGATATCTATGGCCGGGGCGAGTCGGAAGTCCGCTTTGCTCAAGCTGTCAAGGAACTAGGTATTCCGCGTGATCAACTGCTGATCCAGTCCAAATGCGGGATTCGCCTGCCGGAAGGATATTTTGACTTTTCCAGCCAGCATATTTTGGATTCGGTAGATGGCATTCTCAAACGCCTCAAGACCGACTATCTGGATGTCTTGCTCCTACATCGGCCCGATGCCCTTATGGAGCCGGACCAGGTGGCAGCCGCCTTCGATCGCTTGCATGCAGCCGGTAAGGTGCGTTATTTCGGCGTCAGCAATCAGAATCCCTATCAAATGGAGTTGCTTCAGGCCAGTGTGACCCAGCCCCTTATTATTAATCAACTGCAGTTGGGGCCTGCCCACACCCCCATGATTGATGCTGGTCTCAATGTTAACATGCGAGAAGAAGCAGGCATTAACCGTGACGGGGGTATTCTGGATTATTGTCGCCTCAAGGGCATCACAATCCAACCATGGTCGCCCTTCCAGGTAGATTTGCATCAAGGAGTCTTCATGACCCATCCAGATTATCAGCTCTTGACCGAAACCTTAAGTCAGGGTGCTAAGCAGCATGGCGTGGCCTTCGAAGCCATGGTCATTGCCTGGCTCTTGCGCCATCCGGCAGGCTTCCAACCGATTGTGGGGACCATGAGCCCAAAACGGATTGAAGCGCTGGCCCAGGCTGAACGTGTGCAAATGACTCGCCAAGAATGGTATGACATCTACAAGAGTGCAGGCAATCGCCTCCCTTAATCAAGTGTGAAGGAGACAAGAATCAATGAAATTAATCGCCATTGATATGGACGGTACCCTCTTAAGAGGGGACAAGTCCTTTGATTTGGATCGCTTCGAGCGGGCAGTTCATGCCCTTAAGGAAGCCGGGACCCGTGTCTGTATTGCTTCAGGCAATAGCTATCCTAAGTTGCGTGGCTATTTTGATGACCAATTGCGTCAGGAACTGCTCTTTGCCTCGACTAACGGTAACGCCATTATGGTAGAAGAGCAAGGCCTTCATTATAGCGCCTTGGACTATGACACGACCGAAGCTATTATTGACTTCCTTAATGAATTCTCGGATTTCTTCTGTCTGGTCATGACCGACCGTGGCTCCTATGCCGTGACCCAAGATCAGGATGCCTTGGATCATTTCCGTCTCTACCATCCGCATATTGATCATTTGGTTAATTTCCGTGACCTCAATCCAGAAGAAGCCATTCTTCAACTATCGGTCATGAGTAAGCGTAGCGTAGCCGACAATAAGGTCATGACGCGGATTCTCAATGAACGTTTCCCGGAGGGGCATGCGGTGACCAGTGGTGGCCGTTGGATTGATGTCTTCAGTCCCCAAGGGGGCAAGGGCAAGGCTATCCGCTACCTGCAAGACTATCTGCAGACGGATGCCAGCCAGACCATGGCCTTCGGTGATAGCCTCAATGACCAGACCATGATGGAAGTGGTCGATTATAGCCTAGCCATGGGCAACGCCGATCCAGATTTATTGGCTATCTGCCGTTATCAAATTGGCGATAATGAATCGCAAGCAGTGATTGATATCTTGGAAGCCCTAGTGGCCGACCCAAGTGCGGCCTTCCTGGCCCAATATCGTCGCTAAGTAAAGGAGCAAGACCGTGTCCAAAAAGCCAAGCAAAAGAAAGCAAAAAGCCCACAAGGAGCAAGCCCAAGATGACTTGGTGCAGGTTGACGCCTTTATGATTCCGGCGCCCTTTGCCGCCATGTATCAAGTCCTACGGGAAGCCGTGGCCGAGGATTTGTTGGCTCTCTTGAGTCAGGAATTCGCCCGGGTGGCTCGGGTCTCGGACAATGAGGAAGAAGGGGAGGCAGTGGTCGCCTATGATGCGGCCGACGTCGAACAGCTACGGATTTACCTCAATCCTAGCAATATTTCTCAGGCCCAGAAGGCGCGGGACAAGCATCAACTGGATAAATTTGTGGACCACCTCCGCCACACGGAGGGGTAATATAGAAAGGGTGGGAAAAGTTTTCCCACCCTTTTTATCTGTTTTATCTGTGTCCAAAGGCGTGTGGGCCAAGCCCCACTTAAGCCAAAAGGCGGTGCTTGGGGTGGGACCGGCTGCAGCCAGCCTGAGGCTGTCTTCCGCCTTGTGGCACTATCGAAGGGCTTAGTCACTGCCTTCCAAGCCCTTCAGATACGCGCCACATCCTGGGCACCACAAGCACCGCTTTTGGCCGTGGGTCTGGGCTCCCACTGGACTGCGAAAGGGGACAGAGGCAAAGTTGAAGGTATTCAAAGGCGTGTGGGCCAAGCCCCACTTAAACCAAAAGGCGGAGCTTGAGGTGGGACCGGCTACAGCCAGCCTTTGGCTGTCTTCCGCCTTGCGTCGCTATCGAAGGGCTAAGTCACTGCCTTCCAAGCTCTTCAGATAGGCGCCACATCCTGGACACCACAAGCCTCGTCTTTTGGCCGTGGGGCTTGGCCCACACTGGACTGTTAAAAAGCATAAAAAAGGTGGATGAAAACACTTTCTGGATGTATAATGAGTGTGTAGATAGAATTTGGATGACGATGTATTTGGGAAGGGAGGTTTAGGATAAAGTCGTCATCAGGTATGCAACTATAATAAAGGAGCAATGCAATATGAAACGTTTTATTTTGACCCCACTCACTTTCTTGTTTCTACTGCTCTTTTGTCTTTCGACTTCAAACGTTCAAGCCAACCAATCAGTAGGTGATGACCTATGTTGCTGTCCTAAGAAGCCACATGAATCTTGGTGTGAAGAATATGCTGTAGAGTGGTACATAGGAAATCCAAATGATGTTCGGCCGATTGAAGAAGATTTGACAGCCTATATTCCTGATAAGAAGGACAAAAAACGAGACGCATTTCCAAGCTCTATTGTGGTAGAAGAAATTCGATTCTTTAGTTCTCAGCCACCTCAAACCATTTACTATAATAAAAATCACTACTATGGCTATATCCCTGTGGTTAAAATATGGCAACTGGGCCCAATTTACTACGCTCTATATAAGGGAGCGGTTATTTTACAAGGTCCAGGAGCAAACAATTGAGTTAGAAAATAAGATTTCGCCTTTTATGCAAAGCACCCCATAAGTTGGACTTTTAATGTCTAACTAATGGCGTGCTTTTCAAGAGGCAAACAACTTAGCTTTCTTCATTTTGCCAATCGTGCAGTGTGAGACCAGTCCCACGTCCAAAAGCGGGCTTGTGGTCTAGTGGATGCCTCGCGTATCAGAAGGGCTTGGAAGGTTAGTGACTTAGCCATTCGATAGCGAGGCAAGGCGGAAGACAGCCGCAGGCTGGCTGAAGCCGGTCCGCCCCAAGGGCCTGACTTTGCC
>ERZ772977.739-NODE-739-length-19521-cov-4.628224_pt1 | contig 19521 bp, 19 predicted proteins | sample MGYA00511131_ERZ772977 | MGnify/ENA primary metagenome ERZ772977 (study PRJEB29015, sample SAMEA2737935) | human oral metagenome | biome: human oral; feature: human-associated habitat; material: dental | place: China | collected 2151 ...
ATGGCCTGGATTCGCGCGCCCTCTCCGGCATCCAGCTGGCAGCGGTCGGTCGCGGCACGGTGGAGGCCCTTGGTCGCGTCGGACTCACCCCGGACCTGAGGCCGTCGGAGGGTGATACCGCCCACGACTTGGCGTTGGAGTTCCCTGCCTACGACGACCTGATCGACCCCATGGCGCGGGTGCTCGTGCCGACCGCCGACGTGTCGGTGGCGGATCTGGTGCAGGGGCTGACGAACCTCGGCTGGGAGGTCGAGGAGGTCACCGCCTATCGCACGGTACGGGCCGCCCCGCCGCCCGCCGAGATCAGGGATCGCATCAAAACCGGGTTGTTCGACGCGGTGGTGTTCACCTCGTCGTCGGCGGTGCGCAACATGATCGGCATCGCGGGCAAACCCCACACGACCTCCATCATCGCGGCCATCGGGCAGGCAACCGCCTCGACCTGTGAGATGCACGGACTCAGGGTGGACGTGGTGGCGGATTCGCCGAGCTTCGAATCGGTGGCCGTCGGCCTGGCGCGCTTCGCGGACGAACGTCGCGCCGACCGGCTGGCGCAGGGGCTGCCGGACACGAAACCCTCCCAGCGGCGACGCCGGCGCCGCAGGGACCCGAACCGGGGGTCCTGATGCGGCAGCGGCCGACGGTGGTTCACCTGATGCGGCACGGGCAGGTCCACAACCCCGACGGGGTGTTGTACGGGAGGCTGCCCGGTTTTGGTCTCTCGGAGCTCGGCCACGAGATGGCCGCCCGGCTCGCCGAGTACTGGGACGGCGCCCCGTTGACGCACGTGCGCTGTTCGCCGCTGCAACGTGCCCGGGAGACCTTGGCGCCCACCGCCGAACTGTTCCCGCAGCTCGACGTGGTCATCGACGAGCGCGTCACCGAGGCCGCCAACGCCTTCGAGGGAAAGGTTTTCGGCGCCGACAACAAGGCCCTGCGTGACGTGCGCATGATCCGGCACGTGTTGAATCCGCTGCGTCCCAGCTGGGGTGAGCCCTACCGGGAGATCGTGGCGCGGATGCGGGCCGCAATGGGCGATGCCGCCGCCGCGGCCGGGCCGGGCGGGCAGGCGCTGGTGGTCAGCCATCAGCTGCCCATCGAGATGGCCCGTCGTGATGCAGAGGGCAGGCCCCTGGTTCACGATCCGCGCCGCCGACGCTGCACCTTGGTTTCCGTGACCTCCTTCACCTTCCGTGGCGGTTTCATCACCGCCGTCGACTATGCGGAGCCCGCCCGAGATCTGCTGCCCGTCAAACGGGGGCGCCGGTTCCGGGTCGGGACCTGAGCATGCGGCCCGCACACGGGGTCTCTTTCCAGTTCCGAGAGGCGGGGGGCACAATGGTGGCTTGTTTCCCCAATACCCGGAAGGAGCCGACGTGAGGGATTCCCGCATCAAGCGTTCCGCCGGGCGCGGGGGGAAGTGACCTCCATTGTCCGACACCTCCACGTGGCTGATCGACCTGTTCGAGGAACAGGGGTCGACGATGCATCGGCTGGCCGTGATGCTCGGCGCCGAATCCGAGTCGGGGCACATTCTGCGCACCTCGCTGCTGGGGCTGGCGAAACGTTCCAACCGGATCGTCGACCCGTCGGCCCGGGTGGAGTACCTGGCGGAGCACGTGGTGCACCAGGCCCGTTCCGTGCGGGGCCCGGGCGGTTCGCTGGAGCTGCTGGAGGTCGCCGATCCACGGCAGGAGGAGATTCGCCGTGCCATTCTCGCCCTGCCCATCCGGCTGGCCGAGATTCTGCTGGTCTCCCACTACCTGTCCGTTTTCGGGCCGGAACTGGCCGGGATCATGCGGATGACGGTGCGGGGCTGCAACCAGCGGCTGGAGGAGGCACTCCACGCGCTGCGCCGGGCCGTCGGTGAACCGGGACCGGTGAGCCTGCCCGGGGTGATCGAGTCGCTGTCGCAGGAGCTGACGGCGGCGCTGCGCTCCGCGGCGCGGCTGGTCCAAGCGCCCGGAACCGAGACCCTGGAGGCGGAGCTGCGCTCCCTCAAGGGGGCGCGGGCCCCCGGCGTTCCGCTGTTGCTGGCGGTGCTCGCGGTGCTGCTGGTCCTGCTGGTGGTGATCTTCATGACCTGGCTGTTCGGGCGTGTCCACCAGTCCTCGACCGTGCCGACACTCGTCGAGTCACCGCATTCCGTTCCTCCGCAGTCACGGGCCCTGCCCGTGCAGGTGCAGTCGGTCCCGGTGTACTACGTCGGCCGTCAGGACGGAAAACTGCACCGGGAGTTCCGCAACCTGGCGGCGTCGGGGGACATGGTCTCGACGGTCGTGAACGCGATCCTGACGTTGGCGCCCCTCGACCCCGACTACAGTTCGGCCTGGAATCCCGGGAAGGTGATCGGGGTCAGTCGCGAGGGATCCGTGGTGACCGTGAACCTGTCCGCCGGCGCCTTCCCCGACGGCGCCAACGATGAGCTGACGAGGCAGGCCATCGACCAGGTCGTCCAGGCGGTTCATGAGCTCCTGGACGCCCCGGACCTGGAGGTCCGGTTCACCGCCAACGGAACGGCCCCTCCGGCCGCGTTCGAGGGCGGGCACCGGTCCCGGGGGGTGTCGCTGCTGGCGAAGCTGTGGATCAACACCCCCGGAAACGGCGCGCGGATGGCTGCCGGGGACGTGACCTTCTCCGGTGTGGTGCAGCCCGATTCGGGACAACCCCGGGTGCTCGTCACCGACTCCAACGAGACCCTGCTGACCTCGCAGTACGCCCAGACCGGGACGGAAGTGGACGCGGACGGCTGGCGTGGCTGGTCTGTGTCGCTGGCCCTGGAGGCCGGCAGCTACCTGATTCGGGTGGAGACCACCTGGACCGATGAGGCGGGGAACCAGCAGACATCGCAGGAGAGCCGCAGCATCACCGTCGAGTGAACGCCCCGCGGCCTCCCGATCGATCCCTCAATGGGAAGCGACCCAGCCGGCCACCTTGGATGTCCAGCGGGCGGGCATCAAGCGGGTGGCCTCGGCCAGGATCGTGTTGCCCACTCCGTCGACGACGTAGGGGCGGTGACGGCGCAGCGCCCGGAACGCGCTGGTCACCACCTGATCGACGCTGCGGCGCTGCTGCATCACCTGGTCGTTGCCGGCGGTGGAGAAGAAACCGGTCTCGGTGGGGCCGGGGCACACGGCCAACACCCGCACGCCGCTGTCGTGCAGTTCCGCCCACAGCCCGATCGACAGACGCAGCACGTAGGCCTTCGTCGCGGCGTAGGTGGAGAACCCGGGGATGGGCTGGAAGGCACCAGTGCTCGCGATGTTGATGACCGCCCCGCGGCCGCGCTGCTTCATGCCTGGCAGGACGGTACGGGCCAGTTCGGTGAGGGCCACCACGTTCAGCTCCACCTCGGCGGCGATGCGCTCCGGTGGCAGGTCGGCGAAGTCGCCGATCGTTCCGAAACCGGCATTGTTGATCAGGGTGTGGATCTCGCGGGATGCGAGGTCAGCGGCCAGCACGGCCCGGGCGCCGCGGTTGGTGAGGTCGCAGGGCCAGGTCTCCACCTGGACGCGATGCGCGGCGCGCAACTCGGAGGCAAGCGTCTCAAGTTTGTCAGCGCTGCGGGCCACCAGGATCAGGTGCGCCCCCTGCCTCGCGAGCTCTCGCGCGAAACCGGCCCCGAGCCCACCAGAGGCCCCCGTCACAACTGCCCAACCTGTCATAGGGGGAAGTCTAGGCGTTCGAGCCCCGATCATCAGGTGCAGGCACCCCGGTTGCACGACTCCGCTGCCTTTCGGAGGTCCGATATCGTCTGAGCCGATCCGCGAGGCGCGTTCCGAAACCCATCTCACATCGATCCGGTCGCTTCTGAACCATGACGAGGAAGTCCGGGGGGTGGGGGCTGGACGTTTCTCGGTTTGTGGGGTGGTCTCCATTTGGGCTGTTCCCCTGCGTCCACGGGCTGGCTCAAACGATTCTCTCCAGGACCCCATTTCGTGAAGGACGTGGTTCGGCGACGCATGACAAGATGGGGCCATGCAGCATTTCGACATTGCCGTGATCGGATCTGGTTCGGGAAATTCCATCATCGACGAACGTTTCTCCCACCTGGACGTCGCCCTGATCGAGGACGACCCGGTCTTCGGTGGCACCTGTCTGAACCGGGGCTGCATTCCCACCAAGATGTTCGTGGTGGCCTCCGAGAACGCCCGGGCCCCTGAGCAGGCCCGTCGGCTCGGGGTGGACCTGGAATTCAAGGGCGCCGACTGGCCCGCCATCCGCGACCGCGTCTTCGGTCGCATCGACCCGATCTCGCAGGCCGGACGCGAGTGGCGTCGCAAGGGGGGCGGGGTGACGCTGTTCGAAGGGCACGCCAGTTTTGTCGACGCTCACACCCTCCTGGTCGGTGACGTGCAGATCAGCGCCGACCAGATCGTCATCGCCACCGGGTCGCGACCCCGGCCGCTGCCGGTGGAGGTCCCGGAGGAGTTGCGGTCGCGGTTCCACACCTCCGACGACGTGATGCGCATGGACGAGCTGCCCCGGCGGCTCGTCGTGCTCGGTGGCGGGTTCGTGGCCTGCGAGTTCGCCCAGATTTTCGCGGGTCTCGGGTCGCAGGTGACCCAGGTCAACCGTTCCGAGGTGGTGTTGCGCGGAGAGGACCGGGAGATCTCCGAGGCTTTCAAACAGGAACACGCCAAGCTGGTCAACCTGATCCTCAACCAGAGCATCGCCGAGGTCGCCACCGGTCCCGACGGCGAGGTGTTGGTCATCACCGCCGACCGCAACGGTGTCGAGTACGAGTACCTGGCCGATGCGGTACTAGTGGCCACGGGACGCATCCGCAACTCCGACTCCCTCAACCTGGCCGCCGCCGGGGTCAAGGTGGGGGCAGGCGGGCAGATCCGCGTCGACAAGCACCAGCGCACCAGCCAGCCGCACATCTGGGCGCTCGGCGACGTGTCCTCGGAGTGGCTGCTCAAGCACGTCGCGAACGCGGAGGCCCGCACCGTCGCAGCGAACCTCCTCATCGACGGAGGCGAACTGGCGGCCACCGACCACCGCTACGTTCCCCACGCCGTGTTCACCGAACCGCAGATCGCAGCCGTCGGCGCCACCGAGGAGCAGCTGCAGGAATGGGGTACCCCCTACGTGGAGTTCAAGCAGCGTTATGCGGATGTCGCGTTCGGTTGGGCGCTGGAGGACGAGGGGCATTTCGTGAAACTGTTGGCCGATCCGCGCACCTGGCATCTCCTCGGTGCCCACATCATCGGCCCCCAGGCCGCCACCCTGATCCAGCCGATGATCCAGGCCATGAGCTTCGGCCAGACGGTGCAGGAGCTGGCCCGTGGCCAGTACTGGATCCATCCCGCGTTGACCGAGGTGCTGGAGAACGTCCTCCTCGGCCTGCTGAAGGCACCCCGGCCGAAGGAACTCGATGCCTGATCTCGCGTTCCCCGACCGAACCGAAAAGGGAACCGGGCCCCGGTGACGTTGCCTCAGTCGGTGGTGACCGGTTTGATAGCGACCATGAGGTCGCGGCGGATGGAGGAGTCGACGCGGTGCGCGAATCGGTTCCACGCCCCGCCGGTGAGGACCTCCAGGCCGGCGCCGGTCAGCAGCGCCGCCAGGTCCTCGCGGGGCATGCCGAGGGTGTTCCAGCTGATCCCCAGCGACCCTCCCGGGTGCAGCTGCCCCGCCCACACCGGGATCGTCTCCGCCAGCAGCTGCGCCGGGGTGCGCGACCTGCGTCCGCCCGACGTCGATCCGTGCACCACGCCGTAGGGGGCGTCGGTGACGATGGCGTCGAAACGTTTTTTCCCGTACAGCGACCCCGACGAGCGGGCGTCCCCGGTGAACACCGTCGCCACCAGCTCCCGTCTGTCGACGGTGATGCGTGCGTCGAAGCGACGACCGATGCGCGCCCCGTTGCGGCGCACCGGGGTGACGGCGGCCGTGTGTTTGATGCGTTTGCGTCGCAGCCAGGTCTTGTAGAACGCCGCCATCGCGTCGAAGGCCTTGTCGTCGGCCTCCACGCCGAAGGCGTCGCAGCCCGCGATGAGCGCCGTCGAGATGGTGGTGCCGCGCCCCGCCATCGGGTCCAGCACCCGGTGGGGTGAGTTGCGCCTGGCCGCAGCGACGGTGACGTTCAGCAGCAGCCGGGTGAACTGTTCGTTGGTCTTTCCCTGGTACTTGGGGATGGTCACGAGGTCGTCGTCGAGGACATCGGTTCGCGGCAGTGCGACGGGCCGCAGCAGGTCGCCGTCGCGCCGGAACAGCGCGAATGCCGACGACTGCCGTGCGATGCCCGCCAGCTCGTCACCTCCCATGTGTTCGGCGTCGAAGGCCAGGTAGTCGACGCCCGCCACCTCGGCCTGCGCGATCCCCGAGACGAAGGGGGCGGTGATCTCCAGCTCGGCGGCGGTCAGCGCGGCCGCCTCGCCCGCGTAGACGCGATTCGCGGACGGGTTGCGCAACAACAGGTACGACGACATGGGGGCAAGTCTTTCACGTCGCGACGCCGCAGGGGCTCACCGCAGGAACAAGGCCTTGAGGCGCAGCGACGCCACCCACACCCCGAGTACGGCCAGGACGACGAAGTAGAGGGCGTGACCCGCGGTCAGCCAGCTGACCGCGCCGGCGTTGAGGTCGCGGAGCATCTCGATGCCGTGCCACAGCGGCAGGCACTTCACCGCCGCCGCGATCGGGGCCGGGTAGACGTCGACGGGGTAGAAGGTGCCGGAGAACATGAACATCGGCATCAGCACCAGCGTGATCCAGTCCATCTGCTGGAAGGTGCGGCAGAACGACGTGGCCGCCATCCCCAGGGCCGCGATCCCGAGGGCGATCAGCAGGCACGCTGGGATGGCCAGCAGCATCCACCACGACCCGACGAGGCCCAGCAGCGCCGTGACCGCGACGAAGCTGGTGGCATAGATGCCGCCGCGTACCAGGGCGACGGTGATCTCGCCCAGCGCCACGTCCAGCGGCCCCAGCGAGGTGCTGAGCATCGTCTCGTAGAGCTTGTCGAACTTCAGTTTCATGAACACGTTCCAGGTGGCGTCCATGACCGCCCCGTTCAACGCGGAGGTGGCCAGTAGCGCGGGCGCGATCCAGGCGGCGTAACTGGTCCCCGCCTGCACCTGGCCGATGAAGGTGCCCAGCCCGATTCCCATCGCCAGCAGGTACAGCACCGGTTCGACTGCTCCCGAGGCCATGAGCAGGCCGCTGGCACCCCAGTTCGCCTTCAGGCCCCGGGCCGTGACGACGGGGAATCTGCCGCTGAACGAGGCCGAGTGGTGTGTCCCGGGCAGCATCGACTGGCCGTCCGGCAGTCCGCCCGGCACCGCAGCCACCGGTCCCGACGCGACCCGCTTCCTGGTTCGTTCCCGGCGGGGGTGGGGCAGGGCCCCGGTCAGCCGCAGGTGGAAGATTCGCCGGGCGAGCAACAACCCGGCGACGGTCAGCGCGGTCAGGTAGGCGACGTGCACGAACGGTAGCCACGCCGGCGCGGCCTGCCCGAGGGTCAGGATGCGGGCCAGGTTCACCCCGTGCCACAGCGGTGAGATCCAGCCGAGCGGGTGCAGCCAGCCGGGCAGCACGTCGAGGGGGAAATAGGTGCCGGAGAACAGCGTCAACGGCAGCACCACCAGCCGCGAGAAGATGGAGAACTGGCCGTTCTCGTCGTGTTGGAGGGCCGTCCAGGCCATCACCGGGTTGCCGAACGACCACGCCGTCAAAACCGCCACGGGAAGCAGGACCAGCACGCTCACGGGGGTGATGGCCCCGAAGACCAGCAGCACCACGATGACAGTGGCGCAGTTGATGAGGTAGCGCACCGTTGCGCCCAGCCAGTGTCCCTCCGCCAGCTGCGACGGGGTGGTGGGGGTGGAGGCGGCAGCCTGGTACAGCTCGTGCCACTTGAAACTGGAGAACACCCCGAGGGTGTTCTCGTCCTGGGCTGCGTGCACGGCTGAGGAGAGCAGCATCGCGGGCGCCACGAACTGCAGGAAAGGCACCCCGAGCGCCCCCGGGCTGGCGGCATCCACCACCACGCCCAGGCCCACCCCCAGCGCCAGCACCGTCAGCAGCGGATCCAGGGTGCCGATGGCGAACAGGCTCACCCACCAGGAGCGCAGCTGCATGATGACGTTGCGGGCGTGGTGGAGGGCGCCCCAGCGCGCGACCCGTGCGGCTTGGGCGTCGTGATCGACGGGGGAGAGGGTTTCAGTCAATCAACGACCTCCCCGTCAACCTCAGGAACACGTCCTCCAGCGAGCATCGCCGCACCAGCGACGAGTTCGGCTCCAGGCCGCGTTCCGTGACGGCGCGCAGCGTGGCCTCGCCGTCGTCGGAGTAGACCAGGATCCGGTCGGGGAGGGTTTCCATGCGGTTCCCGATGCCTGCGATGCGCTCGGCGGCCCCGGCGTTGCGGGTGGAACCGAAACGCAGCTCCACCACCTCGCGGCCGGCGTGTTCCCGCACCAGGTCCGGTGGGCTACCCTCGGCGACGATCACGCCGTGGTCGATGACGATCAGCCGGTCGCAGAGCTGCTCGGCCTCGTCCATGTGGTGGGTGGTCAGCACCAGCGTGGTGCCCTTCTCCTTCAGCTGGAACAGCCGGTCCCACAGCACGTTGCGGGCCTGCGGGTCCAGGCCCGTGGTGGGTTCGTCGAGCAGCATGATGCGCGGGTCGGAGACCAGGGCCCGGGAGATCGTGAGGCGGCGTTTCATGCCTCCCGAGAGGTCGTCGACCCGGGAATCGCGTTTGTCGGTGAGCTGCGCGAACTCGATCAGTTCCTCCGCCTTGGCAGCCAGCCAGCGCTTCGGCAACCCGAAGTAGCGGCCGTAGAAGATGAGGTTCTCGCGGACCGTGAGCTGGGCGTCGAGGTTGTCGTTCTGCGGCACGACTCCGAGGTGGGCGCGGATCCGCGGTCCCTGTTCGTCGGGATCCATTCCGAGGATGCGCAGCCGACCGCCGGAGCGGTGCGAGACCCCGGCGATCATGCGCATGGTGGTGGACTTGCCCGCCCCGTTGGGGCCGAGCAGCCCGAAGGACGTCCCGGGCTCGACCTCGAAGTCGATGCCGCGCACCGCCTCGAAACTGCCATACGACTTGCGCAGCTCCTGGGCCAGGATCACCGGATCACTCACGGGGCAAAACCCTACGCCCACGGCCTGACAAATCCGTTCCCGGAGGGCATCACCGCCAGCCGGACTTGCCCCTGGGGGTGCTGATAGGTGAGCTGGTCCAGCACGTCGTCGCCCCAGGCGAGAACGAATCGGCCCTCACCCATGCGAACCTGGCGAACCGGGCTGAGCAGCCACAGGAGCAGGAACAGCGGCGCGAGGGTGGGGGCCAGCGCCAGCAGGAACAGGAACCGGGAGCCGCCGGTCAGGAGGAGCAGGTAGTTGAAGTTCTGGATGCAGAGAAGTACGACACCGATCAGGTACACCATCGAGATCAAGGGGGCCACCCACTTCATCGGGTTGCGAACGCGAAACTTGATGGTTTTCACCGGGTCTTCCTTCCGTCTCGGGCGTTCGACGGGGCCCGGGACGGCCGTAGCGTAGCGCCAAACCTGTGGGATTGCATCTGCGTGGCCGGAGACGTCCAGCTCACGGTGTTCCTCCCGCCAGGAGCGATTCCTCACGCGGGCGGGAAGTCGATGAAGCGTTCGGTGTGCCGACTTCGCCGGTCGAGCCGGACCTCGGTGCCGTGGAGGAGGTCGCGGATCTGATCGGCCATGCGATCCACCTTGGCCTTCATGAACCGGTTGGACATCAGCCACGGTTTCATCCGGATGCGCAGGGTGGCGGTGCGGTCGTAGACCTCCAGGTCGTACCTGTTTTTCCAGAGCCTCATGTGCGCGATGTCACGGAGCGCCACCTGTCCTTCCACCTGGCCCTTCCAGGACAGCATCATCTCCTCCCCGTCGATCTCCAGCCAGCGAACGGGTTTGCGTAGGGCCAGCAGTACGGGCAGCGCCATCAGGGCGAGCATCTGGAGGACGGGACTGAGCCAACTCCACGTGGGCCAGCCGTGTCCACCACGGGAACCCGTGACATTCGGTGGCGCGGGGGAAGGGGTGCCCGTCGGTGTCGCCAATCCCGGGGTGCTGACCTCCTGCGACGGGGTGTCGCTGGGTTCTTGCGTCGGGGAGGGTGGCGAGCTGCTGTCGGTTTTCTGCGACGGGATTCTGCCGCTTTCCGTGACCAACGGCGGGAGGGAGGGGACGTAGACGCTGGGGAGGGAAAAGGTGAAGCGGCTGTTCGTGGGCATGGACGGGAACCTGAAGGTGCTGTGTTTCCCGGTCGGGAAGGACTGGCCTCCCTCCTCGTAGGGGCGGGGGGAGAAAAAGTAGGACGCGACGAGGAAGGCGATCGCCACCGCCACGATGTAGATCAGGGAGAACAGCAGGTTCTGGCAGCCCAATCCGTCGCGGCAGCGGATCTTGAACGTCAGCAGCGGCCGTTCCGGCGCGGGCGGCTCCGGCGCCGGGCCGGGTGGTTCCGGTGTCTCGTCGGCCTCAGGCGAGGTTGACATGGTGGTGCTCGAAGGAGGTTCCCTTCGCGCGTTCGATGGAGGCGATGATCTCCTCCTCCGCCTCCTTGCGGCTGGCCCACGTGGCGCCCTCGACGGATTTGCCGGGTTCCAGGTCCTTGTAGACGCTGAAGAAGTGCTCGATCTCCAGAAGGATGTGCTCGGCCACGGAGTCGAGGTCCTTCAGGTGTCTGCGACGGGTGTCCGCGGTGGGAACGCACAGCACCTTGTCGTCGCCACCCATCTCGTCGGTCATGCGGAACATCGCGACCGCGTAACACTGGATCAGGCAGCCGGGGAAGGTGGGTTCGGCGCCGATCACCATGGCGTCGAGGGGGTCGCCGTCGAGACCGAGGGTGCCCTCGATGAAACCGTAGTCGTAGGGGTACTGGGTGGATGTGAACAAGGTGCGGTCCAAGCGGATGCGACCTGTGAGGTGGTCCATCTCGTACTTGTTCTTGGTGCCCTTCGGGATCTCGACCGTGACATCGAACAGAACGCGGCCCTCGGGGTTGAAGATCTCGATGCTCTCGATGACGTCGTCGCTCACTGTCGCTCCTATGATTGATGCGCCGCCGCCTGTTGGCGGCCAGTGGTCAAGCACTCTACCGGACGAGGAGCATCGTTTTGTCCTCTCAGAGCATCCCATGGCGACCCGTGATCATGTGGGGGGTGGTCGGGGTGTTGCTGCTGGCCATCTTCGTCGCGGTGGTCCTTCACGGAGCCGCGTCATCCACGGCGGGGGCTGCGGCTTCCACCGCACCCTCCCCGTCCTCGTCGACGTCGTCCCCGCACCCGATCCCGGCCGGTCCCATCTCTGCCGCCCCGGAGGCCGCCCCCGGTAAGCTCCCGGATCGTGCCGTGCTGGAGCAGCGCCTCAACTCCCAGGACGTCACCGCCCTGACCAAGGGCGTGACGGAGGGGTCGTCGCTGAGCCTCGCCTATCAGGTTCTCGACGTCGAGACCGGTGAGGTGCTCGCCGCCTCGAACGCCGACCAGCCCCTCGTGCCGGCGTCGAATACGAAACTGCTGACCACCACCGCTTTGCTGTCGGTTTTCAACGGCACCGAGACCTTCGACACCACCGTCGTCTCCCCGGCACCCGGGCAGCTGGTGCTGGTCGGGGGCGGTGATCCCCTGCTCGCCTCCGCAGCCTCCGGTGATCACCCGGAACGAGCCTCGCTGGAGGACTTGGCCGCGAGGACCGCTGAAACGTTGAAGTCGCAGGGTGTGAGCACGGTGACCCTCGGTTACGACGCCTCCCTGTTCCAGGAGTCGTGGGCCACCACATGGCCTTCCAGCTACCGCGACCAGGTGACCCCGATCTCCGCGCTCTGGGCCGATGAGGGTCGCGACGCCAACCAGGTCCGCTCCACCGATCCCGCGGGCGATGCGGCCCGCATCTTCGCCACCCAGCTGGCCGCGCAGGGCATCACCGTCGAGGGGGAGCCCGCGGCGGCGACGGGCTCCGGCGAGAAGGTCGCGAAGGTCACCTCACCAGGGGTTCATGCCCTCGCGGCGGCGGCGATGGAGACGTCCAACAATTCCTACACCGAGGTGCTCGGCATGCAGCTGGCCCGCAAACTGGGCCAGCCCACCACGTTCGCGGGTACGGCCGCCGCGGTGCAGCAGGAACTCACCGGTCTGGGCCTGTGGCACGAGGGGGCGGTGCTGCACGATGGCTCCGGCCTGACCCGCGAGAATCACGTCACCGCGTCGATGCTGGCCGGGGCGGTCCGGTACGTGATGACCACCCCCGGGACCTCCGTCGTGCAGGAGGGTTTCCCCGTCGCCGGGGTCTCGGGATCACTCGCCAACCGCTTCGACGACGAGATCTCCACCGCGGGGCGCGGCATCGTGCGGGCCAAGACCGGCACCTTGTCGCTGGTGTCCACCCTCGCCGGGACCACCGTCACGGCCGACGGTCGTGAGGTGGCGCTGGCGTTCATGACCAACGGCTCCACCGACGGTTGGGCCGCCCAGGTGTGGAGTGACCGGGGAGCGGCCATGATCACGGGGTGCGGCTGCTGATGCAGCGCCGACCCCACGTCTCCTGGCCGCTGGCGCGGACCGTCGAACGACTCCTCGCCGACCCGGGCCCCGGGATTCCGCGGCCGGAGGCGGTGCGCGAGGTCGCCGCGCTCAGGTCCGCGGCCCGCAGGGCCGGTGACCTGGCCGTCGAGCACTCGCGGCTGGGCGGCCCGTCCGCCGCGGAGGTGGTCGTCGTTGATCGTCCCGGATGGTCCAGGCGGGCCTCGGCGATGGCCGACGACCTGCTGGGCCGGTTGCCTCTCAAGAAGCAGCCCACCGGTCCGCGGCGCACCCTCACCGGGATCGGCTACGGGCTGGTGGCGGGGATCTCCTTCGCGGCGATGGGGCGGGGCCTGCTGGGCCAGTACGACCCCTGGTCGGGGCGGCTGATGCTGGTGGCCCCGAGCATCGTCGAGGTGCGACGCGGACGCGGCCTCGACGCCGACGATCTGCGGCTGTGGGTGAGCCTCCACGAACAGACCCACGCGGTGCAGTTCAACTCCGCGCCCTGGCTGCTCGGTCACGTCGAGGAGCTGATCGCCGCGCTCAGCGTCGACGATCCCTCCCCGACGGAGATGACGGAAGGGATCCGCGCGGGCCGGGGGGTGACCTCACTGCTGGTCACCGCCGAGGGGCAGCGGCGTCTCGACGCTCTCACCGCCACCATGACCCTCCTGGAAGGCCACGCCGACCTGGTCGCGGACGCCGCCGGGGCGGTTCATGTGCCCTCGGTGCGCAGGCTGCGCGCGGCCTTCGCCCGGACGGCCGCCGGCACCGGCTGGCGACGCCTGATACCTGGCCTTGACAAGGGCCTCCAGTACCGCGACGGCCTGGCCTTCTGCCAGCACGTGGGGCTCCGAGCCGGGACGGGGGCGCTGACCGCCGCCTTCGCGGGACCCGCGAATCTTCCCACCGTGGCGGAGATCACTGACCCCGACGCCTGGCTGCGGCGGGTCCATGGTTGAGAGGCACCATGGCCAGGCGTGAGCTCGGCCCCACCGCGCTCAAGGTCGGACGGGCGGTGGCGGAACTGCTGCCCGCCGGTCCCGTCGTCGTCGGGGTCTCCGGTGGTGCCGATTCCATGGCGCTCGCGCTGGGGGCAGCGTGGGCCGCGCCCCGGATGCGCTCCGAGGTGAGGTGCGTCGTCGTCGACCACGGCCTGCAGGCGGGGTCCGCCGAGGTCGCGGAGCGGACGGTTGACGCGCTGACGTCGCGCGGCATCGCCGCCGAGGTGCGGTGCGTCGAGGTGGGGCGCGCCGGCGGAATCGAGGCGGCGGCCCGTCATGCCCGCTTGGAGGCCTTGGCGCACGACGGGTATCCCGTGCTGCTGGGACACACTCTCGACGACCAGGCAGAGACGGTGCTGCTGGGGTTGCTGCGTGGTTCCGGCATCCGGTCGCTGGCCGGCATGTCGGCGCGGCGCGGCCCCTTCCTGCGACCGCTGCTGGGGATCCGGCGCGCCGAGACCGAGGCGGCCTGCCGCGAATGGGGGGTCGAGTGGTGGAGCGACCCGATGAACACCGACCCGCGGTTCGCGCGGGTGCGTGCCCGCTCGGCGCTGGCGCTGCTTGCCTCGGCGCTCGGTCGCGACGTCGCCGTCGGCCTGGCCCGCACCGCCGACCTGGCCCGTGGTGACGCCGACCTCCTCGACGAGCTGGCGGAACTCGCCCTCGACCGGGCCGCCCGGGGCGATGCCCTCGACATCGCCACCCTCGCCGGGCAGCCGGACGCCCTCCGGGGCCGGGTGCTGCTCGGTTGGTTGCGGAACCACGGCAGCGAGGCGACCCGGGTCCACGTCGCCGCCGTCGACGACCTCGTGCTGGCCTGGCGGGGTCAGGGTCCGGTCGCGGTGCCGGGAGGGTCGGTGAGAAGGATCGCGGGCCGACTCGAATGGGTGGCTGGCTAAACTGGAAGCGTGCAATGAAGCTGTAGCCGAACTCACTGAGGAGAGGAATCCGATGGGAACCGGTGTTATCCATCGCCACCGTTCCACCGGCCTGCTTTCCCTGCTTCCTGGCAGCACCCATGTCCCATTCGTGACGGGTGGTCTACGACGAGACCTGCCGTTTCCCCGAATTCCCGGGTGCGGAGAGGGGTGATGTCGTGAACCGTCACATCGCGATTGGCGCCCTGGCGGCGTTGGTGTTCGTGGCTGGGGCCGTCCTGTCACTCATCCGGGGTGACACCCTGATGGCCGCCGTGTGCGGGCTGGGTGGTCTCGCCTTCATCGTCCGCACGGTGCTCGCCGTGCGAGGTTCGTCATGGAAGAAAGATGACTGACCGGCCACAGTATGCAGCGGAGCCCCTGCTCACCGTGCGGGGACTGACCGCGTGGTATAAGGCGGGCTCCCCGGTGCTGAACATTGGGGAACTCGACATCGGTCAGCACTCCGTGGTCGGGTTGTTGGGCACCAACGGCGCCGGCAAGACCACCCTGATCAACACGCTCGTGGGGGTTCACGAGCACGCCAGCCTCCAGCACATGACCTGGCGCTCCCGCGCCACGCAACCGCGCGACAAGGCATTCCAGCTCGGACGCTACGCCGTGTTCACCGAAAGCAGTGGTTTCGCGTACTGGTCGTTGGATCCCTACCTGCGTTTCACGTCCCGCGTCTTCGGACGCTCGCTGGACCCGTCGCGCGTGGACGAGCTGGTGGCGGGGTTCGGTTTCGAGCCGTTTCGTCGCAAGACCATCGGGAGTCTGTCGACGGGAAACAGGAAGAAGGCCTTCCTCATCGCGGGGCTGAGCCTGGGGTTGCCCCTGCTCATCCTGGATGAGCCCGTGGACGGACTGGATTTCGAGGGCACCGAGTTTCTCTACGATCGCATCAACGCCTACCGTGACACCGGATCGGTGGTGATGAGCTCCCACGTCGCAGAGAGCTTCACCCGGTGCTGCGACCACCTGTACGTGCTCGACGGAGGCGACCTCAGCCGCCCCTATCCGCTGGATCCCGCAACCGACATCCGCGCCCTGCTCAAGGAACGTCACCGATGACCCTGGTCCTGCTGCGCGCCTTCACCACACATCGCCGTGTCGTCGTGGATGTGCTGATCTGGGGCCTGGCCTGGGTGCTGGCCCCTGCGGTGGAACTCCGGATTCCGCCGACGATGTACGTGGTGGGTGTGGCCGCCGCGTCGCTGGTGTCGTCGGGTCTGCTGGTGAACGCGACCTTCCGGGTGGATGTCATGCGGGATTACGCCCAGCTGCCTCCCCGCCCGGCCCGGGTGAACCTGGCGTTCGCGTCGGCCGCGTGGATGCTCCTCGTGGTCGAGGTCGTGGTGCCCGCCGCCCTGTTCGGCCTGCGGCTGGGGCAGCTCGCCGCGTCGGATGTCTGCGCGATGCTCGTGGTGGCGGCCTGCGGTCCCTTGTCGGTGACAGCTGTGCTGGCCTCTGTCGGCACCCGACAGCGATGGGCCGGACCGCTGCTGGTGCTGGCCCTCGACGGACTGGCGGTGTGGGCCTGTACGGTGGTGTCGCCGGGGCTGGTGGCCGCGGTGCTGTTGGTCGCGTTGACGGTCGGGCTGGTCGCCCTCCCCACCACGGGTCTGCTGCCCACCCGCGGCTCCGCCGCGATGCGCGGACGTGCGGGGACCAACTATTTCCTGCGCGCCTCGCTGGCGGATCGTGTCGTGTGGATCAACGCGGTGGGGCTGTTCGCCGTGGCGACGGTGTTCACCGTGACCGCCTGGGAACAGGGCCTCCGGTTTCCGCTGGCATGGGCGCTGATTGCCGTCAACAGCCCCCTGACCACCATGATCTCCGGTGATCCGGATCTGGCGAGGCAGTTGACAATGCTGGGGCGGCCCGCACTGGCCTGGTGGCATTACGTGGTGGCCGTCGCCTTATTCCTGGGAACGTTCAACGTCGGGGTCGGCGTGGTGTACTGGCTGCTGGGCGCCCGCGACCTGCTGCTGATCGCCGGGCTGGTGGTCGTCGTCACGGCGCTGGAGGCCCTCGCCGTCCCCGCGCTGGAACGTCACGCCCCGCTCCGGAGGCTCCGCACCCGACGCGACGCCTGGCGCCACCCCCGCAAATACTTGCTGCCCGCCGTCCTGTTGCTGGCCTTCGCGTGGATTCGGCTGGGCTGAGGACGACTCGCGATTGGCAGTGGATTGTCGCCGACCGGGAGGAAGAACCCGGTTGTGCAGCGCCCAACCGCGAAAATCGCTCCCGGAGGGGGGGAAATCGGGTTGAGTGCTGCGCAACCGCGATTCCCCGGCGGAACCATTCAACCGGTTCAGGCGAGCGAATCCACCAGGGCAGTGGCCGGCGGGGTGTCGGGGGCTGGAAGCAACCCGACGGAGGTCGTCACCGCCTCCGACTGGCCGCCGGAGTGGGTGAGGGTGCCGTCGCCGTGGGCGGTGAGCTGGGAGGTGTGGTGTCGCAGGGCCTTCTCGACGATGGGTTGCAGGTCGCGTAGGTCGAGCCAGCGGACCCCGTCGCCCGGGTCGTGGACGACGGCTGCGAAACCCTTCCCGGTGCGCTGCGCGGCGGCCAGGGATGCGTGGTGGATGCGGACGTGGTCGGGGTGCCCGTAGCCGCCGTCGGCGTGGTAGGAGACCACCAGGTCGGCATCCACCGCCCGGATCCAGGACGCGATGTCCGCCACGACCTCGTCGAGGTCCGCGGCGCACAGCGAATCTGGTTCCACGTCCTCGGCGGGCCCCGCGAGCCCCTCGCGGATCCAGCGCATCCCCGAGTCGCGGTAGCGGCGCCCCGAACCGGCGGGTGGATCCCCCAGAAAGGCGTGCCGGGAAACCCCCAGTACCCTCAGTGCCCCGGCCAGTTCACCCTCCCGATGGGTTTCCAGGGCGGGGGTTCCGGCCAGGTGCGACAGCGGACCCGGCACCACCTCGCCGCGTTCCCCGCGGGTGGCGGTCAGCAGACTCACCTCGTGGCCGGACGCCACCAGCCAGGCGATCAGCGCGCCCGTGGTGAGGGTTTCGTCGTCGGGGTGGGCATGGATGAAGGTGATCCTCACAAGACCCTCCGGTACTGCTGCAGGGTGTTCTCTGCGGCCCGGCCCCAGGTCATCGCCAGCGCCCGCTGTCTCCCGGTGGCGCCCAGCAGCTCGCGGCGCGGCTCGTTGGTGAGCAATTCCTTGAGGGCCTCGGCCCACACGTGGGGGTCATGGGTGGGGATCAGCAGGCCGGTGTGGGTGTTGCAGATGGCCTCGGTCAGCCCCCCCGACGCGGCGGCCAGGACGGGAACCCCCGACGCGGATGCCTCCAGGGCGATCAACCCGAAGGTCTCGGAATGCGACGGCACCAGCATCACGGAAGCGTGTCGTACGATGCGGGCCAGCGACTCGCGGTCCTGGCCGGGCAGGAAATGCACCTGCCCGCGCAACCTGAGGTCGTCGACGAGAGCGTGGAGCTCGGCCTCGTAGTCAGCGAAGTCCGCCGATGTCTCACCGACCACCGCCAGGTCCGGGCGGATGGCATCGGGCAGGCAGGCCATGGTGCGGATGGCTACGTCGGGGGCTTTGAGGGGTTGCAGCCGCGCGGCGAACACGACGTAGCCGGGGCGGATCCCGGGTGGCGTCCAGGGGCGGGTGGCGGGATGGAACAGGTCGACGTTGACGCCTGGGCGCACGATCCGCACCCGCTCCGGATCGGCTCCGCAGCGGCCGATGACCACGGCCGCCTCGTGCCGGGAGACGCACAGCACCAGATCGGACTGCTCCGCGCACACCACCTCGCCGTCGACCCGGGCGGGCGACTCGGGCGGTTCCCCGTCGCGCAGCGGCGAGTTCGGGTGGGCCGCCACCGAGTGGAAGGTCATCACGTGCGGCACCCCCCAGGCGCGGGCGACGGGCAGTGCCGCCACCCCCGACATCCAGTGATGGGAGTGGATCAGGTCGTGGGGTTCCAAGGTCTCCATGGCTTCCCGGAACTCGTCGACGTGCTGGTCGATCTCGCTCTTCGGCAGTGGGGTCGGTGGACCCGCGGGGAGACGCCGCAGCGTCACCGACGAGTCCACGTCCTCCTGTTCCGGTTGGGCGGGGTCGGTACGGCGGGTCAGGAAATCCACCCGCACCCCGAGCCTGCCCAGCGCCCGGGCCAGCGCGGCGATGAGCACGTTCATGCCTCCCGCGTCAGCAGTCCCGGCGCGTTCCAGGGGGGAGGTGTGCATCGTGACGAAGGCAACACGAAGCCCGCCCCCCGGTTGGGCGGATTGATGGTCCACGGTCTTCCTCCGTCTCGTCCGGAAACTACATCCCGACGATGATGCTACTGTGGAGGACGCCGGTTGTGGTCGGAAAACCGATGTTCATGGGTTGGTTGCCGGAAAAGTCACTTCCAGGCTTCCAGGAAGGCCTTGGTGTTCTCGGCGACTTCGGGCAGTGGAGCGGTCCTCATCGTGGTGACCACCGTCATATCGTGTTTGCTACCGACACATCTGGGGCCCAGATAGTAGTTGCCGCAGGTCAGATCTCCGAAGGTTTGAGTGTTGGACAGTTGTTGGATTTCTTCTTCGGGCGTGACGTAGGAATCGGCGGAGACCGAGAGGGAATCGGACCTGTCCTGCGTCCAGTAAGCGATATGCCATTTCCACAACTGCTGCATGGTCTCGAAATTACCGAATGATTTCGGGAAATTGGGAGCTTGATCCTCGGCGTTCTTCGGGTTTCTCCGGGTCGGTGTGGTTGTGCTGGGTGTCTTGGAAGGGGTTGGCTCCGTGGTTCTGGTGGGGGTTGGCTCCGTGGTCCTGGTGGGGGTTGGGGACTGAGGTGTTTGCGTGGTGGCGGATGTGGAGGGGGTGGTGGTCTGCTGGTCGTTCCTTCCGAGGAACCACCAAACGCCGATTCCCAGGGCGATGACCAGGATTCCGACGAGCGCAACGAGCAGGCCGGAGTGGTTTTTCCTGGGCGGTTGAGGGGGTGTGCCGTAGCCAGCGAAACCGTACGGCGGTTGTTGTCCGTAGCTGGGTTGTGGTTGTTGTCCGTAGCTGGGTTGTGGTTGTTGTCCGTAGCTGGGTTGTGGTTGTTGTCCGTAGC
>ERZ772977.741-NODE-741-length-19444-cov-4.593275_pt1 | contig 19444 bp, 18 predicted proteins | sample MGYA00511131_ERZ772977 | MGnify/ENA primary metagenome ERZ772977 (study PRJEB29015, sample SAMEA2737935) | human oral metagenome | biome: human oral; feature: human-associated habitat; material: dental | place: China | collected 2151 ...
TCGGTGACTGTCACGGCCGCCGAGCTCGGTGAGGCCCCGGCCAAGCCGGCCAAGAAGAAGTGATCTAAAATTCGGTCTACTAACCTGGTGCCCTGGGGGTTGACGGATCTGAGGATGCCGGTTGCGGTTTGGGTGAGTTGAGGCTGGGCGGTGATCCGGTGGCCGTTGAGGTTGATGGTAGTGTCCTGCAGGCCGCGTAGCTCACGCATGATCCTGGCAATGCTCGGTGGCCTCCTAAAGGTGGTGGGCCACGGCCAGCGCAGCTATCACCACCGTCAGGTGCGCCTCAACGGCCTCGCGGGTCTGGTGGAAGACCAGCAAAGCTCTCAGGTCGTACTTGCTCATGCACATATGAGACCTCCACGTGCCACAGTTCGTGGTAGGAGGGAGCCGACCACGGCGGCATCCATCAGACGGGACGGGATGAGCGGTGGCATACCCCTTGAGATCCACTAGCGACGTGACTCTGGCCAGGGAGGCCTCATCGAGAATCTGATCGCCTTTTTGGGTGGTGACGAACCTGGCGGCTTTGGGGCGTCTCTCGCCGACGATGACGGCCCGAGCCCGGTTCTCCTAGGAGGTCAGGGTCTGGCTATTCCGGGTCGCACACTTCTGGATCGTCCCGGGTTTTGTGGAGGGTGCGTAGTCACGCTGCGGTGGGTGTCGCGGCGTGGGGTTGATCGTAGTAGTGCGTCTCAGCGTTGGCTGGAGAACAGTCGTAGTTGTTGTTGCGGCGAGGGCTGTCGGGTTGTATCAGTCGACCCACTCGGCGACGGCGGCCTCGAGGTCGTCGCAGTCCTTCCAGGATCGGGTCCAGATCAGCTCGCACTTGTAGGACTTGCTCAGGGCCTCGGCCGCGGCGTTGTCGTAGGACGAGCCCACCCGGCCAGTGGAGGTGTCGGTCCCCTCCGCCAGGAGCCGGTCGGAGTAGGCGATGGACAGGTACCGCGACCCGTGGTCGCCAGTGGTGTACGAGGCCTGTGAGGCTGCAACCTTGACGGTCCTTGCGCTGCCAGATCGCCTGCTCCAGGGCGCCGAGCGCGAATTCAGTATTCGTCCGGCTGCTGGTGGCCCATCCGACGATTCGACGGGAGAACAGGTCCATAACGAAGGGCGTGTAGCAGAATCCTGAAGGTACGGACCTAGGTGAAGTCCGCCGCCCAGCGCTGGTTGGGTCTGTCTGCGGTGAAGTCGCGTCGGAGCAGGTCGTCGGCCTCGTGGTCCGGATCGACCTTCCCGGCCCGATACCGCACAGTCCCAGGGCTCGCATGCGTCGCTCTACCGTGCAGCGGGCCACCGGTGCCGCTCTTTGCTGGGCATTGGAGCAGTCGCCAGGTCTTGCGCGATCCGAGGACCGCGTTGAACATCTCCTCTCGCAGGGCCAGGATCCGCTCAGTCCGCTATCGCGCACTGAAGGCGCTCTAGCCCTGATGGCGTAATAGGTGCTCGGGGCGATCTTGGTGCCTGAGCCGGACAGGACCCGAAGCGCTCCTTGTACTGGTCGTTGTACTGGCAGATCAACGCAATGGGCGCTCACACTCCGCCGCGAAGAAAGCCGACGCGCTGCACAGGATCTCATTGGCTCTGCGCAGCTCACGGTTCTCAGCCTCCAAGACACGGATACACTCAGCGTCCGCGGTGGTCGTGCCGGGGTGGTCACCGGCATCGACCTGAACCTGGCGGACCCAGCCTCGCAGCGTCTCGGAGTTGATGCCGAGCTGGTTGCCCACCCGTTTGAAGCAGCCTCGACTCGCAGAGGAACCTTCAACGCATCCAGGCGCAACCGGACCGTACGCTCCTTGAGCTCATCGGGATACTTCTTAGCGCTGGCATGGTCATCATGCCTTCCGTGGAATCAGGCCCTCCACCACACCCAGTATAATCCAGTTCCCGACGACCTCGACACCGTCCCTACCAGTGATGCTGATCCGCTCACCCCAATTCCTCCCAGAAACCCTGGTTGCCCAGCGCGAACCCGTCACGAACGACCCGCCTCCTTCGCTCCGTTCCCATTACAGGAATATCACCACTACTACGAGTCAGTCCACCAGCACCCCCCACACGCGCCCAGCAGGCACTAGCGCAAGGACCCCTTCTCCTGTTTCACGTAGACGCAGCAGACCAGGCTCACGCCGCCTTCACGCCGGGCACCGTCTGGCCAGCATTACGGACACACCGCCAGACTCATCCCAGGGCACTTTCAACCCCCAGTTCTGATGCCATCCAAGCATTTCAATGCCTCAACAGCGGTTCACTCACGTTCGTCTTCCCGGACCCCACCTGACACCCACCCAAGGACGCCTTTTTCCTTGAACGCTCACCACTACGGTCTTCATCCAACGCAGCACTAGGAGGCTTGAAGCCATCATCCGCACAACGACCTCGAGGGGCCACACCCTCATCATCTACACAACACCATCCAGAAGCTACCGACCTATACCAGAAGCTCCCTTCCGTTCAGGACACACGAAGACGGCTACTTATTTCAGGAACTCGCTCTCCTGACGCAGCCCCCTGTTTTCCGCCTTGATTTTCGCGATCTCGGCCAACTCAGAGGCTTTCTTGCGGTCCGGGTCAGTGGCGCACTCCTTCTTGTACCTGGCGACCCAGTTGCCCACCGTCTGGATCACAAGATCGTATGAGGCGGCCATCGAGGCGATCATACGGTCCTTCACAGGCGACCTCACGCGCCCCCAGACCAAGAAACACCCCGCACCCCACAGGACCTGCGTAAGCGCGCACCATTGGAACGCCTGTGAATAACCCTCATCGGCTCCTGAATCAGGCGTGCATACCGGGATCATAATGCATGTTCAGGCCGAGGTCAGTCCCCAACGCCATCGCCTCTTCGATGAGTCGCTCATCCAGGCGGGGCATGCCGGGCAATGGATAGTCTAGACCGAGCCTCATGTACTTCCCCACCCCTAGCGTATGGTATGCTAATAAATCTACTCTTTTGACGGCGTCTCCGAGTGAGGCAGTGAAGCGAAGGCGCTCCTCCAGGTCTGCGGCGTCGTCGTTCCATCCAGGGATGACGACGAGCCTCACCCACATGGGTCTGTCCGCCTCGGCTAGTCTTCGGGCGTTGTCGAGGATTCGTTTGCTCCCGGCCTCGGTTCCCTGCCTGTGTAGCTGTTCGTCACACGATTTAATGTCGTACAGGAAGAGGTCGGTGTGGTCCAGTACCTTCGTGAAGTAGGCCCACGGAACGTTTCCCGCCGTGTCCACGGTCGTGTGGACGCCGTTGTCCTTGAGTCTTTTCAGGCACTCGGAGACAAAGGCGACCTGGATCATCGCCTCACCTCCGGAGAAGGTCACTCCCCCGTTGGAGGCCGTATAGAACTCCATATTCCGCAGAAGCTTGGCAACGCACTCGTCAACGCTCATCCTTCTGGCGACCGTCTCAAAGATCATCTGGGTGTTGCGTTCGATGAGCTCGTCCGGCTCGGGCAACCGGCTGCGATCAAGACACCACCGTCCACCCTGCCTGGCCAGCGCCCCCTCGTTCTCCCGCACGGCCATATCCGGGTCCGTGATCCGTTCGGAGAAGAAGTAGACCTCCTGATCGTCGAAGGAGATCAGCTCGGGGTTGGCGCACCATTTGCAGGCGAGGGTACAGCCCTTCATGAAGACTGTGGATCGTAGACCGGGCCCATCCTTGGTGCTGTAGTCCTGGATGGACCCGATCAGACCCATGGTCATAATTCGAGTTCCGTTCTGGCGATGATCGCCTCCTGGGCCTCGGGCATCAGGGACACGAACTGGGCACAGTAGCCTGCTACCCGGACGATGAGGTTGCGGTATTTGTCAGGGTCCTTCTGGGCTGCCCGCAGGATCGTGCTGTCGATGACGTTGAACTGGTTGTGGTAGATCCCTTTCTCCAGGGAGGCGTAGAGGAAGCTGACGAACTTGTCGAGGGCCTCCTCCCCCGCAAGCGTCATCGGGGTGAAGCGAGTGTTCAGCAGCTGTCCGGCTGCCACTTTGTCGTTGGGCAGCTTGGAAACGGAGTTGATGAGAGCCATGGGGCCTGAGATGTCCGTGCCCTGGGTCGGGGAGCAGCCCTCGTTCAGGGGTTCGCCCGCGTGGCGCCCGTCGGGGGTGGCCCCGACCACCATGCCATTGGGAACATAGGAGGTGATGTTGGAGGTTGACATCGTGTACCTGCTGACGCGAGGTCCTCTGCCGGTGCGGATGGTGTGGTATCCGGGTAGCAGTTCGAGGTAGGAGTCGAAGACGTCCTTGACGATGAAGTCGACTTCGTCCTCATCGTTGCCGAAGCTGCGGTACCTGGTGACGTCGCGAAGAATCCGCTGCGACTCCGGCGAGGCCCAGTTGTCCGCCAGAGCGGCCTTGAGCTGCTGGAAGGTCCACTTCCCCTCGTCGAAGACGAAGTGCTTGATGACCGCCAGGCTGTTGCCGACGACGCTGGGCCCGATATTGGACTGCGAGACGACGTCGTAACGGCATCCTCCTTCCTTGAGGGTCTTTCCCAGCTCAAGCGCGTCGTCGACGAGGACGCTGGCGAACGGGGAGGTGTCGTAGGTCTCCAGGCTGCGGTCGCAGATGGCGTCGCACTCCACAGCCAGGTCCGAGTAGTAGCGCAGCAACGTCTTCCAGGCGTCCCACACCTCGTCATAGCTGCTGAAGTCGATGTCCGTACCCGACTCACCAGTCAGGCTGAGGAGCTGGATACCGGAGACGGGATCCGTCCCGTTGTTGAGCAGAACCTCGAGCATCTTGCCCCAGTTGACGTAGGTCATCCCGGTGGCGCGGTGGCCGTACCTGCCCTGGACACCGGTCTCCACGCAGCCGATGGCGGCGTAGTCCAGGGCGTCCTCCTCAGGAATTCCCAGCCCCATGAGTCCCTTGACCGCGACGTGGTCGTTGAACATCGAGGGCATGCCGCAGCCATTACGGATGAGTCGGGCGGCGAGGGTGACCAGGTCACGGGGAGTGTCCCGGTTGTAGCGCATGGAGAAGTTGGGCTCCGCCAGGCGGCACAGGTTCATCGCCTCGACGCACAGGTAGGACAGGGGGTTGGTGCCGTCCTGGCCGTCGGGCCTGTAGCCGCCGACCATGAGGTTGCTGTAGAGCGGATAGCCCTGAGAAAACTTGGTATGCCCGATAGCGCGCACCTTGTTCTGGGAGGAGTTCATGATGAAGAAGTGCGTGAGCAGCTCCAGGGCGGACTCCTGCGTGATGCGCCCGGCCTCAAGATCGGCACGGTAGAGATCGTCCATGTACTGGTCGAAACGCCCATAGCAGAACGAGTGGCCATTGGACTCCACCATCTGCAGGACGTGGGTGATGTAGGCAGCCATGACGCCCTCATAGAAGGTCGTCACCGGTCCTTCGAGCAGAGTGAGGCTGAGCTCGGCCATCCGCTCGAGCTCCTGACGACGCTCCGGATCAGCAGTCCGCTCCGCCATCTCCTTCAAGATGGGACGGTAGCGCTTGATGTAGTCAAGAGCGCCCTCCAGACAGACGATGCTGCACTCGTAGAAGAGACGCTGACGGTCCGTAAGTGACTCGTCCAGGAGTCGAAGCTTCATCTCATTGACGAGGCCACGGTAACCGTGACTGAAAAGCTTCTCATGGTTGGGGATGATATGCCCGTCCCCGGAGTTTGAGATTCCTCCCCGGTGGATCAGCCCCTGTTCCTGCGCGTCCAGGATCTCCTGAGTGATGTGAGCATTGACCTCGTCCTCGTGAGTACTGCCGCGCCAGAAGGAGTGGATCGATCGAAGATCGACCTTGACCTCCTCAGACACCTGGAAGGCATCACCCGTGCGCAGGGCGAACTCGTCGAGCTCATCAACGACCCAGTCGATCGAGTACTCGGGGAAGATAGGAGCCGCGAAGTTCCGGGATGCCTGGTTGCCGAAAATGAGAGAGTCGGGCTCGACGTAGACCGTCATCTCCCGCAGGGTCGCAGCGAAGGCGAGGGCCTTGCGCTTCATGAACGGCTCGTCGGAGAACTCGCGAAACACTCTGGTATAGATCATCGCTCGCTCACTGCACAGAGACGCCACACGATCCTGCATCTTCCGCCTGAGGCGCTCGATGCGCTCCAGGCCAAGCTTCTCAGGATCCAGGTCCAGCTGCAGCAGCGGCGAGCCCCGTCTGACATCCATTACCGTCATGTAAACAGCCTCCCAGGTCCACCACGATGTGGTGCCAACGCTTTACCAACACCTTCAGCGTAACAAACGCATAACTAACTTGCACGTACGTATGCGGAGACGCCGTCGCGACCCAGGGAGACGAGATCACCGGCGTCACCAATGATCTCTTTACAGCCCATGGCGATGCCAGCCAGCTCACTGTCCACTATCCAGTGCAGACACGATAAGTAGATCGCCGCAAGAATCAGGGGATCGGCAAAGTCGGTTTAGGAGCTTGGTCGGGTCAGTAGATTGATGGCTCGTTCTGGGCGTCTTGACAGGGATCTGGTGGTCGAGGCGATACAGGCGCCAGAGCCGTGGAAGAGGCGGATGAGGCCGGGTGGCCAGGTTCCGTAAGGCGACGAGACAAAACGAGCCGTGAGCGGCGCACAGCTGGTGCCGGTCCTCGCCTGTGACGACGTCAAAGCCCCAGTGGAGCCGGTTCTCGATTGCCCAGTGCCCGCGTATCCAGACCTGAGTTGCACAGTTTGGGTTGGTTTGTGTTTCTGGATGGGGTTTTTCGTTGGAATGGCGGGGGTGGGGTGGTCGTTGTGGGGCACTAAGCCGGCGGTAGGATCGAGGTGGTGAGCCCGTACCCGCGCAAGGTCAAAACCGCCTCGGGGGCCACGGCCGTGCAGGTCGTGATCAAAGACAACGGTGTGCGCCGGATCGTGGAGCACCTGGGATCAGCTCATGACGAGGCCAGACTGGCTGCGCTGATGCGCCTGGGACACCAGCTCCTGGCGAACCAGCAGGTCCTGGACCTGGGGCCGGCACTCGACGGTGGCGGCCAGGCGCCCAGTCAGGAGCCGGGTGACGGTGGTGCGGTGCGAAGGCCTGTGATCGCCTCCCGTAGGTCGGGTTGGTTGATCGAGGCCATCAAGACGGCCTACACCCGTCTGGGGCTGGGCGAGGCGGTCGGGGTGACTGGACTTTTGAGCAGATGGTCGCCGCTCGTCTGATCGAGCCGACCTCCAAGGCCGCCCCCAGAGCCCTTGTCCGAGATCGGCTGGCCAACCCCGGCCCACCGCGACACCCTGCAGGTCTGTCTGGGGCGCTGCGTTGAGCGGGGATACCACGGGCGCCTCTCCTCAGGCCGCTGTTCGATCACGTCACCGCCACCAGGGGACTGGCGCAGTGCCTGCAGGCGTGACCACGCTGTGCTTCGAGACCGAGAAGGAAGACAGTCTCAGGAGGGTGGATGACTGGCAAAGCGCGCCGGGGCGCTTCCCAGGTCATCGTGGGCCTGCTGGTCGACCGGGGCGGGTTCCCTCTCCAAGTCGGGTGCTTTCGAGGGCAACCGGGCCGAGATCTCCACGATCATCCCCGTGGTGGAGGCCTTCCAGGCCGCTGGCGGCATCGCCGAGCTCGCCCGTGGTCGCCGGGCGCCGGCATGCTCTCGGCTATCAACCTGGCGGCGTTGGATGAGACGAAGCCGCGGTTCATCGCCCGGGGCCCTGCAGGTAAGCGCCCTCTGCTGGCAAGGGGACGTCCCCGCCGACGGTCAGCTGATCGACACCATCACCTCCGAAAGAGGCTCGAAGAGCGAGCAGGACGTACGTAAGCCTCATAAGCCGCTCGAGCACCCCGACTCGTGGACAGCGGTGTGGGCCTACTCCAAGAAGCGCGCCACCCGGAACACCCAGACCCTCACCGCCTAGGTGTTGTGGGTCATGAGGTTGTAGTCGTGGGTGGGGGCAGTGGGGCTTGGGCTGTTGGACTGTTGGGCTGTCAGCATGGGTGATGCTGAATCATCCTTCTGACAGGAGAACGCCCCGCTGCCATGACCCACCGTAACGCTCCGTTGACGCCTCAGGAACGCTACAGGCTCGTGATGCGTGTCCAGGCCGGTCGTCCTATTGCCCATGTAGTCGCCGAGGTCGCCTCCTCCTACTACGAGCTGTTACACGTAGGGGGGGCGTCTTTTCGCATGAGCAAGCACGATCTGAGAGCCAGGCCGGCTTTCCACCACACCCGCGACGCCACCTGGGCCCACCTGACCGTGGTCATAACCGCCCTGGTCGTAGTTCGCTACCTCCAGGACGCCACCGGGATCAGCATCGCCAAGATCGTACGCGAGCTATGCGGCCTGCAGGAGGTCACCACCAACCCTAACGGCCACCAAATCACCGCCGCTGGCCCCCTGCCCCCCAAACTGAAGAATTCCTCACCACCCTCAACATCCCAACAGGGCACCAAAAAAGTGCAACTCAGGCGACACCGCAACATCCTCAGGCTGAGCGTCGGTCATGGGCAGCGAGCAGATCAGGTAGGCCACTTTCAACAATCGTGTTCTTGGTGCCACCGTCGCTGTTCTTGCGATTCCTGGTGGTTCGAGTGCGTCGGATCTGAACCATTTGAGCCGCTCCGGGGAAATCCACCCGCTCGGAGGCCTCGACAGCCTTAACGGTGCGCCGCACCCGCTGCCCATGAAAGGTATCAGTCGAGAAGGTGGACAGGACGTTCTTCCTGAACACGGCCTTGAGCGTCTTGCGCAGAGTCTTCTGGGTGCCTTTGACCGTCAGAACGTAGCAGCTGCCCCGACTCATAAACGCTCAGATACTTATTCTAGTCCAGAACAACATCCCGCTCCTCTGACGTCACATCAAAAATCACACACAATTTATATCGAGTTTCCCAAAAGCCGGACACCGCACCCCAAGAATGCAAATTTTTTAATGGCGGTCACATGAACAACAAATGTCGAGCCACGTTTGCTTGATTCCTTCATGGAGAGAAGTATATGAAAAAGGACCGAACTCACGATTAAGCCGACTTACATCAAGTGCCACATGATCTATATACGTAGGTGGTACAGGAACGTGATTAATGGATAGACTTCTTTCGGTTATTACTGCAATAGAATCACATATTGCATTAATTGAAGTCTGTTGCCCGGATCCAATGTTATAAATCTCCTGAGTTGCATTTTGCGTTATCATGCAAGCAATGATATCCGCAAGATCATTAACAAAGATATAGTCTCGAGTCATACTCCCATCCCCCATAATATTCAGAGGAAGTCTATCATACACACGTCGCAAAAAAATTGGGATGACGCCTTGAGTCTTAAAAGGATTCTGTCTCGCACCATACGGATTAGATATCCGTAAGGCAGTCGACATTAGACTGCTTGTGCGACTAAAATAGCGAAGATAACTCTCGACGGTCAGCTTTCCTATAGCATACGGCGAAATAGGAAAAGTAGGAGAGTTTTCTCTCAAAATGCAGTCCGCCTGATCTCCGTAAATAGTCCCTCCCGAAGACGCGAAATACAGATGTTCCACACCCATCTCAACGCAAATCTCACACAATTTAATCGAAGGTATAACACTATCCCTCAACTCAGACGCCGGATCATCATCTGCTCTAGACGCATCTAAAACAGAGAGTAGAAATACAACAATATCATTCCCATCCACCGCTGCGCGCACATCATTCTCGTCGAAAAAATCGCCATTATACACGACAGCGCCCGGCTCAGACCACCGAGGAGGAGATACTGAAAACAAATCAAACGCAGTGACCGTATGTCCTGCACGAAGAAGAGAATCCACCGTGTGCGTTCCGATGAATCCATTTCCACCAAGAACAAGAACGTTTGCCATAAATTCACCTCAAAACGATCATTGATCACAGTAAATAGGACGAAATTAATTATACTGCTTATCAAACAAGCCAAATGATTCTATTTGATTCAACTATCTCAAATTCGACAAACAAAATTAATCTCCACACGTCAAGTATATCGCAAGCGTGTCAGCTGCAAACGCCTGCGAAGACCCGCAAACCACCCGCCTCGTCTCATGAAGTAAGCCTCACAATTCAGTAGAAGCCTCCTTTCGAGCATTATCTCTATAAAAACATAACAAATCGTTACATACGCCGAGGAACATTCTCCTAATCAGAAAAGTCGTCCACAACACAGCCAGACACCGGTTTACCAACCCACCGATAGACTACGATAACAACATCGTAAATTTACTTTTGGCGCGCGAGAGCTGTATACCTGGCGAACAGGCTATTTGCAGTGTTATCCCACGTAAAATGAGCAGCATGTCGTTCTGCAGCGATACCCATCTGCGATCTAAGTCTATCATCATTCAAAAGACTTAGAACGTTGTCTGCAATTGCCTCCGCGGTAACGCTGGTCGTCACCGCTACTGGAGCACCGCTATCACTTGAGCGAATAGCTTCACAAAATCCATCGCCAAGAATAACCGCTTTACCTAAAGACATCGCTTCGACAGCCACCAAGCCAAACGGTTCAAATTTTGATGGAAAAACACAAATATCTGACTCGCTATACACATCTCTCAAAACAGATTCGCTCATAAAAGAATCAATAATTCTTACGCGATTGCGAGCAACCGATCTCGATATAATTTCGGCTACATTCTTTATATCTCCCTCGCCAATCATGACAAGATAAACCATTGTGTTACGCCTAGCAACAATATCGAACGCTTCTGCCAGCTCAAATACACCCTTAGCGGCTTCGATTCTGCCAGCAAACACAATTAACGGCGACTTCTGCGGTATTCCCAATAACTGTCGAATTTGATATGATCTATCAGTACTATTATCCGTAATGTCCGGCAAATCATCGAAGGGGTTTCCTAATTCCAATACTTCCAATCGATCTGCTGGCCATCCTCTTCGACAGACGCGACGTTCAAGTTCCTTGCTAGGCAAAAAAATACAAGAACATCGACGAACAAATAGACGTTCTAAAATCGAGAGCAATCGAAGTTTATCATGCGCTGTACCTTCCGTCTCCATCGTGTACTCTACCGTCATGACATGAAGAACCATCGGAACGTCCATCACCCAACTGACGATAACACCGGCTAATGCGTTCGTCGTGTCATGAACAGCAATTATATCGACTGGATCTTTACGATGCAAAGAGATGAGTCTAATTGCATGAACAAAATTGCTAATTACTGCATTTAATGCGAGGAAGAAAAAGCCAACCAACGTGGTGCGCTTAAAACGTCTACGACCGAAAATAAATCGTTGTATTTTATTCGTGGGGCGCAGCACCTTAATTCCCGCCGACGATGTTTCCTTCGGCAGATCACCAGGATTAAGTGAGAACACGGAAAGTCGACATCCTAGTTTGACTAGTCTGGATGATACGGCTTCTACATATCTACCAAGGCCTGATGTTATGTACGGAGGAAACTGATTTACTATATATGCAACGTGCATGATTACTCGTTTCGTTCTAACACAGTACGACTAGCGACTAAACGCAGCCGCAACTAAGAGGGTAGATTGATCGCCTACATCGTTACATCGAAATTGTCATATTTGGATAGGCGTAGGTTCCTCACCCAACAATTTTGCCATTCTAATCATCAATCTTGCCTGCATTCCCAACCTTATGATATAAACCAAGTGTCTGAACTCCGGTAAGTTTCCAGTTTCTTTTATCGGCAACGAACTCTTTTGCCTTCTGCGACATTTCCGGCATATAGTTCTTATCCAAAGCTGACTCAATCCCCTCCGCCAAGTGACGAGGGACGCTATCGGTGACTCGAATACATGTACCGGCATCCGAGGCTACTACGTCTGGGGAATACCCCGGACCAACAAGCACTCTACAACCAACAGCCATCGCTTCAAGAGCGCCAAATCCGAATCCCTCGTGCTTCGAAGGAAACGCACAAACGTCTGCCACCGCCATATACTGAATCATGACGTCCGTTTGTAAAAAACATCCCGTAAAATGGACCGTATCGCCGAGGTCCAAACTAACTGCATGCTTCTTCAATTTAGAATCCATCGACGCGTCCGGCAGCCCGCATCCTACGATAATTAGATACAAATCAAGACTATTGTCGCGCAGTATTCGTATCGCTTCTAATAACTCCAGTATTCCCTTATGATGCGCCAATCTACCAATATAAAGAACGATCGGACGATTTTCCTTAAGAAAGCACTCACTATACACCCTATTTTTCGAGCTCATATAGTCCACTGCAGCAGAGTCGATAATCATTCCGGCCTTTCCCGCCCCGTGAGGAATTACATGCACTCCTCTCCGTTTTCTTATCGGAGGTACCAGAGATACCGTCCTTGTAGTCGGAACCACTATGGCAGATGCTGCCCAACACATTATTCGATTAAGACCTCTACCGATCAGAGACACAATGCCTTGTCGTCCACCTTCAAGGTATATTTCCGCAGAGTGAATATGATACACGGTTGGCTTGCCGAGCAAGCGCAGCATAAACCCCGCTGGCGAACACATCCAGTCATGCACCGCGACAACATCCGCCTGCCGACCGGGCTTCAGAGCCTCGCGCATACCTGCACCATTCAAGCGCAAATACTCCCAAGCCAAGCCAACTAATCGGCGAACTGTTCCCGCATTATTCCACGGACGCGAAGAGAGAACTCGATGAATCTTTACGTTTCCAATAAGCGACATGGAAGGAAGTTTTCTATCACGAGATGTGCCGACTACGTGAATATCCGCGTCCACGTCGGACAAAGCGTCAATCAGTCCTTCCAGGTACGTACCTAACCCACCATTTGGGTTCGGTGGGACATCAGGACAAACAATCACAATCTTCACTGCTACTCCTTCCTATGCAGTCATCAAACAGACTACTCTAAAAATGAGATGAATGATTTAAATTCTCAGCAAGCGTGCAAGATGTCATGCGACTCAATAAACCTCCAAGTTTTGTCGGACAAAGGCGAGGTCTGCACTAGTATTGATTCCTCGAGCTTCTTTACTGTTCGGTACTTTGAAACTCTGGAATCGCCATCCGTTCTTGGTCAAGTACAACAGGAACGGCAGAAAGTTAAGTTCGCCGGTTAAGTTCCCACGGCAACAGACCTTGTTGAAATTATTCCATGCGTCATATAAACCATTCGTACTGACGATGAAAAGACCTACATCAGAAATTCCCGACTTTCTACATTTGTCCCCTTCTCTAGACTGCCTAATGGATTGGAGGTTCCCACTGTTTGGCGAAATAATGTAATCCACATATGGCAATACTACACGAGTAAGAGGGACAGTAGCTTGCCGCGATAAAGAACTCTGATGCATTCTGATCGCGTGCCGCACTGTTTGCTCTGATAGTAGGGCCTGATCGCCCCATACTATGGCTATCGCGTCAGCAGCGTTGATCCATCCTTCCCGTGCGCAGAACACGGCATGACCCATACCCTGCGCTTTTCTTTGCACATAGATGGACTCATTGCTACGAAGATCAAGTAGTGATCGAGCTTCTGGAGCAGTTATGAGATGGGTATGAGTAACGTACGGTTCGAACCGTCGTCTTAGTAAATCTAAAGTTGTGATGTTCCTCTTTATTGGTACTAGAAACTTCGGTATACCCATGCCCAGTCTGCTCCCCTTGCCAGCCGCAGGTATTACGCCATGTATAATCATTCGCTATAGCACCTCTATGATAGAGTCAAAGCTGTCTATCGGAATAGTTCCTGGAATAAAAGAATCATGATGTACATGCACAACAGGAAGTTGTGCATTTTGAGCCGCATACACTCCCGCGAGCGAGTCTTCTACCGCCACAACGGGCTGAGTTATTCTTTTTGATAGTGCACACCGATAAAGATCCGGAGCAGGCTTGCCTTGTTTGACATCGTCCGTTGTAACCAAATCAGTTATCATAGGGCGGATTCCGAGGTAATCCAAAGCTAGTGTCGCAGACGCACGACTAGAACCAGTTACGATAGAAACCGTACGTCCAGTGTTTACAAGTGTTTCGAGAAGTTCTGTAGCACCTGGAAATATCGAAATTTTACCTAACGTGACGTATTTTCTATAATATTCTTGCTTTATTTTAATCATTGTTTCCAATGTGTAATCACGAAAACCTAAACTTATAAACACCTCTTCTGTAGACCATCCTTTATAGTCATCATATCGGAAATCGCTTATGATTTGTCGTGTGCGATTGTTAAGCGTTTCGTGATATGCTAGCCTATGTGCGTAGCTTGAATCTATGAGAGTTCCATCTAAGTCAAATAGCCAAGTTTTGTACTTATTAAAGTCATGACATGTCATTGGCGTTCCTCTTGATTTAGAATTGCGAGTCTAATATAGAGCGGAGAGTCGTCACTATTTTTGTCCCATCGTGAGTTCCAGGTGTCTGAATGCTATCGAAGTCATCTTGAATGAGTTCTGAACTCTCGGTCCATATATCGCTAGATGTTAAATTACTTGAGCATCTAACTCCTTTGTCAACAAGAACGTGTGAAGGTGCCGACGAGCTATCTAAATACATGGCTAAACGACGGGTTATGTTTTCCGCCGTCCATCCTTGGATGTCAAAGTCCTGACGTAGGTTGATAATTTGGACAATCGGTACATTCACTTCGCCCATTGTGTGTCTAAGTGTTCCATCGCAAATAAAAGAAGGAAGTATTGAACTATTCTGTGTACCTGGACCAACGACAATTAAGTCCGATTGTCTTATCGCATCGATGACTTTTTTGTTAGTTTCCGGTAGAACGGCAAGTTCTTTTAGAAACGTGCGCTTATATTCAATTTTTTTATTTTCTAGATTGTTTTTTAAAAGTGCTAAAGATTTCGGCTTTATTAGAAATAGATCAGTTATAGGCGCTCTAGATTGAGGGGCAACTATACTAGCTTCATCGGCAATAATTTCACCATTTTTCTTCAGTGCAATGAGAAATAGATTTGTTCCATCGTTGACGTTATACAGATCGAATTTGGGCTTGAAAACATCTAAGTATTTGTCAATCATATCGTTGAAATTGTTAGCTAGTCGAATATATCCGCCTGCCATAAACAAATTCCCAATTGAGCATTCAGAAAGTACCTCAGAAGTAATTATTTCACTGCTATTAATAATTTCTAAATCCTTCATGACATTTTGTAGTTCATTAACGCTAGAATGAGAGCATTTTTCTAGTTGTTCAAGCTTAGCAAAGACTGCTGCAAGTTGACTCTCTGGACTACTTGAACAAAGACGCTTCCCAAATAATTTTAGTAACTCTTTACGTGTTGTATTGTTAGGTTCCGTATGTGTTACATAATTTTTCCGGAAATCTGAGGGTCCCAGTAGACCGGGAATACTACTTCTAAGCTTACCAGTCGATAGACCATTATCATACCCGTTGACGACAAGAGTTAAAGAAATTTCGGGATAGCAAAGGCATGCATTTATTATGCTAGCCGCTCCCCGTCCTCCGCAGAATATAACCACAGACAACTTCATTTGAAATATTCGCCTTTCTATGATATAGGTCGAAGGATTTGTTTGTTAAAAAGAAGTTTTCGTAACGCCATGTAACCAACAAATGCGGCGCGTTTTGTTGCCTCCGATTTAAACTGCCAACTAGGCTTACCGAAACTACGGGAATGGTGCAGAATAGGGACTTCAATCCAATTTTTGTCTGCTTCGATTACCCTAAGTGAAAGTTCGACGGAAAAGTTCAGTCCAGTGGATTCCAGTATCAGCGCGCGGGCAAGATCACCGTTGACTAGTTTGAAAATTGAACTTACATCTCGATAGCAAGTTTTGTAACTCCAGTTCACTACTTTTGTAGTGACCACCGCACCAACTCTGCGCATAAACTTGTCTTTTTTATGTTGTCGAACTCCACTAAACGCATATGCTGACTTGTAGGTACATGCAGCCGAGATAAGTGCCCTTATGTTAATCGCAGGAAATTGATCGTCGGCGTCTGTAAACATTATCCAACTATATTTGGTTCTTTGGAGCGCACGGCGAATCGAAATGCTGGCACCTAGATTACTTTTGTTGTGAAATGCCATTATTCTGGCATCCTGAGATGCCAAATTGTCTATTATGGATCCAGTATCATCTCGGCTGCCGTCATCACAAACTACTATCTCCCACTTCTTTATGCTTTCATCCTCTTCTAGTACCGCAACCCATTCTTTAATAACTTTTCCAACTCCTTCTTCTTCGTTATATGCCGACATTACGACAGATACTTCTTCGATCATTATTTCCTCACTTCCATTTGCTATTTTTCTTGTCCGACTAGTCGATCTATCCAACGATCGATAGGAAGGTAGATTATTATAAGCAATAACGGAATATGCGCCACGGTAAACCATATCATTTCGGCGAAGGTCACGGGCCTCCCGACAATGGCGACGATGTGAGAAGGTTCGAATGTTGTCGCTCTCGACGGAACTGGATTAATAGTGTGCCACATAACATCCAAGTATCCAGAAAATAGAATGATTATTCCAGACCACATTATTTTTAATGCCCGACCGCTGCTTCCGCCACCAAGTCTCCAAGTGAATCCGATCGTAGACACTATGGCGGGATATGTAAATAAATATAGATGCGTGTAGAATGATTCGGCGTCAACTCGACTAGTATCCATATAATAGAACCAACTGATTCGCGGAAAAATGAATCCGGCATAAACTAGATAACAAGCAATAATCGTAATCCATGGTATTTTACGCGGTAATGTTGCAATAGCTATTGTCACAAGTAGGTAAGCCGTCAATCGAATAACATAATGCAACAGTACAGGATCATTTTTTTGCGACATTACAAAAATCACGAAGACGGAGGCGACGGCGCCAAGTAACGCAGATATCAAACTCAGACACGTTCGTGTAACCTTCAACGGTGCAGCATGTTGTTCGGTCATGCAACTAGTTTACTCGATGAGTCGCTCCGACGGAGCTGATTTAGCCTCGGATTTTCAATGTTGGGGTGCTGGAGTGCCTTTCTGCCGGAATAATGCGGGTTACTGAGCTCCAAGAATGTGAAAGGAAGGACACTCTCGTGGACGGGAGAGACACCAGGTCGTGCCCGACTGTGGGTTTGGAGTGCCCCTTGGTTCTCCACGCCACCCGCAGCCTCATCCGCACCGGACGTCTCAAAAACCTCCTCGCAGCAATCACCTAAACCCGCCAATCGTCCCCACTTATCACATCCCCAGACGCCAAACCCACATTGCCGCTGAAACAGTTCATCAGCAGACTGCGTCGCCCGGGAGGCGCGCCGTGGAACCACGATTGCTCAGCACTGCGGCATGAGCGTGCGGTACGCGGCAGGGGCCGACGCCGAGCTGGTCGCCCGTGCCGGGGCGGCCCTGGCGGCGCTGCGCAAGGTGAAGTCGGAGGCCAAGACGAGCCAGAAGACGCCGATCCTCTCGGTGACGCTGGCCGTCGCCGCAGACCGGCCCGAGTAGGCCCAGGCAGTTGACTCTGAGTCGGCCGACGGAGCCGCATCGGTGACTGTCACGGCCGCCGAGCTCGGTGAGGCCCCGGCCAAGCCGGCCAAGATGAAGTGAGCCGCTAGCAACCTGCCTTCTGACGAACGGTGGCGCCGCCCCGTCCTGGGGTGGGGCCACCGTCGTCGTTCTGGAACGCACTGGGTAGGCTCACGCGATTGGTTCTCGCCTCGAGGCTCAGCAGGATCCGGTACTCGATGAGGACGATGACGATCGCGGTCAGCAATGCTGCAAGGACGTCGATCCGGCTCTGCACGACGCAGTCGTGGGAGAAGTACCCGAACTCGAGCGTGGCGAAGCGCTCCCGCATGCACAACACCGATCCGGCGCCGAACTCGTCCTCGACCTCGGCGTTGTCGACGGTGAACATCCAGGCGAGCCCGATCGCCAACGCGAACGCGCAACCGAACCTGAACCAAGGGAACACGCGGGGTATCAAGGACATGTGGGGTGTGCGGCCGCGCTTCCACCAGGACAGGGCCATCGCCGCCAGGGCGATCGCACCGAACGCAGCGGTGACCGCCCGCGCGACGTGCGCCCTGTCCGGAGGGCTCCCCGTCAGCTCGGGCTCGATGATGACATCCTGTACCACCTTGTAGCCGGCTCCGTCACTACCGGTGAGAGTCAGAACATGCGGGACCACCTCTGTAGTCACGACATCGGAGGAGTCTCCATAGATCATGCTCGTCGTGACCTTCGTAGTAGCGCGCACAGTCCCATTGTCATGGAATGCCGCCTTGACGAGTCTCACTTCGCTCTTGACGTCCCTCCACCGAATTCCCATCTGGGCGAGCCGATCACGCTCGGTACGGATGGTCTCTTCGGCTCGCATGGGTGGGGAGGCCCCGGTGGAGGCTTCGGGATCGGTCCGCTCGGCGTCGATCACCGCCTGATGCTCTTTGACCGCCGCCAGAACCCGGTCGGAGTTGGGTTTGTCCCGCACCGCCTCCTGAATCCTGGGGACCAGCCACGGAAGGACTGTCAGACCGACCACGGCGACGGTCAGGAGGCCGATCAGAGTGTTGACCACGCGGGTTCTACTCGGCGCCATCCCATCATCCCTCAGCAACATCGACTCACCGCTGAGTCTGGCACATCGTGCAACTATGCGGGTGGTTTCGTGTCTGCTCCTCAGCTCCGGCAGCGCACCGTGGATCCGCGGTTCCTGAGGAAGACGGGCATGAGCGTGCGATGCTCTGCCGGCTCTGGTTCTCCCCTCAAGCGGGCTATCAGGAGCGAGCCCGCGGCGGCTCCCATCGCCTCGCGGTCCACGCTGAACTCGCTGAAGGCCTCTCCCTGCCGCCCGTGGCACTCCGTGATCCCGAGGGTGAGTACGGACAGGTCGGCGGGAATGGACAGCCCGTGGGCCTGCGCCGCACAGGCGAGCCCCACCAGGGCGGCAGGGTTGTTGGAGACGACGGCGCTGCGCCCCTCCACCAGTCCGTCCGCTCCCACAATCGCGCTTCCGGCCAGCGCCAACTCCGGAACCTGGCGCACCAGGACATCCACCCCCAGGTCGACCGCGGCACGCAGAAGCTCCTGGGCCTGGTCCTGGCGCGCATGGGCGTCGTCGGCGCTGGTCTCCCGCATGAGTGCGACGATGCGCCGGTGCCCGAGCCCGGCCAGGTGCTTCACGGCTTCGTGCGCCATCTGGGCGAAGTCGGTGTCGACGCCCGGCGCCCCGACGGTGCAGCCAGAGGATCCGATGAGAACAGTGGGGATCTTCTCCTCCAGGAGCATCGCCTCACGCTCATCGTCCTGAGACACATCCATGAGGATGGCACCGCCCAGCGATCCCGAGCGCACGAGTGAGCGCAGCTCGATCAGCGGCGCCGAGGATGTCATGACCGGGATGACGACCTGGAGTCCGCTGGGTTCCAAGGCCCGGCGAATGCCGTCGACGTAGTCGAGGTCATTGGCGTCAATGGTCGAGCGCTGACGTCGGAACAGTACCCCCACGGTGCGCAGCACCGGCGAGGCCAGAGAACGGGCGGCGGTGTTGGGGTGGTAGTCGAGCTCGCGCACGGCCCGCATGACCCGCT
>ERZ772977.744-NODE-744-length-19378-cov-16.252238_pt1 | contig 19378 bp, 15 predicted proteins | sample MGYA00511131_ERZ772977 | MGnify/ENA primary metagenome ERZ772977 (study PRJEB29015, sample SAMEA2737935) | human oral metagenome | biome: human oral; feature: human-associated habitat; material: dental | place: China | collected 2151 ...
CGGGCCCGTCCGAGCCCGGGCGGAAGGACGGGGGCAGACTGTCGGTGGGAGTCATGGGACGAAGCGCCTCATTCCAGCTATCGGCACTGCTCGGCGGGATTCTGCGTCGCGGTGGCGGTCTTCGGATCCGTCGGCCTCGTCATCGGGGGCTCGGAGGTGCCCTCGTCCGCGGACGGGCCGTCCGGGTCGGAGTCGTCCGTGGGCGTCTCGTCCGGGGCCGATCCGCTCGAGGGGGTCTCGCTCGCGCCCGCGGTGGGGCCCGACACGGTTCCGTCGGCGTGGGTGGACTCGGCGGGTATGGGCTTGTCGCTCTTGAGGGCCTTCCAGACGGCGTCGGCGCTCTCGGAGGGGACCACCCGGTCGGGGTCCCAGGCGGCGGGCTCGTGGGGCATGGTGACGAAGTTGATGTGGTCCATGCCGATGCTCGCAATGGACTGGGCGAGTCCGGCCAGGGTCGTCAGGTCCGCGATGCCCTTGGAGACCGTCAGCGTTCCCAGGGCCTCGCGGGCGAAGGAGTAGAGCTTGTCGGCGTCGGTCAGCAGGTTCTTGGACTGCGCCGTTCGGAGCATGGCGCTCATGAGGTTCTGCTGGCGGGAGATGCGCGAGATGTCGGAGCCGTCGCCCACGCCGTGGCGCACGCGCGCGTACTGCAGCGCCGTGGCCCCGTCAAGGTGGTGGCAGCCCCGCTCCAGGACCAGGCCCGTGTACTCGGTGTCGTCGATGTCCTCGTCGACGTAGAGGGTGACCCCGCCCAGGGCGTCGACCATGGTGGACAGCCCGGAGAAGTCCACGACGATGGACTCGTCGATGTAGATGTCGGTCAGGGCCTCCACGGTCTTGATCGTGCAGGCCACGCCCGCGGTGACGGCCTTCTTGTCGCTGCCGGTGCCCGCCCCGTTGGCGAAGGCGGTGTTGAATTGGCCCTCCGACTCCTCGACGGTGGAGCCGTCGGAGGAGGTGCAGCTGGGGATGTCGACGATGGTGTCGCGGGGGATGGATATGACGTCGACCCGGGAGCGGTCGGCGGAGATGTGCATGATCATGGCCGTGTCGGAGCGGGCGACGACCACGTCGTCGTCGCCCTCGGAGCCGTCGACGTTGTTGGCGCCGGCGCGCGAGTCCGTGCCCAGGACCAGGATGTTGACGGCGTGACCCTCGTAGCCGTCCGAGACGGGGTCTCGCGAGGGGCGGTCCGTTCCGAGGAAGGTGCTGGGGTCGATCGGGGTGATCTGGCTCTGGAGGTCGTAGTAGGCGAACGCGAAGAAGGAGGCTGCGAAGAGCACCAGGGCCAGTCCGACTGACAGGAGCCCTCGCACCATGCGGCGCTTGAACTCCTTGGAGGCGTGCCGCACTCGCGGCCGTGGTAATGATCGCACGCCTCGATCATATGGAATCGAGCGGGGGCGTGGGCCGGTGAACCCCTCGTTCCAGAGGATGATCTTCGCCTCTGAGGCCGGATTCGGCCGGGGAGCGCCGCCCGTCCGCCCGCGGGGCCGCACGCGACTGTTGCCGAACCGCAACGTCGTCGTCGTCGCCCGCGGGCGACGACGACGACGGCATGCCGGGCGGGCGAGTCCGATACGCTCGTGGCATGGAGCCGACAGACGCCACCGCCCCGCAGAGTCAGGACAGTCAGGACGGTCGGCGGGCCGTCCAGCGGCGCGGGACGGTGAGAGTGGTCACCGTCGCCTACAACCCCGGCGAGGAACTCGTGCGCTTCCTCGACTCCCTGGGGCGGGCCAGCCGGAGACGGGTCCGGGTCGTCATCGCCGACAACGGCTCCGAGCACGAGTTCGTCCGGGAGGCGGCGGAGCGCTTCGGCGCCGAGATTGTGACGGACGACACGAACCGAGGCTACGGGGGCGGGGCGAACCTGGCCGCGCGGGACCTGAGCGAGGACTGGATCGTCGTCGCCAACCCGGACATCGTGTGGCGGCCGGACAGTCTCGACGTCCTCATCGACGCGGGCCTGAACACCGCCGGGGCCGGCTGCCTGGGCCCGCGCCTGCTCAACCCGGACGGCAGCGTCTACCCCTCGGGCCGGGCGCTGCCCACGCTGGTGCGCGGCGCCGGGCACGCCGCCCTGACGCGCGTGTGGCCGTCCAACCCCTTCTCCGCCGCCTACCACAGTCAGGGCGGCAACGACGCCGTGCGCGAGGTCGGCTGGCTGTCGGGCGCCTGCCTGGCCCTGCCCGCGCCCGTGTGGCGCGAGCTGGGCGGCTTCGACGAGGGCTACTTCATGTTCTTCGAGGACGTCGACCTGGGGGCCCGGGTGGCGCGGGCCGGGTGGCGAAATGTTCAGGTGCCCGCCGCCGTCGTCGTGCACGAGCAGGGCGCCTCGTGGAAGGCGCGGCCGGAGCGGATGATCCGGGCGCACCACGCCTCCGCGCGGCGCTACCTCGACGGGGTGTACTCGGCGCCCTGGCAGGCGCCCCTGCGCTGGGCGGTCGACGGCGGCCTGCGCCTGCGCGAGGAGCTGGAGGTCCGCGTCTCAGCCCCCCGCCGCCCTCGCCCAGACCGGCGGAAATAGCGCGAAACCGGCGGAAACGGCATGCGAATCGATGCGTTCCGGGTCCGTCGGCCGTCCGAGCGGTCCCGGCGGCCGGTTCCATCGGCCCCGGCGGCCCCGCCCGGCCCCTACGACCGGCCCCGGCGCCCGCCCGGACCGGTCTCGTCGTCCGCCCGAACCGGCTGCGCGGAAGGGGCGGGATCGGGGGTGTTGTCGATCGCGATCCGCCGGGCCAGACGGGTGATCTGGCGCTCCAGGGCCGCGTTGCGGCGGAAGGAGGACAGGATCTGCAGCAGGAAGGCGATGACCAGGACGTACAGGAGCAGGTCGGTGCCGCGCCCGACCCCCACGAAGTGGGCGATCCTCGAGATGACCGCGGGCACGGCGATGGAGACGATGGCGAAGATGACGAAGGTCAGGGTCACGATCCGGCGGCCCGCCCGGTGGCGGGCTCCGCCCGGGGAGCGCAGCATCATCCAGCCGATCACGCCGACCGCGGCGATGAGAAGAACCTGAATGATGATCCGAGAACTCATGGACGCCCTCCTTCGGCGGCGGTGGTGGCCATGACGGCGGGCGCCGTCATGAGAACAGCAGGTCGACGAGGATGTTGACCGAGTTCCACAGGGACTGGCCCTTGGCGCGCGAGTAGTCGGTGTAGACGATGTGGACGCCATGCTCGCGCCACGGCAGCCCCGTGGCGCCGAGCTGGCGGATGATCTGGGAGGCGTGCGCCATCCGGTTCTGCGTCAGGTTCAGCTGCTGCGCGGCGTCGCGCCGGATGAGGCGCAGGCCGTTGTGCGCGTCGGTCAGGTGCATCCCCGAGGTCCGCGAGCTGGCGAGGGCGGCCGTGCGCAGCACCAGGCGCTTGAGCCGCCCCACGTCGGCGCTCCCGTCCAGGAAGCGCGAGCCCAGCACGATCGCCAGGTCCTCGGCCTCGGCGCGCTCCACCATCGCCGCCGCGTCGGCGGGGGAGTGCTGGCCGTCGGCGTCGAAGGTGACCAGGTAGCGGGCGTCGGTGCGCTCCAGGACGTAGGTGATCCCGGTCTGCAGGGCCGCGCCCTGGCCCAGGTTGATGGGGTGGCGCACGACGACGGCGCCCGCGGCGGCGGCCTCGGCGCCCGAGCCGTCCGTGGAGCCGTCGTCGACGACGACGATGCGGGGGAAGACGGCGCGGGCCTCGGCGATGACCTCGCGCACAACGGGGGCCTCGTTGTACAGCGGCACGACCAGCCAGGTGTCGGCGAGGAGCGAGGCGGACGGGCCGCCCGCCCCCTCGGCCTGCACCGTTCGATTCGTCACGCCCGCATTGTGGCACGGATTGAGCCTAGGATGGCGCCATCGCCGTCGTCCGGCAGCCCCGGACCCCCGCATGAGGAGCCGCATGAGCACACGCATCGCCCCGTCCGCAGACGTCTCCGAGCAGGCCGTCATCGGCGAGGGCTCCAGCATCTGGCACCTGGCGCAGGTGCGCGAGCGCGCCGTCCTGGGAGCGGGCTGCATCGTGGGGCGCGGCGCCTACATCGGCGAGGGGGCGCGCCTGGGGGACAACTGCAAGGTCCAGAACTACGCCCTCGTCTACGAGCCGGCCCGCCTGGGCGACGGCGTGTTCATCGGACCCGCCGTCGTGCTGACCAACGACCGCTTCCCGCGCGCCGTCAACCCGGACGGCACCCTCAAGTCCGCCTCCGACTGGGAGGCCGTGGGGGTGACGATCGGCACGGGCGCGGCCATCGGCGCGCGCGCCGTGTGCGTGGCGCCGGTGAGCGTGGGCGAGTGGGCGATGGTCGCCGCCGGCGCCGTGGTGACCGGGGACGTGCCCGCGCACGCGCTGGTGGCAGGCGTCCCGGCCCGGCGCATCGGCTGGGTGGGGCGCGCCGGACTGCCCCTGGAGGCCGTGGCCGACGACGAGGCGGCCTTCCGCCCCGGGGTCCGCCGGTGGCGCTGCCCGCGGACGGGTAGTGTCTTCGAGGAGCACGACGACACGATTCGGGAGGTTGCCGACTGATGTCACTGGAGTTCATTCCCGCGGCCAGGCCGCTGATAGGCGCCGAGGAGCGGGCCGCGGTCGACGCCGTCCTGGCCGGCGGCATGGTGGTCCAGGGCCCGCAGGTGGCGGCCTTCGAGGAGGAGTTCTCCGCCCGGGTGGTGGGCGGCGCCCACTGCGTGGCCGTCAACTCCGGCACCTCCGCCCAGCACCTGGCGGCCCTGGCCTCCGGGGCGGGCGCCGACCGCGAGGCCGAGGTGATCGTGCCCTCCTTCACCTTCGCCGCGACCGCCAACTCGGTGGCGATCACCGGGGCCCGCCCGGTCTTCGCCGACATCGACCCGGTCACCTTCACCCTCGACCCGGCCAGCGTCGAGGCGGCCGTCACGGAGCGCACCATCGCCATCGAGGTCGTCCACCTCTACGGCCTGCCGGCCGATATGCCCCGGATCCTCGACATCGCCCGGCGCCACGGTCTGGCCGTGTGGGAGGACTGCGCCCAGGCGCACGCCGCCGCCATCGGCGATGAGCCCGTGGGCGCCTTCGGCGCCTGGGGCTCCTTCTCCTTCTACCCCACCAAGAACATGACCTCCCTGGAGGGCGGCATGGTGTCCACCGCCGACGCCGAGCTGGCGCGCCGGGTGCGCCTGCTGCGCAACCAGGGCATGGAGCGCCAGTACGCCAACGAGGTCGTGGGCCTCAACAACCGCATGACGGACGTGGCCGCCGCCGTCGGCCGCGTCCAACTGACCAGGCTGGCCGGGTGGACGGCGGCCCGCCGGGCCAACGCCGCCGCCCTGGACGCGGGCCTGGCCGGCGCCCCCGGCGTCGTCACCCCGCACGTGCCGCCGGGCTACACCCACGTCTACCACCAGTACACGATCCGCCTGGAGGGGGCGAGCGCGGCCGAGCGGGACGATGTCGCCAGGGTCCTGCGCGAGCAGTGGCGCATCGGCACCGGCGTGTACTACCCCATCCCCAACCACCGCCTGCCCTCCCTGGCGCCCTACGCGCCGGGCCTGGATCTGCCGGGCACCGAGAGGGCCGCCCGCGAGTGCCTGTCCCTGCCGGTCCACCCCTCGCTGAGCGAGGCGGACCTGGAGCGGATCGTGCGGGCCGTGGGCGCGGCCGTGACGGCGGGGGCCTGATATGGGACAGGACGGCCTGCGCATCGGCCTCATCGGCCTGGGGTCGATGGGCCGCCATCACGCCCGCGTCATCCGCGCCACCCCCGGCATGGAGCTCGTGGCCGTGGCCGACCCGGGCGGCGACCGCTTCGGCGTCGCCGGCCCCCTGCCCCTCCTGCCGGACGTGGAGGCCCTCATCGGCGCCGGGCTCGACGCCGCCGTGGTGGCCGTGCCCACCATCCACCACGAGGAGGTCGCCCTGGCCCTGGCGCGGGCGGGCGTGCACACCCTGGTGGAGAAGCCCATCGCCCACTGCTCCCGGGCCGGCCGGCGCGTCGCCGACGCCTTCGCCGAGCGCGATCTCGTGGGCGCCGTCGGCTACGTGGAGCGGTGCAACCCGGCCCTGCGGGCCCTGCGCGAGCGCCTGGACGCCGGCGAGCTCGGGCAGGTCTACCAGGTCCTCACCCGCCGCCAGGGGCCCTTCCCCGCGCGCATCAGCGACGTCGGCGTCGTCAAGGACCTGGCCACCCACGACATCGACCTGACCGCCTGGGTGGCCGGGGCCCCCTACGAGTCGGTCCACGCCCGGGTGGCCCACCGCTCGGGGCGCGAGAACGAGGACATGGTGCTGGCCACCGGGCGCCTGGCCAACGGCGTCATCGTCTCCCACACGGTCAACTGGCTCACCCCCTTCAAGGAGCGGGTCACCGTCGTGACCGGGGAGAAGGGCGCCTTCGTCGCCGACACCCTCACCGGGGACCTCACCTTCCACGCCAACGGCACCGTGGCCTCCACCTGGGACCAGGTCGCCGCCTTCCGCGGGGTCAGCGAGGGCGACGTCATCCGCTACGCCATCCCCAAGCGCGAGCCCCTGGCCCTGGAGCAGGAGCGCTTCCGCGACGCCGTGCGCGGGGTCGGCCACGAGCACGTCACCATGGCCGAGGGGGCGGACACCCTCGCCGTCGTCGAGGCGGTCCTGACCTCGGCGAGCGAAAACCGGGTGGTCGGGCTCTGAACCGGCCGGCCGCTCCGATGGGCCCCCGGACGGGACTGCTCGCCCGGGGGCGCTCCGTCGTGGACTCCTCGCCCTTCCTGCGGCACGTGCTCACCCTCATGACGGGCACGGCCGTGGCGCAGGGGGTCACCTTCTTCATGATGATCGTGCTGGCGCGCATCTACACTCCGCGGGACATGGGGCTGCTGGCGACCTACGTCTCGGTGGCGTCGATTCTCGTGGCCGTGGCGGCACTGCGCTACGACATGGCGATCATGCTCCCCAGGAAGGAGCCCGAGGCCCTGAGCGTGGCCCGCCTGGGGATGGTCTGCCTGACCGCCGTCTCGCTGCTGGCCACGGCAGCGTCCCTCCCCCTGAGCGGGCTCATCGAGCGGCAGTGGGGGCACGAGGTGGCCCTGTGGATGCCGCTGGTGGGACTGACGACCTTCCTCATGTCCGCGGTGGAGCTGTTCAAGTACTGGTTCAACCGCAACAGCGACTACCGCGCCATCGCGGTCAACCAGGCCGAGCAGCAGATCGGGCTGACCAGCGGCCAGCTCGTCCTCGGTGCGGCGGGCATGGGCGGGATGGCCGGCCTGCTGCTGGGGCACACGGCGGGACAGATCTTCGCCTTCGCCAACCTGGGGCGCCAGGCCGGGCCCCTGTGGCGCCGATTGCCCCAGGACGCCCCGTCTCTGCGCTGGGCGGCCCGCCGCTACCGGCGCATGCCTCTGCTCAACGGCCCCAACGCCCTGGCCGACGCGCTGCGCACCAACGGCATCCAGCTGCTCATCGGGGGCTACTCCGTGGCGTCGCTGGGCCAGTTCCAGATGGCCTGGCGCTACCTGGACGCGCCCCTCATCCTCATCAACGGCGCGGTGGCCAGAGTCTTCTTCCAGAAGCTCTCCACGATCGAGCCCGGCCAGATGCGGCCACTGGTGCGCGTCACCATCAAGCGGGCGATCCTCATCGGCCTGGCCCCCTTCGCGCTCATCTACGCGCTGTCGCCGTGGATCTTCCCCTTCTTCCTCGGATCGCAGTGGACCGAGTCCGGCAGCTTCGCCAGGGCGCTGACCCCCTGGCTGTTCATGATGCTCATCACCTCCCCGATCTCCAACCTCTTCATCGTCACCGAGCACCAGGACTGGATGCTGGGCTTCGCCCTCGTCTACACCGCGGTCCCCCTGGCCTGGCTGCACTGGTCGCCCCTGGCCCTGCTGCCCACCTGCTACATCCTGGGGGCCATGATGGCCGGGCTGCTGGTGCTCAACACGATGCTGGCCGATCACGCCGCCAAGGAGTTCGACGCGGGAAAGCGCGTCGGCAGCTTCCAGGCGCAGGAGAGTTAGAGAGGGAACGCGACAGTGACGCACGCAACGAGCCAGAGGGGCGAGTCGGGCTCGGCCGCCGCCCCACCGGGCCGACGCGGCCTGCTCCTGCTGACCGACTTCTTCCCCTATGAGGTGGGCGAGGAGTTCCTCGAGCAGGAGATCGAGACACTGTGCTCGGCCTACGACGACGTCGTCATCGTCCCGGTGAGGCTGAGCGAGGGCGCCCGGCGGACCCGCGCCCTGCCCGATAACGCCCGCTGCGCGCTGCTGCCGGCCTCGCGCCTGCCCGACTGGCGCTTCCACGCGATCCTGCGCGCCCCGCAGATCCTGCTGGGCCGGGAGCGGATGGTGGAAACGCCGCCGTGGAAGCACCCGGGGCGCTTCGGGATGGATGTGCGCTTCGCGGCGATCGCCCTGAGCGCCTACGGCCGGATGCGCCGCCTTCTGCCGAGTCTCGGCCTGGAGGACGCCGACCGCCTGACCATCTACTCCTACTGGTTCTTCACCGGCGCGGCCCTGGGCGGAATGCTGCGGCGTCGGGAGTTCAAGGGGCGGCCGGTCGTGGTCGTGGCGCGGGCGCACGCCTACGACGTCGACGAGGCCGACGCCCCGCGCGGCTACGTCCCCTCGCGCGGCTTCGTCATGCGGGCCGTGGACCGGGTCTACCCGATCTCGGAGTACGCGGCCGGTTTCCTGCGGCGCCGCTTCCCCAGAGCCCGCAACATCGAGGTGCGAAGGCTGGGCGTACCGGCCGCCGTGCGCCGCGCCAGGCGCAGGACCGAGCCCTTCCAGCTCGTCTCCTGCTCGCACATGGCCCCCTACAAGCGGGTCCACCTCATCGTCGAAGCGGTGGCCGAGCTGGAGCGGCGCGGGCGGAAGGTCGCCTGGACCCACATCGGCGAGTTCGACGCCGAGCGCCTGGCCGCCATGCGCAGGCGGGCCGAGAACGCGATCTCCTCCACCCCGGTCGCGTTCACCGGCCACCTCACCAACACCGAGGTCCGCGAGCTCTACGCCGGCACCGACTTCTCCTGCTTCCTCAACTGCTCCGACGGCGAAGGCGTGCCCGTGGCCGTCATGGAGGCCCAGGCGGCGGGACTGCCGGTGGTGGCCACCGCCGCGGGCGGGACCGGGGAGATCGTGCACGACCGCGAGAACGGCCGACTCATCCCGGTGGAGACCACCGCTGGCCAGATCGCCGACGCCATCGAGTCCGTCATGGACCTCAGCGACGAGGAGTACGCGGCCATGAGCCGGGACGCGAACGCGACCTGGGCCGCGATGTCGGACGCCCGGCGCCAGTACCGCGAATTCGTCGACGGCCTCGTCGCCCTGGAGGGTTGAGACCCGCCGCCGCGATCGCGGGTGCTGAAGGCTCCAGCGCGAGGCCCGCCGCCGAATGCGGCATCGCCGCTAGCATGGGGCGCATGCGCGTCACCATCGTCACCACCTGGCTGCCCACCGATCGAGCCCCCGGCTCGGGCTCCTTCGTCCTGCGCGACAGCGCGGCGATCCGAGACGCCGGCCAGGACGTGCGCATCATCCACCTGGTCCCGCCCCGCCACGACGACGGCGCCCGCCACCGCATCATGGAGGGCATGCGGGTCCTGTCCATCCCCATGACGCCGGCGAACCCCCTGTCCGTGGCGGCGGCCGCACGTCGGCTGCGCCCGGCGCTCGACGGCGCCGACGTCCTCCACTCCATGGCGATGAGCTCGCTGCTGCCCCTGACCGCCCTGGACCACGCCCGCGCGCTGACCCTGCCCTGGGTGCACACCGAGCACTGGTCCGGCCTGACCAACCCCGACACCCTCGGCCCCGTCCTGCGCGCCGCCGTGCCCGTCGTCGGTCACGGCCTGACCCGCCCCGACCTGGTGACCGCCGTCTGCGAGTACCTGGCCGCCCCCATCAGGGCGATGCGCCACGGACTGCGCACCGCCGTGGTTCCCTGCATCGTCGAGCCCCAGGAGACGGTGGCCGATCCGCCCGGCGGCCGGACCATCGCCATGGTCGCCGTGGGCGGACTCGTGGAGCGCAAGGACCCCATGGCGTGCCTCGACATCCTGGCCGAGCTGACCGAGCGGGGCCGCCGGGCCACCATGACCTTCGTGGGCGAGGGGCCGCTGCGCCGCGACATCGAGGAGCGCCTGGCCGCCGAGCCCTCCCTGGCCGAACGCACCCGGCTGACCGGCGGCCTCGACTCCGACGGCGTGCGCGCCGAGCTCGCCCGCGCCAACGTCTTCATCGGCCCCACCCGCGGCGACAACTTCTTCGTCTCGGCGGCCGAGGCCATCACCAGCGGCCGACCCGTCGTCGTCTCCGACGCCGGCGGCCAGACCGAATACGTCACACCCGACAACGGAACCGTCCTGCCCCTGGGGGCGGACAGCCGCCAATGGGCCGACGCCGTCATCGACGCCGTCGAGCGCCTCGCACCCCGGGGGGCCCGCCGCATCGCCGACACCATCGGCGAGCGCTTCTCCTCGGCCCGGGTCGGCGCCGCCTACCGCCGCCTTCACGAGGAGTGCGCCGCGGCGGCGCCCGCCCGCCCGTAGGGCCGACGGCGGAGCGCCGCAGCCTCTCAGCGCGAGGGCGGGTTCTCCGGCCCGGCGGCGGCATCGGCCACGGGCAGGTCGGAGAACAGCCTGCACCGGGGGCACCAGGAATCCGCCATGAAGGCCCGGGTCCAGAATCCCAGCAGCTTGCGACCCCCCATGAGCTGGACGGCCGCCACCGGCCGAGGCGTGTCGGTGATGAAGGCCTCGAACGCCATTGCCGAATGCAGCGTGGCCCACGTCGACGCCGCGCGCTCGGCCGGCTCCAGCAGGTGCAGGCGCGAGAGCGCCGTCTTGAGCTGGGAGCGCCGCTCCTCGCTGACCGTCGTGGGGGAGAAGTAGGGCAGATCGTCGTCGGCGGAAGAGTCGGCGGCGGGGGCGCCGGCACCGCTGGCGGCCGGCGCGGTCGCCTGAGCCCACAGGCGCCCGATGAACACGGCGTAGAAGTCGCGCCGGGCCGTCAGCTCGACGGCGCCGCGGTGCCAGGCGCTCCAGAACTCCACGTCCAGCATCGGCAGCGCCCAGTCCAGCCCCAGGTGCTCGTAGGCGCGCATCGAATTGTTGATGTACTTGGTCTGGCGCTCGCGGACGTTGTAGGACTCCAGGACGCTCTGCACATCGCGCGGGCTGCCGGTGAACGGCCGCAGCGCCAGGAACTCCTTGACCTTCGCGGCCCGATAGGGATCGGCCCAGGCCCGCTTCTGCTCGCCCTGGAGGTCCTGGTGATGAGTGATGATCGCCCTGGCCACCTGACCGCGGGTGACGGAGGGCTCCTCAAGCATCCACTCGTCATGCATATTGCCCACGATCGTGTGCCCGGGCAGGACGACGTCGCCGCGGCGCAGCACGCCTCGGGCCAGCAGGCTGCGCAGCGCGTACCAGTCCTGCACGTGCGGCAGGGCTCCCAGGGCGTAGCTGTACTCCAGGAAGTCCGCCGCGTCCTGCGTCTGCCAGGCCTCACGCAGATCGGCCGGGACGTACTCGACGGCGTGCCACTCCAGCCCCACCGCCTCGGCCACGCTCCGGGAGACCTCGACCTCACGGGAGCCGGGGCGTCCGTAGGTGAAGGCCACCGTCCGGTCCAGGGCGCCGTGAAGCGTCAGCCAGGCCGCGAGCAGGCGCGAGTCCAGGCCGCCGGACAGGGGCAGGACGAGTCTGGGCGACCCCGGTCGGCGGTCCAGATCCTCCAGGACCCGACCGAGTCCGGCATCGAGCGCCTCGGACAGCAGTGCGGCGAACTCCTCGGGATCCGCGACCATGTCGGCCTCCTCGGAGAACCGCGCCAGGGAGTGGTTGACGGTGCGCGCCTTCCCGGTGGCCCGGTCGATGCGCACGACGGCGCCCTGCTCGGTCTGGTGGACGCCCGCCAGCAGCGTGTCGGTGCCGGTGACGAAGCCGGCGTCGAGGAACTCCCGGCGCGCCCGCGGATCAAGGCGGGGCGAGGCGATGGCCCCGCGCATCAGCGCGGAGTCGTCGCTGACGATGAGGCGCCCGCCCGACCGCGCCCGCTCCGGACCAGTCCCGCAATCGCCGGCGTGCTCCGCCCCCCCGGGATCCTCGATCGCCCAGAACAGCGGCCAGGAGCGCAGACGGTCCTGGGCCAGGACCACCTCGTCGTCGTCGATCCGGATGGCGGCCAGGCGCCCGGGGTGGGAGGCCAGCACCGCCGGGTCGGTTGGGTCTGAGCAGTCGGAGTCGGCTCGCAGCCACAGTTCGGCGTGGTCGGCGTGATTCGTCGCCGTCTTCGCCGTGCTCACCACACCGTTCGGCGGCGAAACCCTGAACCACTGCGCGCCCCTGAGTCGGAGATCCACCTCGATAATGCTCACCGTCGTTCCGCCTTCCGCCCGGGACGGCCGGTGCGTCCGAACCGCCTCACGGCGTCCAGTGTGTCACAGCCGTTGCACGTGACGCGGATGACGCCCAGCGGGCGGAATCGGACTTCGGTCGTGACCTACGATGGGCGGCGTCCATGTCACGGCGTGGACGTGAGATGATCTTCGGGCGTCCCGAAGACCGGGTTTCGCGTCGTCGGGCTCCGCAGGCATAAGACATGAGGTGACATTGTGAGCGCGAACAGCATGGTTGGTGGAGGCGCCGCCGCGGGCGGCGGCGACACCGCCAGGCTCATGATCTTTCACGCGCCCTTCCCGCTTCAACCGGATCGGGTTGCCGCCTCGATGCTGCGGCCAGTCGCCATGCGCCGGGCTTTCACCGCCATCGGCTACCGGGTCATGGAGGTGACGGGCTATGCTGCGCAGCGACGTCGGGCCATGAGCCGGGTGCGCGCCGCAATCGCCGCAGGAGCCAGGCCCGAGTTCGTCTACGGAGAGAATGCGACGATCCCCAACGCCCTGACCGAGCCGCGTCACCTGCCGCCGCACCCGTTCCTCGATCTGGCCTTCTTCCGCGACTGTCAACGCGCCGGGGCGCCGGTGGGGATCTTCTACCGGGATGTCTACTGGCGCTTTCCCCGCTTCCGGGAGGGCATTGACCCGGTCCTGGAGGCGGGGCTGCAGAGCGCTTACCGCGCTGAGCTCCTCGCCTACCGCCGCCTGGGAATCCACCTCTTCCTCCCCAGCCTCGCCATGGGCCGCCACCTGCCCCTCGTGCCCGCGGAGCGGATGAGTGCGCTCCCGCCCGGAGCCCCCGTGGTGACGCGGTCGTCCGACGGCTCGCCCGCCGCCGACTCCGAGCGGTCCCGAGGCCCCGAGAATCATGACGGTCTCGAGTTGCTCTTCGTCGGCGTTCTGCAGGACAACTACCGCCTCGACGCCTGCCTGGAGGCCGTGCGCGACACCCCCGGCGCCCGGGTCACGCTGTGCGTGCGCCGGGAGACCTGGGAGGAGAGCCGCGACCACTATGCCCCGCTCCTGCCTCCCGGGAGAGCGCGGGTCGTCCACCGCTCCGGGGACGAGTTGCACCCGCTCTACGAGCGCGCCGATCTCGGGGTGCTCTTCGCCGAGCCCAATCCCTACTGGGACTTCGCCGTCCCCTACAAGCTCTACGAGTACCTCGCCCACGAGTTGCCCGTCATCGCCGTGCGCGGGACCCAGGCGGGCCGGCTCGTCGAGGAGATGGGGATAGGGTGGGTCCTCGAGTACGACGCCGGTGCCCTGGCCCGCCTGCTGCGCCACCTGCGCGGGGCTCCCGAGGAGATCGAGGCGGTGCGCCGTCGCATGCGCGATGCGCTGCCCGGCCAGACCTGGCCGGCCAGGGCCCGTCAGGCGGCGCTCGAGCTCACCGGACCGACAGGAGGCGCATCTGCGCGCCAGCCCGTGAAGGAGCACGCCCGTGCCCAAGCGCACTGACTCACCCGCCTCACCCGCCCGCAAGCCTCGAGTCGTCATGGTCAGCCGGCTGTTCCGGCCCGAGCCCGCCGCCGCCTCTCTCGCCCTGGGGGCGATCGCCGACGGTCTGGTGGATGCGGGCTTCGACGTCACCGTGCTGACCAGCCGTGCGCCCCGGGAGTTCGAGGTTCGCGACGAGGCGGGTCTGACGGTGCGGCGCGCCCCCGTGCTGCGCGACAGGGCCGGTTACGTGCGCGGCTACGTGCAGTACATGTCCTTCGACATCCCGCTGTTCTTCCGCCTGCTCCTGGTCGCCCGGCCCGACCTGGTCATCTGCGAGCCTCCGCCGACGACGGGGGCCGTCGTGCGCGCCGTCTGCGCCCTGCGCCGTCTTCCCTATGCCTACCGGGCCGCGGACCTGTGGTCGGAGGCCGTCAGGGAGACCACTGCGCCGCCGCTCGTCGCCAAGGTCCTCACCCGCTTGGAGAACTGGGTGCTCGACGGGGCCTCGACCCTCATGACGGTCCACGAGGGGATGGAGGAACGACTGGCCGCGCGCAGGATCGGCAGTCGCACCCGCAGGCTCGGCTTCGGCATCGACACCGATGTGTTCCGGCCCGACGGGCGGCGCGTGGAGACGAGCGGCCCCTTGTTCGTCTACGCCGGAACCGCCTCCGAGGTGCACGGGGCGGAGATCTTCGTCGAGGCCTTCAAGACCGTGCTCGAGCACGAGCCCGGCGCGCAGCTGGTCTTCATCGGCCAGGGCGAGTCCTTCGCCTCCATCAGGAAGCAGGCCGAGACGCTTCCCGACGGCGCCGTCAAGGTCCTGGGGCGCAAGTCGCCCGAGCAGACCGCGATCTGGCTGCGCTCGGCGGTGGCCGCCCTGGCCAGCGTCAAACCGGGGCCCTACAGCTTCGCCTTCCCGACCAAGGCCTTCGCCTCGGCCGCCTGCGGCACCCCCGTCATCTACGCCGGTGCGAGCCGGGCCGGTGAGGAAGTGGTCCGCGAGGGGCTGGGGACCGCGGTCGCCTACGACGTCGACGCCCTGGCCGCGGCCATGATCGACGCCGTCGGAGCCGCGAGGGCCGACGCGGCGGCCGCAGCCGCCTGCGCTCTCAAGGGAGGGAGTGCGACGGCGACCCGCCGGGCCGCCGACCTGCGGACCTGGGCGCTTGAGCACGTCTCGGCCCGATCGCTCGGGCGCGTGGCCGCGGCCATCGCCACGGAGATCCTGTCGACGAGCAGGCCGCGCCGCTGATGACCGCGATCGTGGAATGGGCGCAGTTCCTCCCACTTGTGCTCTCGCTGGTGGCCTTGATCTACGCGCCGGGCTATTCGCTTGCGACCATCTTCAACGCGGGCCCCTTCGTGGTGCGGGTGGTCGCCGCACCGGCCTGGACCTTCGCCTTCGTGGGGCTCACCAGCATGCTCATGCACCGGTTCGGGGTGATCTGGAGCAGATACAGCTACGCCACGGTCCTCCTGGTGCTGGCCGTTATCGCGTCAGCGCGTCGGGCGATGACATGGCGTTCGCGTCCCAGAGGGATGGAGCGCGTCTGGCGGCGCACCAGGGAGGTGCTTCCCAAGGCCCTGGGCGTGCTGGGGGCCTGGTTGGTGACCATTATGCCGGTCATCGCGACGATGGGGCCGCGCTTCGTCATGCAGGGTCCCGACGCCCCCTACCACTACAACCAGATCTGGCTCATGGCGCGCACCGGCAACGCGGACCCGCTGTCGGCCAATGAGGGACTGCTCGGCCTCAGCGACGGGCGCTCCTACTATCCCAATGTCTGGCACTCTCTGGGAGCGCTCATCGACTTCCACTCCCAGTACGCCCTGGTGGCGGGCAACACCCTGCTCCTGATGGCTCCGCTGGTGTGGATCGGCGGTATCGCGGTCCTGTGCCAACAATTGTTCCCCGAGAACACCAGGTCCTGGCTCTGGGCGATCGCCGCCACCTTCCTGCTGCCCGCCTTCCCCCTGAGACTGGAGCTCATCGCGGGCGTGTGGCCCTACGTCATGGGCGTAGCCGCCGTCCCGGGGGTCATGGCGTGGTTGTTGGAGATCGCCCGCGACCGGCGCGTGTCCTGGAGGAAATGGTTGGAGAGGGGCCTTGTTGGAATCATTCCCCTCATCGGTTTGGCGATGGCCCACCCGGCCGCCGTCGGTGTGGTGTTCTGGGCCGCTGCCGTTCTGGCCGTCTGGTTCCCCGCGCAGTGGGCCGTCTCGGCGCACGCCCGCGGGGAGACGCGGAAGACCTGGCTCTTCGCCGCAGCCGGCGTCGCCATCTGCCTGGCGGTGATCTCCTTCCTCGTCGCCCCGGGGCCGCAGCAATCGCAGTTCGGGCGCTACCCCGAACGGGGATGGGAGTACCTGGGCCACAAACTCGTGGTCATGGCGACGCTGCGCCTCAAGGGCACCGATCTCAATCACCCGGTCGTGCTCGTCTACGCCGCGGTCGTCGTGCTCAGCATCATCGGTCTGTCACTGGCGTGGAGAAGCCTCAGAACCCGGTGGCTGTGCCCGCTGTGGCTGGGATTCATGGGCGCGCTGCTCGGAAGCCTCGTCTCCATCCCCGTCCTGACCAATGTGGCCAGCCTCCATTATGCGAACTCCTATCGAGTCGTCGGCACCTGCACGATCGTCGTCGCGCCCCTGCTGGTGCTGGCGATGTCCCATCTGGCCACGCTCATGGCCAGGCGCCTCAGACTCTCCCTGCGGACGATCACATTCGCATCCGTCGCCGCAATCGTCTCATTGGCCGCGGTGCTGACGTGGCCGATCGAGCGCGATGACCTCCAGAGCGGCGTCTGGCCCAAGGAGTGGGACGAACCGAGATACAGCTTCGACGAGGCCGAGTTGGCCATGATCGTCCGGCTCAGGCACAAGGTCCCGCCCGAGCGGCTGGTCCTGGGGGACCCGGCAGCGGGGACCGCCTTCCTGCCCGCCGTGTCGGACATCAAGGTGACCTGGTACTACATGGGCTGGTCCTTCTCCGACCCCGATGGCGAGTACCTCTCGCGGCACTTCTCCGACATCCGCACCGACCCGCGGGTGTGCCAGATCGTGCGAAGGCACCGCATCCACTACTTCTACGCCGACCGCGACACCATGTTCAACGGGGCCTACAACTCCGAGCTGCGCCCGGGCCTGTACAACGTGGACGTCTCCGACGGCTTCACGCCGGTGGACCAAGGCGGCTCGGCGGCCGTCTACCGGATCGACCTGTGCTGGACTCCCGACGAGCGGTGAGCCACAGCACCGAGGCGACGAGCCAGCCGCCGAGTATGATTGAGCCCCCACCCTGAAAGGCACGGAAGGACCAACCCGCATGCGCATCGCCGTCGTCGCCCTGGGCAAGATCGGCCTGCCCCTGGCCGTCCAGTACGCCGAGAAGGGCCACGAGGTCATCGGCGTCGACGTCAACCCCCGCACGGTCGAGGCCGTCAACGCCGGCATCGAGCCCTTCCCCGGCGAGGCCCGCCTGGCCGGCAAGCTCGCCGCGCTCAGCCCCGCCACCGGCAGCGGCGCCCTGCGCGCCACCACCGACTACGCCCAGGCCGTCCCCGGCGCCGACGCCGTCGTGGTGGTGGTGCCGCTGTTCGTCGACGACGCCACCTGGGAGCCGGATTTCGCGCTCATGGACGCCGCCACGACCTCCCTGGCCGAGCACCTGACCCCGAACACCCTCGTCTCCTACGAGACCACCCTGCCCGTGGGCACCACCCGCGGCCGCTGGAAACCCCTCATCGAGCGGATCAGCGGACTGAGGGAGGGCGTCGACTTCCACCTGGTCTTCAGCCCCGAGCGGGTCCTGACCGGCCGCGTCTTCGCCGACCTGCGCCGCTACCCCAAGCTCGTGGGGGGCCTGAGCGAGGCCGGGACCCGGGCCGGCATCGCCTTCTACGAGGCCGTCCTCGACTTCGACCCCCGCCCCGATCTGCCCCGCCCCAACGGCGTGTGGGACATGGGCGCCGCCGAGGCCGCCGAGATGGCCAAGCTCGCCGAGACCACCTACCGCGACGTCAACATCGGCCTGGCCAACCAGTTCGCCGTCTACGCCGACAAGGCCGGCTTCGACATCGAGCGCGTCATCGAGGCCTGCAACTCCCAGCCCTACTCCCACATCCACCGCCCCGGCATCGCGGTGGGCGGGCACTGCATCCCCGTCTACCCGCGCCTGTACCTGTCCACCGACCCCGACGCCTCGATCGTGCGCACCGCCCGCGCCTTCAACGCCACCATGCCCGCCTACGCGGTGGGCCGCGCCGAGCAGGTCCTCGGCTCGCTGACGGGCCTGCGCGCCGTGGTGCTGGGCGCCTCCTACCGCGGGGGCGTCAAGGAGACCGCCTTCTCCGGCGTCTTCCCCGTCGTGGAGGCCCTGCGCGCGGCCGGCGCCGAGGCGCTCGTCCACGACCCCATGTACGCCGACGACGAGCTGGCCGCCTTCGGCTGGACCCCCTACCACCTGGGGGAGGGGGCCGACCTCGCCATCGTCCAGGCCGACCACCCCGCCTACCGCGAGCTCGCCCCCGCCGACCTGCCCGGAGTGCGCCTCCTGCTGGACGGGCGCCGTGCCACCGACCCCGCCAGGTGGGCGGGCACCCCCCGCCTGACCATCGGCGGAGGTGAGTGACGACGTGACGACGACACTCGCGCCCCGCCGCGCCGCAACCGCATGAGCGCCCTCGACTGGTGGCGGGCCGTCCCGGCGGCGGCGACGGCCCTGATCCTCCTGCTCGGCCCCGGACTGGTCATCGCCCGGTCGTGGGGGCTGCGCCGGTGGGCGGCGGCCGGTGCGGCCATTCCCCTCGGCTCGGCCGTCGTGGGCCTGGCGGAGATCCTCGCGGCCAGGATCGGTGCGCGCTGGCTCCCCTGGGGATGGGCGGTCATCGCCGCCCTGACCTGCGTCCTGGCCCTGCCCGGCCCGCTGCTGCGCGCACGACGGCGCACCCGCGCCCCCGGTCCGTCCGCACCGTTGCGCCCGGGGGGAGGCGCGGACGCGACGGGGGGCGTTGGGACCTCCCGGTTCGTGACCGGGGCGGTCGGCGCCGCCGTCTGCGCGTTGGGTGCGGCCCTGATCATCGGCATGGGCTCGCCGACCACCCCGCCCCAGGCCTTCGACGCCGTCTTCCACCTGGCCGCGGTCGGCGCCGTGCGCGAGGGCGGCAGCGCCTCGAGCCTGGGCGGGCTGTCCGCCCTGTACCAGGGCGCCCCCGTCTACTACCCGAGCGTGTGGCACGGCATGGTCGCCCTCCTGCCGGGCGGGGCGGTGGAGGCCTCCAACGCGATGATCCTCGTCGTCGGGGCGGTGGCGTGGCCGCTGGGCATCGCCGGGCTCCTGACCGAGGCGCTGCGCGACGGCCCGCGCGAACCGGCTCCCGCCGCTGACTCCGTCGCCGCCGAAGCGGCTCGTGACGCCCGCGCCGCTCACCGAGCGCGGGAGAAGGCCGTGGCGCTGAGCATCCTGCTGTCGGCGGCCACGGCTGGCGCCCCCGTGCTTCTGCTCACCGCGCTGGCGGTATGGCCCTACGCGCTGAGCGTCGTCGCCCTGCCCGGTGCTCTCACCCTGGTCGTGCGCGCCC
>ERZ772977.745-NODE-745-length-19337-cov-5.291412_pt1 | contig 19337 bp, 10 predicted proteins | sample MGYA00511131_ERZ772977 | MGnify/ENA primary metagenome ERZ772977 (study PRJEB29015, sample SAMEA2737935) | human oral metagenome | biome: human oral; feature: human-associated habitat; material: dental | place: China | collected 2151 ...
CGAGGGGACCGTCTGCCAGATACTTGTTCTCGGTCATGATGCTTTTGCCTCACCTTTGAATGACAATTGCTGATCTCGCGCACACGGAAAGGCCATTCTTTCTGCGCGGCGATGAATGCAGAGACTACTCCCGGTGTATGTGAGGGACAATCAACCTGTCACATGCGCACGAGGGGTCGCGAGGCCTCATTAGGGCTATGTGTGCGGGGTGTCGGCTTCGTTAACAATACGCTGAAAATGGGGGTTTATCTGCGTGTTTGCAGTGTGGTGCTTCGGTTGCTGCCACCTGCATGGGCGGTGGGGATGCACACGTTGTGTCAAAGCGAGGCGTATTCAAGATGCACATAGGTGCGATTGAGGCTCCAACCGCAAATTGTTGGAGATCCCGCTGTTGGGGCAAATGTGCTCACATGTTGGTTGATGCGTGTGGCGGGTGATCGTCAGGCGGATGGGTCCGTGCGGAGTGTGCGTAGCTTAGGGGTGATGACCTGCGGGTACAAGTAGAATGCTTAACGATTTAATCTAAACCAGGTAATAACCGGTATAATCCACTTGACAATGATGTTCATTTGTTCTCGAACTCAATGATGAGAGGAGAGGCTGTGTCCTGGTTTCCTGAGCTGATTGTAGGTACTTTGAGTGGTGTGATTTCTGGTGTTGTACTCCAGAAGATTGCCCCTGCTAACTCCGGTATTGTGTTGTCTTCTGATGAATCGCGTTCGATGGTTAATCAGCAGATAGCGAACGTCGGTGACAGAGCTGTCACGATTGTCGGGGATAGGAACTATACGCATATTGGTGACGACAATTCGGTACATGTTACTGTGTCGCCGCAAAGAGCCTCTAATGAGCAAACTGATAACGATGATATTGTATTGGTACTCATGGGCTCGTTTATCGCATTGGTCTTAGTTGCCATCCTGTTGGTGAAGAATTACGAACTCATTCTGGGTATTTTGATCGGTCTATCGTCTGCGCTATCGGCGCTTTCGTTGATCATGTTTGTGCTAGCTACCCGCGCGCAATTTGTGTCCTCGTCCCTGAAGTCTGCGCTGCTCATGAGTGTTTTGGGCATTGTGAATGCGGGGGTCAGTTACTGGTCATGTTATTGGTTATCGACAGTGAAGTCGGGCCTGTCGATGCCCGATTTGGCGCGGATGCTGGCTGAGTCGTCGGCCGGTGTGAAGCACTTGCCTGTTGGGGAAATGTTCGAAATTCTCTGGGATGAGGGTGCAGTCCCATATGTAGTGACTGTGTTCATTGCGATGCTTGTGAGCGTTGCTCTCTGCTTCTTTGCTCTCGGCATGCTGCTTCGTGAGTACTGTGAACGATACCTGGCTCTGCGAGGGCATGATGGTATTGCAAAGTGGATGACTGATCATTTGCCAGTACCGGGGAAGTTGGTTACATGTTATGTGGTCGTTGTAGCCTGCTTACCCGTTGCCATCATTATGTTGTATTGCCACACTCAGCAGCCGTTGCTCACATGAGGGACTGCTAGGTGATGGCGTCGTTGGTTCAGGAGGATCGCGAGTTGTCCCCGCGCGGCTGTCCGCGCGGGGGCGACCGTGTGCGATGATAGTGGGGTTCTTGGCGGTGATACCGCCGCGTTTTATGAGGTAGACCGTGAGAGGTGGCGTCGTGTCGGATCGCAGACTGGCCTCGACTATCACGGTGGGCGGTGCGACGAACGCGGGAACGTTTGAGGCTGCCGAGCTGATGGCCGCCGGCATGAGCGCGCGCGAGGCGAGCGATGTGTTGTTCGAGCAGAACCTGGTGGTTGCGGGCTCGGAGTCGACGCGGCGACGCTTGGCGAGTGCGACGACGAAGCATCTGTCTTTCCTGGAGGATGACGCCCTCCGATTTGTCGCCAGTCGCGAGTACGGATGGGAGCTTGTCATGTGGCTGGCTCTCGTGACGGAGTCCTACGTGTTTGCGGCGTGCGCGCGCGAGGTTGCCTGGCCGCGCCTGGTCGTCGACGAGGTCCCGCTGACAGCGTCGGACATCGACGACTTTGTGGAACGCCAACGCAGGGTGGATCCCGCAATGTCGACGCTGACGGTGAAGAGTGGGCAGAAAGTACGCTCGGTGTTTCTGCGCTGTATGCGCGATGTGGGTTTCATCGACGAGGCCGGGGCTGCTTTACCGGTCGTGGTCCCTGTGGGGGTTGCCCGCCTAGTGAACGCGGCACCGCGTCCGTGGGGTTGGCCTATGCGCGAGTCGTTCCCGGTCGCGCAGTTCCAGTTTGATGTCCTCGACTGACACTTATTCAGGAAAATGTGACACGAGAGCCATGATTGGGCTCGAATTGTGGGTGGCCTGCGGTACGGTATGAGAGGCCTGGTTTGGGGCGTGGCGCGAGAGGAAGGTGCGGTCGATGTCGAAGCGTGGAGCGTACCTGGAATCCCTGAGGGAGACGTTCGATTGTGCGTACCGCGTCCTGACCTCGGAGCGCTTCAAGAAGATGGAGGGCCTGAACAACGAGGTCCCCTTCTTCGTCCTGCGCTACAAGCCCGATTGGGAGCCGAACGTCGGCGAGGAGCTGGCCAGGCTACGTCGCCGCTTGCGCGAGGAACGCTACCCTCTGGCCGATATCGACGTGTTTGCGCTCGCGGTGGAGACCTGGAAAAGGTCTCCGTTTTTCGGCCAGATGCTGTCGATGGAGGAGGGACTGCCTCCAGAGACGTTTCGGGATGCGCTGAGCAAGGTGATCGACGTCGAGGGTTTGCTTGCACCTGCCATCAAGAGGGCCGTCAACGAGGCCGGGGGAGAGGAGAACGTTGATGCTGTCCTGCTCTCAGGGGTGCATCACCTGTTCCCGCTCGTGCGCACGCACATGTTGCTCAACTGCCTGCAGCCCCTGCTGGGGCGGGTACCGCTGGTCGTGACCTTCCCGGGGTCGTATCATCAGTCGCCGTCGACTCATTCGGCGCTGGTGCTCTTCGATCAGATCTCCCAGGACAACTACTATCGAGCTTTTGATTTGGTGGACTTCTCACTTACTCTAGAACCGTCGGCGAACTGACAGATAAACAAAGGTGTGACGCATGGGCATGAAGGGTCTGTACGCGAAGGATATTTTCCGGTCGATCGATGGTGTCGTCAAGGCCGATGATGCGACGAAGGTCGCCTCCGAGGTGGACGAGTACGTCATGACTAAGGAGATCCGTGATGGATTGAAAGATATCGTGGGAGCCTGGAACCAAGTCGACGCTCCGTCCAACGGCGTATGGATTTCGGGCTTCTTCGGTTCTGGTAAGTCCCACCTGCTGAAGATGCTGTCTTACCTGCTCGGTGAGCAGGCGGGGAGCCAGCCGGTCACCCGCGAGGACGTCGAACGTGCCTTCGAGCAGAAGGTCACGGGCGACGAGACAATTATCGCGGACCTCAAGAGGAGTCTGCACACACCCACGCGCGCGGTCCTGTTCAACATCGATGCGAAGGATGACAAGTCGACGCGCGAGCGCGGATCGGCGATGATCGAGGTCTTCTACAAGGTCTACTTCGAGGCGCGTGGCCTGTACTCGAAGGACCTGGGAGTCGGCGCGCTGGAGCGAGACCTGGAGAACAGGGGGGAGCTGGCTCGCTTCCACGAGGCCTACCTGGAGGAGGCCGGACACACCTGGGAGGTTGGACGCGTCAACACGGTCTTCTCGGAGGCGCTCGTCTCGAAGGCCCTGGCTCGCCTCGGACATCAGGTGGATCAGCCTTTCCGCAGCTACCGTGAGCAGCTCAACCTGTCGGCCGAGGCCTTCGCGCAGGACGTGGCCTCGTGGCTGGAGCGCCAGGGACCCCACCAGCGCATCGCCTTCTTCGTCGACGAGGTCGGCCAGTTCATCGGCGACGACTCGCAGCTGATGCTCAACCTCCAGACCATCACGGAGCAGCTGGCGACGCACTGCCCGGGTCGAGCCTGGGTGTTCGTGACCTCTCAGGAGGAACTGAGCGGGATCATGGAGCAGATGAACGAGCGTCGCAGCACCGACTTCTCGAAGATTCAGGGGCGGTTCGCGATCAAGGTGAGCCTGTCGACGGAGGAGGTCACGGACGTGATCGCCCGTCGCCTGCTGACGAAGAGCGAGCAGGGGGCCTCCGAGCTGGACGAGATGTGGCAGCGCTTCGGCGCGGGATTCCCGTCGATGTTTCGTTTCCCTGAAGGATCGAAGAAGTACGACAACTACCTGACGAGGGATAGTTTCGTCGCGAAGTACCCGTTCGTGGACTACCAGTTCGAGATGTTCACGCAGGCGATGCGAGGCCTGTCGGACAATGACCTGTTCACGGGTCGCCATTCGTCTGTGGGTGCGCGCTCACTCCTGGGCGTGTGTCAGCAGATCGCGCAGGAGCTGACGGATGATGAGCTGGGCACGGTTGCTTCCTTCGATCGCTTTTACGACGGCATCGCGGCGATGCTGAAGTCAGATGTGAAGGACAACATTGGGCGGGCGTCCCAGGATTCGCGCACTCGCGACCCATTTACGATGAGCGTCCTGAAGGTTTTGCTGCTTGTTCGCTACGTGGATTCCTTCCAGGCGTATCCGCGTAATATCGCGGTCCTGCTGCGTCGCTCCCTTGACGAGGACGCGAACCAGCTGGAGGCGCGTGTCGACCGCGCGCTGCGCACGTTGTCGGATCAGGTGTACGTGCAGCGCCAGGTGGACGGCACGTACGCGTACATGACGAACGAGGAAAAAGAGGTTCGTCGCGAGATCGGGCAGATCGTCGTGGAAACCAGGGAGGTCACGGATCTGCTGCGCACGGACATCCGTAAGCATGTTGGTACCTCCGCGACGAGCTTTGTCTACCCCGGAACGAACCGTCGTATGGGCGTGTCCCTGTTTGTTGACGGGCGTCGAGAACAAGCCGAGCCGCTGGTGATCTCAGTATTTACGCCGCAGTCCTCTCTAGACGAGGAGGGTATCCGCCATGAGAGTGTTGTTCGTCGTGACACCCTTTCGTTAGGGCTTGACGTCAGTTCCGAGATCCTCGAGGACGTGCGTGTCTTCTGCCAGACGGAGGAGTATGTGAAGCGCCAAGCGGGCGCGGCCTCAGGTCTACGTAAGCGCATCATCCTGACGCACAAGGAAGACAACGAGCAGCGTCGTCGAGTGATCGGCGAGGCCGTGAAAGACGCGCTCATGCGCGCGTCACTGTTCGTCGACGGGCAGGAAGTGAAGACGGGGACAGCTGACGAGCCAAAGGATGTGATTGCGCTGGGGCTGACTCGCTTGGCCCAGCAGGTCTACCCCCGTATCGAGGATGCGAAGCCGTTGGCGAGCCTCAAGGACGGGCAGATCGCGTCCTACCTGCGCGATCAGGAGGACGCGACGCTAGATGTCGACCCGGGCGTGGATATCGCGCAGCGTTTGGCGGGCGAGTGCGCCCAGTGGGTGGAGCAGACACGTGTGCTTAATGGCCAAAACGTGTTCGTGAAGAACGCGATCGAGTATTACGGCCAAGCCCCCTTCGGCTGGGACAAGAATGCCGTCCTGGCCATCGTGGCGACGGCCCTTCGCTTGGAGCTGCTTGAGGCTCTCGAGAACGACAGGCCTCTCGCTCGCACGGAGCTGGAGGGGGCTTTGCGTGACGTGAACCGCCAGGGGCGGGTGCTGCTGCAGAAAAAGAAGCACCTGGATCGCGCCGCGCTCGCCGACTTCCAGCGTTTTGTCGGCCAGTTTGTCCCGGGCGAATCGCCGCAGGATGGCCCTTCGCGCGTGCGAGCGGTCGAGGTGAAGGCGACCGACTGGGTGCGCCTGTTGAAGGGCTACGAGCCGGGCAAGTATCGCTTTGACGGCGAGGTCTCCAAGGCCCTTGACCTGCTGACGCCGCTCACGACGACGCAGCACACCGAAGAGGAGATGCTCGACCCGCAGATCCGTGGTGGATTCGACGAGCTGATGGAGATCGTCGACGAGTTCCTCATGCCCTACCGGGAGTTCGTGGAGGGGCACGAGCAGGAGCTTCGCGACGCATTGGCGGAGGCAGACAGCCTGTCGTTTTTCGAGCTTCCTGAGGACGGTCGCCGAGCAATCGACGATCTACGGGCGCTCGCGGAGAGCCCGACACTGTACGTCCGCACGCAGGAGATCGCTCCGCTGGTTCGGCGTATCGACGCGGCGAGGAGCGCGCTGGTCCAAGCCCAGCGCGACGAGGTGCTGCGACGCATCGACGAGGCCGTGGCGGGCATTCGCGGATCCGCCGAGTTCAAGGCCGCGTCGGAGCATGCCCAGCTGAGGGTTGATGCCACAATGGAGGGTCTCTGCGACGCAGTAAATCGGGTGTCGAAGCCCGGTCAATCGGAGGAAATTGGGCGTCAGCTGGATCAGCGTGTGGACGACCTCTACTCCGCATTGATTGCATCCTCGATGCCCGCAAAGCGACCGGACGCGGACGAGGCGACGGAGCCGACCCCGAGGCCGACAATCGTGCGTCTGGCGGATCTACTGCCGAAGACGAACGGCCTCCTGTCGACGCCGGACCAGGTCAACGAGTACGTCGAGCGTATTCGCGAGCAGATGCTCGCGGCTGTGAACGACGGCAAGCAGCTGCGCCTCTGAAGGAGTAGGTCATGAACACCTCAGCGTTGGAGTCCCTGGCGACTGTGTCGCGCGAGCGCCTCATCGAGATGTCCGTGGCGGCGATCGAGCGCAAGATGGTCGACCCGTTGCTGAGCGATGCCGACTGCTCGCGCCTGACCCAGGCTGTCGACAAGCACGCCGAGGCCGGTGGTAACCGGGTACTGGGTGCCGCGAAGGTGGTTGCCTACTCGTGGTTCAACCGCCTGACGGCCCTGCGCTACATGGACGCGATGGGGATCTCGGGCGACTACGGAGTCGTCACTCCGGCCGAGGGATCGGGGACGGGCGTGCCAGAGTGCGTGCAGCGCGCACGAGAGGGGTCCTTCGATCCGCGCATCGGCGACGCCGTGCGAACGCGGGTCTCCGACCTCCTCTTTGGCAACAGGGACCTGGACGCCTACGTCTTGCTGCTCCGCGAGTACTTTGCCGCCTGGCACCTGGTCATGCCGGGCGTCTTCCCGGAGGCGGACGACTGGACGAACCTGGTTCCACCGGCGGACCTCCTGTCGGCGGGTGAGTCCGTGCGCGCCGACATCGTGGCGGCGATCGGCCCGAACGAGTCCGGGCGCATGGACGTTGAAGTGATCGGCTGGCTCTACCAGTTCTACATCGCGGCTCGCAAGCAGGAGATCAACGACTCGGGGGTCAAGATCGACAAGGACACGTTGGCTCCCGTCACACAGCTCTTTACCCCGCACTGGGTGGTGCGCTACCTGGTGGAGAACACGCTGGGGATGCAGTGGCTGCGCGCTCACCCGGACTCGGCGCTCCGGGAGCGCTTCGAGTACCTGGTGACTCCTGCCGAGGGGCAGGAAGACCGGGGGCTGGCGATCGCCAATCCCGAGGACTTCCGCGTCATCGACCCGGCCTGCGGGTCGGGGCACATGCTTACCTATGCCTTCGACGTCCTGTGGGACATGTACGCCGAGGCGGGATACCCGACCAGGCGGATCGCCCGCCTGATCCTGGAGAAGAACTTGTGCGGCGCGGACGTGGACGGGCGCGCGGCCCAGCTTGCGTCCTTCGCCCTGACAATGAAGGCCGTCGAGCACGATCCTCGATTCCTGGAGCGCATCGAACGCGAGAGCCAGCGCGGTGGTGAGAACTCGTGGCGGGGGCCCAGGATTGTTCACGTCGAATCGGTACACCTGGACGAGCTGAGTCCCGCGGAGATTGCGGATGTCTCTGGAGACGGAGTCTCCCTCGGCGTCTCCCAGCTGATCGAGCAACTGCGTAATGCCGACACCTACGGGTCCCTTATCCGCGTGCCCGCGGGTGCCTCTGCTCTGTTCCACGAGATCGCTCGCCGCATCGAAGCGGGGGAGAGACAACAGCTGCTGGGTGGCGCGGACCGCGACGACTGGCTGCGGGCCGCCGATATGTGCGAGATCCTCGAGGATGGCCGCTACACGACCCTGATCGCTAACCCGCCGTACCTCGGTATGAAGAAGGCGAAGGATCCGCTCAAGCGATACGCGAAGAAGTTCTATAAGCGCGGTTCTTCTGACCTGTGCGCGATGTTTATTGAGCGTGCCGCCTCCGTGGCTCAGCGTCGTGGCGCGATCGGCATGATCACGATGCACGCATGGATGTTCCTGTCCTCTTACCGCGACCTGCGGCCGTGGATGCTCTCCGCCATGAGCATCGAATCGATGGCACACCTGGGTACGAGCGCATTCGACTCAATCGACGGAGAGGTCGTCCAGACCACCGCTTTTGCGACGACGAATGTCGCCTGCGACGCCGACCGCGTCGGGGTGTACCTGCGCCTGGTGGACGGGCGCGATGAGGCGGAGAAAGCGCAGTTGCTCTGCGAGGCAGCTGCGAACAACGCTCACGCTTTGCGCTTCGAGACGTCCGTTGCGACTTTCGCGGCCATCCCGGGGCGACCCATCGTGTACTGGGCGAGTCAGCAGATGCTTGATGCCTTTGCGGCGGGGACTCCGCTGGGGGAGATCGCGCCCGCGAAGCAGGGGCTCGCGACCGCCGATAACGAGCGCTTCCTGCGCCAGTGGTTCGAGGTGAGCGCCGACCGCTCCTACATGCGCGCCCGCGACCGGGAGGACGCGCGCGCCAGCGGCGCGCGCTGGTTCCCGCACAACAAGGGCGGAGAGTACCGCAAGTGGTGGGGAAACCAGGACTACGTCGTCAACTGGGAGAATGACGGCAGTTCTATCCAGTCACTTACTCATCCAGAGACGGGAAAACAACGTTCGCGTCCGCAGAACGTCGATTGCTACTTCCGGCCCTGCATTTCGTGGGCACGTGTATCGTCAGGAGATCCTTCGTTCCGATTATTTGATTCTTCTTCGATCTTTAACGATAAGGGTGCTGCTGTGTTCTTAAATTCGGATCAGCAAACCTTTAGAATGCTTGGATACTTGAACTCAAGTACGACGCTGAAGCTCGAATCTACTATCGCCCCAACCGTTATGTTTGAGGTTGGCCAGGTGAAGAATCTTCCCTGGATCGAACCCGCCTCCTTCGATCCGACGGGTGTTGAGCGACTGATCGACATCTTCCGCGCCGACTGGGACGCTCGCGAGGCCTCCTGGGACTTCGCCCGACCACCCTACCTGCGTGGCGGGCACTCGCTGCTCCAGGACGCCTTCGACGACTGGTACCGACGCAGCTGCGAGACCGCCGAGGAGGCGCAACGCCTCGAGACGGAGAACAACCGCTACTGGGCCCGAGTTTACGGCCTCGTAGGCGAGGTGGAGGTCAACGTCCCGCTCTCGCGCGTCTCCCTCACCTACAACCCGCGATTCGCCTTTGCACCCACGAAGGGCGCTTCCGAGCGCGGCGAGGATGAGTATCGCTGGATGCACTACCAGCGCAGCGCGCGCGAGCTCATCTCATGGGCCATCGGCGTCACGATGGGCCGCTACAGCGTCGACGTGCCCGGCCTCGTGCTGGCCGACCAGGCCTCAACCCTCGATGACTTCCGCGCCGGCGTCGCCAGCTCGCGCCTGCAGCCCGACGACGACGGCATCATTCCCGTCACCGGAGGAGCCTTCGACGACGACGCCTCCCGGCGCGTCAAGCAGGTCCTGTGCGCGGTCTTCGGCACATCGAACCTGGGCGACAACATCGAGTTTCTCACGCGCTGCCTGGCTGTCAAGAACGGCAGCAACACGGCCGAGTTCGTTGCCCCGACGGTCCCGACTGACCCCGAGCGGGCGCTGGAGCAGTACATGGCGAAGACCTTCGCCGCCGACCATCAGAGGGAGTACAGCGGACGACCCGTGTACTGGCCGGTCGAGTCCCCGAAGGGCACGTTCCGGGCGCTCATCTACCTGCACCGCTACACGCCCGACACGGTTGGACAGGTCCTCACCAAGTACGCGGCCCCCTTCGTCGATCGCCTCAAGGCGGAGGCCGATGTGCTCGGTCGGGAACGCGACGCGGTGGACGGGGACGACAAGAAGGCCGATCGTGCTCGCGCGCGTATCGACAAGAAGCGTTCGGAGATCGACGCGCGGGTCGCGGAGGTGCAGGGCTTCATCGACACGGTCCTGCAGCCCCTCGCCCAGCGCCGCATTCACCTGGACCTGGATGACGGTGTGCGCATCAACCGCCTCAAGCTCGCCTACGGCTGGCGCCCGGACCTAAAGGACCTATCGCAGCCAGCTATCGGTGCCGCCACGGCGGAGGTCAGGAAGGGAATCGCGGCTGACCTGAAGTGGGCCCGCGGGGAAATCAAGAAAAACAACGTGTGGTGGAGTGAGTGACGAGCATGAAGCCGAATCCCACTATTCTCGATCTGGATCACGATCGTGCTCGACGCCTGTTGATGCAGCCAGAGTCGTATTGCACGGTTAATCTGCCCGATTATATTGACTTTAGTGATGTTCTGGAAACAGCTGCGAGCAACGTTCATAGGTATTCTAGCTCTGTCGTGACATCGAAAGGCTTAAATAAGTCTAAAAGAAGTGGAGGTGGTGCTGGGCAGTATCGTGGCGATGCTGTAGAACTAAAAGCGTTACTTGAAGGTACTAACTACCGGATTCTGCAGAATAAAGATGGGTTGCTCAGTTGGCGACCCATGGAGCTAATTAATCCAATGGTATATGCAATGCTGGTTGATGAGCTCACGCAAATAGATAACTGGACTCTAGTTCAAAATAGATTCTCCACTTTTCAGCAGTGTCCGAACATGGAGTGTTGTAGTATCCCTCGCGGTGTCTTCACTCACGCGGAAAAAGGTGCTATTTTGAATTGGTGGACCGCCTTTGAACAAAGATCAATTGCACTGTCGTTAGAGTATCAATATATGGCTAAGACTGATATATCTGACTGTTATGGTGCAATCTATACTCATAGTATCGTTTGGGCGCTCCATGGAAAGGATGTTGCAAAGAAAACAAGTGGCCAGACTCTTCTTGGGAACTCCATTGATAGCTATCTTCAGGATATGCACTCGCGACAGACCGTAGGGATCCCTCAGGGAAGCGTTCTCTCGGACTTGATTGCGGAAATGGTGCTCGGACATGCGGACCTATTGCTCTCTCGAGAGTTGGAAAATGACTCCAGGCTCAAAGATTGTGAATATAAGATCCTACGCTATCGTGATGACTATCGCATATTTGCCACCTCTCGGGAACGTGCTCACTCCATTCTTTTGAAACTGATGAATGTTCTTTCGGATTTGAACTTTAAGCTCGGCACGGCAAAGACGTCCATGTCGGATGATGTAGTCCTTGATTCCGTCAAAGCCGACAAGATTGAATGGCTCCTGCGCGGTCATGCGCGAATGACGGTTCATAAGAGACTTTTGGCCCTGAGTCGTTTTGCTCGCGACTATCCACATTCCGGTACGATTGTTCGAGAGTTGCAGAAATTGAGTAATTATCTCGATTCCACAATTCGTTTTCCGCAAAAGAGTGATGTGCTCATAGCTCAGGTTGTCGATATTGTTGTTCGCAATCCGCGATGCTATCCAATTGGTGCGCGTATTCTTAGTCAATTGCTTGAGCGTGAGGATGAATGTGCGCGACGTGTGTACTTGATCAAAATTGTTGATCGTTGTCGGATGGTTCCGAACAGTGGTTTGTTTGATATCTGGCTTCAGAGAATTGCTCGTGCTTTTGGTATTGATGTTGACTATGGAGAGCCCCTGTGCTGTGATATTGAGTCTGTTGTCATTGGACATCAGAGTGTTGTTAATCCGTGGCCGTGGCAGTGGCTCATGGACCCGCTTAGGAAAGATATGGAGAGCATCTCCATTTTTGATTTTAACAAGTTGAATTCCCTTTCGACCGTCATTTCTTCGGACGAAGTCGGTGATTTGTCTTCGTACCCGCGGGCAAACGCGTGATACGCTTTCGCAGAAAGGGAGGCTTTCTCCGTAGCCGACGGCGCTGCGAGGAGAAGATAGGAAAGGCGTAACTGGTGAGCGGAATCGATGCCTCTCGGCTGGCACAGGAACTCAACGCCCTGCTTGAGCAGGGGCGCATCGTCACGTGGTTGGACCGCAATGGCGAGTACGGGGACGACCTTGACGCCGTCCGAGAACTGCTCGACGGTGCCACCCTCATCACCATCAACGCCAACCTCTTCGAAACCAAACTCCGCATCTTCGCCGAAGACACCAAGTCCCGCTACGTTCTCTACCGTGGAGGGGAACTTCCGCCCCTTGAAGAAGACCTTTTCGCCGATGTGCGATGCGGATACCCCACGTTCAAGGCAGATGCCTCGACCCTCCTTGTGCGTGAACTCGGCGTCGACCCTACGCTGGCCGCAGTTATTGACGAATACGCCCCCTTCTTCAACTCCACGGCCCGCGTCGCTGATCTCAAGAAGCACCTCGGCGCCATCAGCGACGCCGACAAACGATCCGACCGCAAGACCTTCCTCGCTGCCATGAGCGCCGTCCTGCTCAAGACCCAGCAGCGCTCATTCTCCGTCCTCTTTGCCAAGCTCGCCACGGCCTCGTCCGTGGAGGATGGGGACCCGCTCGCCGCCCTCAAGTGGGGCCTCGATGCGTTCTTCTGGGAGGGAGCCCAGGCAATCTGGGGCTACGACGGCGAACACACCTTCGACGCGCTCATGACCTGGCTCTTCGTCATGAACGCGAAGGGCTGGGACCACCAGCACAACTCCGCCCAACGCGACTTCAGCATGTGGACCCGCGACGTTTCCACGCGAGACGACGCCCGCAGGTGGTCCCAGCGCGTCGACGCTGCCACCGGAGCAAGCGCCGCGCTGCACGATGCCACGACTGACTCCCTCCTCATCGACACGACCACGCCGGGCGTCGACGGCGAACTCATCTCCCGCCTCGTCCGCGGGATCATCGACGGCTCCGTCGGCGTCGCCACCGTCGAAGAACAGCGCGGGAGGCGACGCGAGGGCCTCTGGTACGACGATGCGGCGCTCCTGTGGGATGCAGCCCGTGCCGGGGCTCGCCTCCTGACCCACCTGCGTTCGCTCCCTGGCATCGCGTTCGCGGACGCCGCCGAGGGCTTCACCCGCTACACAGCTCCCGACAACGGCCTGTGGGCTATCGACCAAGAGTATCGCCACTACGTGCGGGCCTCCCGAGCCGTCCACGGCGAGGACGTCCTGATCGACCTGAGCCGCCACGTCGAGAAGGCCTACCAGGACGACTACCTGCGCCCCCTCTCGCGCACGTGGGACGACGCCGTGCGCGGCATGCGCACGTGGGACATCCCCACGCCCGTGTCATCCGCGCGCATCGACTCCTTCCACCGGCTCCTCGTCTCCGGCTCCCACAGGCGAACGGTCGTCATTGTCTCTGATGCTCTTCGCTACGAGGCCGGGGCTGAGCTCGCCGACCGGCTGTGCTCCCTCGGGCGAGGCTCCGTCGGCCTGACGCCGTGGTACACGATGCTTCCCTCGATCACCGCCCTCGGCATGGCGGCGCTGCTCCCGCACCGAGAGCTCACCCTCGGCGTGCGAGGCAAGGATCAGGTCGTCGTCGAGGCAGACGGACGGTCAACCGCCGGGATCGATGCGCGTCGCGCAATCTTGGCAGCCGAGGACGCCGTCGCCTTTACCTACGAGGAACTGGCAAAGGACAACGTCAAGGCGATGCGCTCAAGGTTCAAGGGTGCCTCCGCCGTGTACGTCTACCACAACGTCATCGATGCGACGGGCGACCACGCGGCCTCGGAGAACAGGACCCCCGAGGCAGTCGAGCAGGCCCTGGAGGAGCTCTCAGTCTTCGTCGGCCGGCTCATCTCTGCGGACGTCACGCGCATCATCGTCACCGCGGATCACGGATTCCTCTACCAGGACAACGAGCTCGCGAATGACGACACCGCGAAACAGGGCGGTATACCGCGGGGGCGGTCCGTTCTCCTCAAGAAGCGTCGCTACGTCCTGGGGACGGACCTGGAATCGACCGACGACTTCGTCACCTTCGACGCCACGGCCGTCGGACTGGAATCCGGTCCCAGCGTCGCCCTGCCCTACGGGACTCGTCGAATTCGCATCCAAGGAAGCGGGAACCGCTTCGTTCACGGCGGCGCCTCCCTCCAAGAGATCACCATCCCCGTCATCGAGGTGTCGGTGGGCAGCGGGGTAACCGAGGAGGTGCGAGACGTCGGCATCGCCCTGCACTACGACGACACCTCCCTGAAAGTCAACCGCTTCAGCCCCCGCGTCATCCAACAGGAGCCCATCAGTCCCACGCGGCGACCGCTGACCGTCACGATCGGCCTCGAGAGCATGTCGGGTGAGCAGCTGTCGAGCACTCGCGTTCTCACCCTGGATGCGGGCGAGCGCTCCGAGGTATCGCTCAAGCAGAGCAGCGAACTCATCCTTTTCGACGGGGTGCTGCAGAGCCATTCCGGCGAGGCCGTCCGAATCGTCGCCTACAAGACCGTTCACGGACAGGTCGTCGGCGAGCCCGTCGCCACCCACGAGCTGACCCTCAACGACAACGGCTTCGGAGCATTCGGAGGATTCGACCTATGAGCATCTCGCCCGAAGAAGCGGTAGAGCGCGGGGATGCTCCGGCCTCGTCCCTGATCGGGGGTGGCGAGGGAGGAAAGCTCGCGGAGTACGAGGAAATCGCCGCGCGAGCATACGACGGCTTCGTAGTCCGCAAGGACCTGGTCGGCCAGGTGAAGGGCAACGCGATCGTCCCCTCCTACGTGCTCGAATTCCTGCTCGCGCAGTACTGCGCGACCACGAGTGAAACGGCCATTGTCGAGGGCGTTGAGAGTGTCCGTCGCATCCTTGCCAAGCACTACGTCAACCGCGGAGATTCTGAGCTCATCAAGTCCCGTATCCGAGAGGAGGGACAGTATCGGATTATCGACAAGGTGTCCGTCAACCTTGACGAAACGCACGACCGATACAATGCCTCCTTCGAAAATCTCGGGGTTACCAACGCGCTGGTGCCCGACGAAACCGTTCGTGAGAACGACCGCCTCCTGACCGGTGGCGTCTGGTGCATAGCCGAGATGTCCTACGTGCCGATGGGAGATTCCGGAGCAAAAGCATCCAGCCCGTGGATCGTCTCCCGCCTTCAAGCTATCCAGCTGCCGCGCTTTGATTTCGACCGCTACTGCCGGGGGCGCTCATCGTTTAGTGTCGACGAATGGATCGACCTGCTCGTCGCCTCGGTTGGCCTTGACCCCGATAAGCTCAGCCGGCGCTCGAAACTTTTCCAGCTGACCCGCCTCATTCCCTACGTCGAGCGCAACTACAACCTCGTCGAGCTAGGTCCCAAGGGCACCGGAAAATCGCATATCTATTCCGAGTTCTCACCCCACGGCATCCTCGTGTCGGGCGGCGAGGTGACGCTCGCGAAGCTCTTCGTGAATAACGCGACCCGTCGCATTGGCCTGGTTGGCTACTGGGACGTCGTCGCCTTCGATGAATTCGCCGGGCACAAGCGAGTGGAGCGCAGCCTGGTGGATACGCTCAAGAACTACCTCGCGAACAAGTCTTTCTCGCGCGGCGACAGCACGATTACCGCCGAGGCCTCAATGGTCTTCGTCGGTAACACGACGCGGACCGTGCCCGCCATGCTGGCTACGGCCGACCTTTTCGAGGCGCTCCCCGAGGCGTATCACGACACCGCGTACATGGACCGCATCCACTACTACCTGCCGGGATGGGAAGTCGACATCGTGCGGCCCGAGCTCTTCTCGCGCGGGTACGGTCTCATCGTCGACTACCTGGCGGAGGCGCTGCGGCACCTGCGTACCCTCGATTACTCGGGTGACCTGGATACGTTGGCGACGCTGGATCCCGCCATGTCGAAGCGCGATCAGGATGCCGTGCGAAAGACGTTCTCGGGATTGGCGAAACTTATCTTCCCGGCGCGTGACGGCGAGCCTGGAGAGCTTGAGGAACTACTTCGATTCGCCATCGAGGGGCGTAAGCGCGTCAAGGACCAGATCATCCGACTCGACGACACGATGGCTGCGTCCGGCTCTCACTTCACGTACATGCTGGGGCGCGTGGAACAGGACCGCTACGATGCCTCGAGTGCCCGATCCGTTCCCACGCAGGAGGAACTGGACTATCCGCAGTACTTCACGTCGCACGGTGATGCTGATGAGCGGGGGCGCGGTCAATGGGATGCCGGAGAGCTTTCCGACGGTCTTCCGAAGTCGGACAGTGTTGTCGATGCACGCGGAGACAATAAGCCGGCCTCGCCCGTCTTTGACCGTCGAGCCCTGTTGAAAGCACGCGCCATCCCCATGCGCTACAAGATCGAGCCGAGCATGGGTCATTCCATGCCGGACATACTGCTCCCGTACCTGTTCGATGCGGCTGAGATTCGGATCCGTGACCCGTACTTGCGTCAGCCGTACCAAATCCGGAACGTGCACGAGATTCTGCTGCAGCTTATTCAGCATGCTGACGCCGCTAGGCTGCCGCGCGTTGTTATCGAGACCTGCGCGAGCGATGAGGATGACTATCGCGCGAAGCAGGAAGCGATGTTCGAACAGCTACAGCAGTCGTGGGGACAGTTCGGGATCGTCATCGATTGGAGCATCGTTGATTACTTCCACGACCGTAGCATTGTGACCGACACCGGCTGGGTGATCGATCTTGGTCGCGGGCTGGACGTCTATGACGCGTACACGCCGCTATCGCAATTCGACCCCCGTTATGCGATCCCGCACCTGCGGCGGACGAAGGAGATAACGATCAACGTGAGCAGGGAGGACCCTCCGGGCGCATAGGTGGTCGTCAGACCGAGCTGCCTCTCACGTGCAATTGGCGGGTAGTGATTGGCGTGTTCCCAATCTGTCCAACGCAGGCACACCGGTGACCGAAGGGGGAGTCGGCGCTATGCTTCGCTGCGAGAGTCGTCGGTATCGGCTTCTTCGACGCGGGTGAGGGGCGCATGGTCTTTGTGGGCTGGGCCGAGTCCGAGAGAGTTGCGGTCCAGGATGGAAGCCAGCTGGGCCAGGCTCGCGTCCTCAAGCAGGCGTGGGTTGCGCGCGAGCTGTTCAATGAGGGTATCCAACATCTCCTGGGGATGTTCGGCGATCTGTTGCATTACCTCATTGACGTCAGCTGCACCAACAATGTCTGACTGGGAGACAAGGTGTGCCTGCTCCATCGCGAAACGCTGGGCTGCAGCGGCTGCCACGAGGCGCGCCTGAGCTTCCGCGTTCGACATCTTCTGCCGCTTCGCCTCAATCTGGAGGGGCTCGGTGGTCGCGTGACTGTTGCTCTGTTCGATTGCCTCGAAAGGTTGATCCGAGACGACAATGCCCTCGACGGTATCATCGGCCGCAGACTCCTGGTCCCGTTTCTTCCCCCACGGCACGCGGACACCGTCAAGTTTGCCTTTCACACTCCCCAGCTTGTCTGCGATGAACGGGAGCGCCGTCTCTTCCGCCCATTTCTTGACCCGGGGAGCGGCGTATGCGAACCCGGCGGCCGCAGCATCTTCGATGAGCTGGACGAGCGCCTGTGCGAGTACCTCTGCCAGCAAATCAATGATAGGTGAGTCGTCTTCGTCCTCCGATTCCCGCCGTGTCTCACTCGACATAAACATCGGCGGATCATCATAGGGTGAGTAGGTGTAGTCATTGTCGTCGGAGTCGGGATCAGGGACGAAGCGCGCGTGGCCTCGTAGGTTGCCGTCGTCGTCGAACAGATTCTGCGACCATCCACCGTCGGATCAGTTGCCTGGCGAGAGGGAGTCGTCATCCCAGTAGTACGTGCCTCGTTGCTGCCCCATGGTGATCCTGACGCGTAAGAATAATTTTAATGTAACTATATAGGTGTTGACTGTGTGCCTGCAAACCCATGAATCGTACCTGTAATTCGCCACTTCTGATACGTGATCGCCGGGTGGTTGCCCTGGAAGAGTGGCTACGTCGGTTGAGCAATTGCCTGCTTGACAGTTGGCGTGGTGTTTGTGTGCACTGAGCAAGGGCTATCACTCGGAGTGAAGCTGCAGCGCCTCGCGCTTACCCCTGCGCGACCTCAGCCCGGATGAGGGGGATCGGGTATGCCGCCGCCGAGATGGGGGAGAGGAACGAGTCCGTGATGCCCGCCGTGAACGCGTCGATGCCGAGGACCTTGTACAGGGCGTTGCGGCCGAACTTCGTCGAATCCGCGACGAAGTAGGCGGTCGACGCGATCGAGCGGACCTTCTGCTGCAGCTCGATCGAGTAGCCCGTGGACGCGTAAATGCCGTCCTCCATCACCGAACTCGCGCCGAAAACGGCCGTGTTCACGCGGATGTGCTCCAGCTGATCGATGGCGGTGGGCCCCCACATGTGGGTCCGGTTCGGCAGCAGCTCGCCGCCCACGAACACCAGGTTGAGCGACGGCTTCTTCAAAATCTCGAGGCCCACCAGCAGATCGTGCGTCACCACGGTCACGCGGCGCGCGTCGAGGGCCCGAGCCACCTCGAGGCACGTCGACCCCGAATCGATGAACACGGACTGGCCGTCGAGGATGCGCTCCGCCATGGCCGGGCCGATCGCCCGCTTCTCCGCGCGGTTCGGGGAATCCTGCAGGAACTCCTCGGTGTCCTCGTCCTGGGGGATCGGGATCGCGCCACCGTGGGTGCGGCGCACGAGGCCGGCCTCGGCCAGGTGCTCCAGGTCCCTGCGGATGGTTGACACGTTCACGTCGAGAGCCTCTGCCAAGGAGGACACGGTCTCGAAGCCGGTTGCCTCAATCATGGAGACAATGGTGTCTTGCCGGGTCACGATCGTTCCTTCTGCTGGCTATGGTCTACGCGGGGTGCGACGAGGGGTACAGATGATGCCTGCAATAGTGCATCGTGATCGCCGCCCGCTTGACACTGTACCGAACTTTCGGCGCGAATGTGCGCGATACCGCGCAACGAGGGCATTTGCCTAAATCACCAGTCCACAGGGGCGTTTTTCGCTCAGCATTTGCGTATAACCGTGCGTTGAGCTGCGCGCCCGTGAGCAGTTAGCGGCGAATCAAGCCGTCAGAAATGCGCGAAAGCGAGTTGCTCCTGCGCGATACCGCGTGTAATGTAAGTGATTGCGACGCGGGTCACGCCATGATGCGTGCGTCATCGCAGGAGATGGCGAACCCGGAACGTCCGACAACTAGATCACGAGGAAGTGACGACATGAAGATCGGAAGACTGACGGTGGCATCGGTGTCCATTGCATCGATGCTTGCTCTGACTGCCTGCTCGACCGTCGGAGGGACGACAGGCGACAACTCCGCATCAAACACCGGCTCGGCCGCGGGCGATTCCGGCAAGACGATGGTCACCGTCGTCAAGGTCAAGGGCATCGCATGGTTTGATCGCATGGACGTGGGCGTCAA